>JACXTT010000944.1_pt1 | contig 49717 bp, 43 predicted proteins | sample 9270951 | NCBI WGS metagenome assembly JACXTT01 (sample SAMN15532306, study PRJNA645909) | rock metagenome | isolation source: weathered quartz diorite | place: Puerto Rico | collected 2017-06-21 | reverse complement strand
AGCCCCTTGACGGCGAGGGCCGTGTTGGCGAGGTGGGGGGAACCATGGGGGTAACGGTCGGCATCATGTGCGAACTGCAGGGGCCGAAAATCCGCATCGGCAAGGTCGAGAATGGAAAAGTCACCCTCGACAAGGGCGAGGTATTCGTCCTCGATGCCGAAGTTGCGCTCGGAAATCAGGAACGCGTGGGGCTGGATTACAGGGAACTGCCACGCGACGTTGCGCCGGGGTCGGTGCTGCTGCTGGACGACGGCCGGATGGTGCTCGACGTGCAAAAGGTTCAGGGCAGCCAGATCACCACTAAAGTACGCGTGGGCGGCGTTCTCTCCAATAACAAAGGCATCAACCGCCAGGGTGGGGGACTGACGGCCCCTGCGCTGACCGGCAAGGACATGGAGGACATCAAGACATCGGTGGCGATGAAGGCGGATTTCCTGGCGGTGTCCTTCCCCAAGAGCGGCGCCGACATGTACATGGCCAAGGAGCTGATGCGCGCGGCCGGCGGCCGGTCGATACTGATCGCCAAGATGGAACGCGCTGAGGCGATCGCCGCCATGGGGGAGATCATGGAAGCCAGCGACGGCATCATGGTTGCACGCGGCGATCTTGCCGTGGAAGTCGGCGATGCCGCAGTGCCGGCGCTGCAGAAACGCATGATTCGCGCTGCGCGCGAGCGCAACAAGCTCGCCATCACCGCAACGCAGATGATGGAGTCGATGATCTCGAGCCCGGTGCCGACTCGCGCGGAGGTTTCCGACGTGGCGAACGCGGTGCTCGACGGTACCGATGCCGTAATGCTTTCCGCCGAGACGGCCAGCGGAAAATACCCGGTGGAAACCGTCGAGGCGATGGCGCGCATCTGCCTGGAGGCGGAGAAATCCGCCGAGGTGACCCTGGACCGAGAATTCCTCGATCGCGTGTTCACCCGCGTGGACCAGTCGATCGCAATGGCGGCGCTGTTTACCGCGTATCACCTGAAAGTCAAGGCGATCGCAGCGCTGACCCAGTCCGGCTTCACCGCCCTGTGGATTTCGCGCCTGAACAGTGGGGTGCCCATCTACGCATTGACACCGGAGATATCCACGCGGTATCGGTTGAGCCTGTACCGCGATGTCTATCCGCTGTTGATCAAATACGTCGGACACGACCGGGATTACCTGCTGCAGGAGGCGGAGGACCAACTGGTCGCTGCCGGGCTGGTACAGAAGGGCGATCTGATCGTGATCACGTTCGGCGAGCCGATCGGGGCGCCGGGCGGTACCAACACCATGAAGATCGTCAAGGTGGGCGAGAGCCGCAAGCCTTAGCGGGTGGATTAATCCAGCAAGTTCAGTACAGGAGCGACCATGGCAACCAGGAAAGCGACTGCGCCACTCGTCTCGATCGTGATGGGGAGCACCAACGACTGGGACGTAATGCAGCACGCGGCGCGCCAGTTGAAGGACTTCAGTGTGCCCTACGAAGCGCGGGCGCTGTCCGCCCACCGCACTCCGGAGCTGCTCGCGGCGTATGTGAAACAATGTGTCGAGGGCGGAACGCGGTGTTTTATCGCCGGTGCGGGCGGTGCCGCGCATATCGCCGGGGTCGTCGCTGCGCTGACTACCCTGCCGGTGCTGGCGGTGCCGATTCCCTCCAAACACCTCGGCGGCCTCGACTCGTTGCTGTCCATGGTGCAGATGCCAAAAGGCATTCCGGTCGCCACCTTTGCGATCGGCGACGGCGGCTCGGCCAACGCCGGATTGTTTGCGGTGGCGATGCTGGCGCTGAACGACGCCGGATTGGCGAAGCGCCTGCAGGTGTTCCGCATCAGGCAGGCGGACGCGGTGAAAGCGGCAAAGCTGCCCGAGCTATCCGATCGAAACGTAACGAAATCATGATGAGTGCAACCCAACCCGTTCACGAAACCGGCCTGCAGTCGCTCAAGCTGCTCCATCGCGGCAAGGTGCGCGACCTCTATGCGGTGGACGCCGAGCGCCTGTTGATCGTCCAGACCGACCGCTTGTCGGCTTTCGACGTGATTCTTCCCACTCCGGTGCCGGGCAAGGGCCGGGTACTCACCGAGATGTCGAACTTCTGGTTCAGGAAGCTCCGCCACGTGATCCCGAATCACCTGCTCGACGTCGCACCGGAGTCGCTGGTCGCGGCGACGGAGCGCGCCCAGGTACAGGGGCGCGCCCTCGTCGTGCGGCGCCTGCAGCCGCTGCCCGTCGAGGCGATCGTGCGCGGCTACATCGCCGGCTCGGGCTGGAAGGATTACCAGAAGACCCAGATGATCTGCGGCATCCCGTTGCCCGCCGGGCTGAGGGAGGCGCAACAACTGCCCCAGCCGATGTTTACGCCTTCCACCAAGGCCGCGATCGGCGCGCACGACGAGAACATCCCTTTCTCGGAGATGGGAAAGTTGGTCGGCAAGGAACTGGCGGGACAAGTACGCGACAAGGCGATCCAGCTCTATTCCGAAGCGGCAGCGTATGCCACCACCCGCGGCATCATCATTGCCGACACCAAGTTCGAGTTCGGCCGAGATGCCAACGGCAAGCTCTACCTGATCGACGAAGCGTTGACGCCAGATTCATCGCGCTTCTGGCCGAAGGACCAGTACCGGATCGGCATCAGCCCGCCCTCGTTCGACAAGCAGTTCGTGCGCGACTGGCTGGAATCGCAGCAATGGAACAAGCAACCGCCGGCGCCGGCCCTGCCCGCCGAAATCCTCAGGAAGACCGCCGAGAAATACGAAGAAGCGCTGCGGCTCTTGACCGCATGAAGACGAAACGCGGTCAACACGAAGGGTCACGAGGGAAGAGCAAGAGAAAGGAACACGAAGGAAAGAAATTGCGCGGTAGAGATTGCTATATTGTTCACGTTGTTGGCTGGCATGACAGAGCTCGAATTTTCAACAAGACAATTATTGGTTTCCCTCGTGGACCTTCATTCTTCCTTCGTGACCCCTCGTGTTGAAAGAGGTTGTTCGTAATTGACGACAGACCAGGAAATAGAGAAAGCGGCAGAGATTCTCCGATCGGGAGGGCTGGTGGCGTTTCCGACCGAGACCGTGTACGGACTCGGCGCGGATGCGTCCAGTTCCGCCGCAGTGAAGAAGATCTTCGCCGCCAAGGGTCGGCCCGCCGACCACCCGGTGATCGTCCACATCGCCGACATGAGCGAACTGAAGCACTGGTCTGCGGAGGTACCGCGCGCTGCGTGGCTGCTCGCGGAGAAATTCTGGCCGGGCCCGCTCACCATGGTGCTCAAGCGTGCGCCGCATGTGAACGGCCTGATCTCTGGTGGTCAGAACACCGTTGGGTTGCGGGTTCCCGGGCATCCCGTTGCGCAACAGTTGTTGAAGGCGTTCGGCGGGGGCATCGCGGCGCCGTCGGCAAACAAATTCGGCAGACTCTCCCCAACCACTGCAGAGCACGTGCGCGAGGAGCTCGGTAACGCGGTGGAGATTGTTCTGGATGGCGGACCCTGCGACGTCGGGATCGAATCCACGATCGTGGATCTCACCCGTGAACTGCCGGCCATACTGCGTCCCGGCCGTGTGAGCGCACAGCACATAGCCGACGCGTTGCTGGTGCCCCTCGGCGAACCGGCCGTGGACCGGCCGCGCGTCCCGGGATCGCTTGCCTCGCACTACGCGCCGCGTGCACCGCTGAAAATCGTACATCCGGACGAAATCGAGTGTTTCGTACGCCGGCAGGTCGTGCCGCCGCCGGTCGCGGTGCTAGCCCGCCGCGGCCGGCCGCGCGACTCGAAAGTGGCGTTGTGGCAAGTGGCGCCCGAAACTCCGGAAGAGTATGCGCGTCTGCTCTACGGCACATTACGTCGCCTCGATGACGCCGGGTGCCACCTGATCGTGGTCGAGGCGCTGCCGCAGCTTCCAGAGTGGGCCGCCGTGCGCGACCGCCTTGACCGCGCGGCCACGCCCGAACCCGCCGTACAGCCTAGCACGGCGGGCGCTAGTTAACGGTCGCGAAGACTCAGAACAACGCTTGCCACCGAGCGGCAGCGTTCAGCCTTTCGCCAGCCGGACCGCCGGCCGTGTAGCGGTCGCTCCGGCCAGGAATGCGAGTGCGGCGGAAACACCCTCCTTGCGAATCGGCACGCCGGCGAGTCCCAGGCCCATTTCGACTCCGCACAATGTACCGGCGAGTGCCAGGTCGTTGAAGTCGCCGAGATGACCGATGCGAAACACCTTTCCCTGCATCTTTCCCAGACCTGCGCCGAGCGACATGTCGAAGCGATCGAGGACGATTTCCCGCAGCTTGTCGGCGTCGTGGCCGGTGGGCAGCAACACCGCGGTGAGTGAATTGCTGTATTCGTCAGGATTCGCGCACAGGATTTCCAGCCCCCAGCCGCGCACCGCACGGCGCGTGGCTTCGCCGTGCCGCGCGTGGCGGGCAAATACGTTCTCCAGGCCTTCCTCCATCAACATGTGCAGCGCCTCGCGCAGGCCATAGAGCAGATTGGTCGCCGGGGTATAGGGGAAGAATCCCGAGCGGTTCGGCCCGAGCATCTCGTCCCAGCTCCAGTAGGAACGCGGCAGCGCTGCTATTTTGGACGCCGAGAGTGCCTTGGCGCCGACAGCGTTGAAGGACAGCCCGGGCGGCAACATCAGTCCTTTCTGCGAGCCTGCCACCGTGACATCGACACCCCATTCGTCGTGTCGGTAGTCGATCGATGCGAGTGACGATATTGTGTCCACCATTAGAAGCGCGGGGTGCACGGCGCGATCCATCGCCTTGCGTACCAGCGCAACACGGCTGGTCACTCCGGTCGAGGTTTCATTGTGGACCACGCATACGGCCTTGATGCCGTGGTCGCGATCTTCAGCCAATCGCTGTTCGATCACGGCGGGATCCACGCCGTGGCGCCAATCACCGGGAATGAAGTCCACGCTGAGCCCGAGCCGGTTCGCCAGCTTCTGCCACAGGGCGGCGAAGTGGCCGGTCTCGACCATCAACACGCGATCCCCAGGGGAGAGCGTGTTCACCAGCGCGGCTTCCCATGCACCGGTTCCCGAGGCTGGATAGATGATGACGTGGCCGGTCGTCCTGAATACCTGCTTGAGCCCGTCGAGCACCTCGTGTCCGAGCGCAGCGAACTCCGGTCCGCGATGGTCGATCGTCGGCCGATCGATCGCGCGCAACACGCGGTCGGGAACATTGGTAGGCCCCGGGATCTGGAGGAAATGGCGTCCGCTGCGATGCGGCATCAGCACACCCTGAGGTAAAGTTCGAGCCTACTCACTTTCCATCCCGGTCTCAAGCCTCGCGGTATCATTCGTGCTGTTTCCATTGCGAGACCTGCCAACCAGTGAATGCGCCCGCCGTTCCGATTTCCGTAGACCCCGCGCCGCATTCCCGCAACGCGCTGGCGCGGCGCCTGCAACGCGAAATGGATGGCGCGGTGCTGTTCGACGCGTTCTCGCGCGGCCGCTACAGCACCGATGCCTCGATCTACCAGATCGAGCCGATCGGGGTGGTGGTGCCGCGCACCGAGGAGGCTGCGCGCATCGCGCTGCAGATCGCGGCCGAGGAAGGCGTGCCTATCCTGCCGCGTGGAGCCGGGACCTCGCAGTGCGGCCAGAGCGTCGGCGCGGCACTCGTCATCGACTGCACCAGGAGCCTGAACGCCGTTATCGAATTCGACGAGGGAGCGCGTGAAGTGACGGTACAGCCGGGCATGGTGCTCGACCAGCTCAATGCATTCCTGCGTCCGCACCAACTCTGGTTCCCGGTGGACGTATCCACCTCCGCGCAAGCCACCATAGGCGGAATGACGGGCAACAACTCCTGCGGCTCGCGCTCCATCCGCTACGGCAACATGGTGCACAACGTGCTGGGCGTGGATGCCTGGCTCCCGGGCGGGGATGAATTCCATTTCGGTTCGAGTCACGCGCTCGCGGATGCGCCTTCCGCGTATCGCGCACTGGTGGCGAAGATCCATGCCATCGCGCGGCGCGAAGCGGGGGAGATCGAAGCGCGCTGGCCCAAGGTGTTGCGCCGGGTGCAGGGCTACAACCTCGATATGGTGATGCCGGGCAGTGAATTGAACCCGGCTGCCCACAACCTCGCGCATCTGCTGGTCGGTTCGGAAGGCACGCTGGCGTTCTCGAAGCGCGTGACGCTGAAGCTCTCGCCGATTCCCGCGCACAAGGTCCTCGGCGTGGTGCACTTCGCCAGCTTTTACCAGGCCATGGACCTGACCCGGCATATCGTGACGCTCGACCCGGACGCGGTCGAACTGGTGGATCGCACCATGATCGATCTGGCGCTCGGCAACAGCGCATTCCGTCCGATCGTCGCAAAGTTTCTCAAAGGGGAACCCGAGGCCATCCTGCTGGTGGAGTTCGCGGGCGAAGACGGGAACGCGCAGATCGCAAAACTTCAGCGCCTGACGCAATTGATGGGCGATCTCGGGCATCCCGGGGCCGTGGTGGAGATCACCGACGCTGCGCTGCAGAAGGAAATCTGGGAGGTACGCAAGGCAGGGCTAAACATCATGATGTCGATGAAAGGCGACGGGAAACCGGTGTCCTTCATCGAGGACTGCGCGGTGCCGCTCGAACACCTCGCGGAGTACACCGACAGGCTGACGAAGATCTTTGCGAAGCATGGCACGCACGGCACCTGGTATGCGCATGCATCGGTGGGCACGCTGCACGTGCGTCCGATACTGGACATGCGTCGCGATGGCGCGGAAAAGATGCGCGCGATCGCGGAAGAAGCCTGTGCCATGGTCAGGGAGTTCAAAGGCGCCTATTCGGGCGAGCACGGGGACGGACTGGTGCGCTCCGAGTGGATCGAGCCGATTCTCGGGAGCAGGCTGGGCGCCGCGCTCACGCAGATCAAGGATCTTTTCGATCCGAAAGGCCTGATGAATCCGGGCAAGATCGTGCGGCCGGCGAAGATGGATGATCGCTCGCTGTTCCGTTACAAGCCCGGTTACCGGGTCGAAAGGCTGCACACCGCGCTGGACTGGTCGGATTGGGGCGGTTTCGGTCCGGCGGTGGAAATGTGCAACAACAACGGCCACTGCCGCAAATTCGACGCCGGCACTATGTGCCCGTCGTTCCGCGTGACGCGCGATGAACAGCACCTGACCCGCGGCCGCGCCAACACGCTGCGGCTGGCGATTTCCGGACAGTTGGGCGCGGACGCGCTGACCTCGGACGCGATGCGCGAAACCATGGCGCTGTGCATCAGCTGCAAGGGTTGCAAGCGCGAATGTCCCACCGGTGTGGACATGGCGCGCATGAAAATCGAATTTCTCCATCAGTACAACAAGCGCCACGGCCTTACCCTGCGGCAAAGGCTGATTGCGTGGCTGCCGCGTTACGCTCCAATCGTTTCAAGATTCGCAGCGTTGCTGAACCTGCGCGACGCGATTCCAGGACTCCCATGGTTGACCGAGAAACTGCTTGGCCTTAGCGCACAACGAAGCCTGCCGCGGTGGACCGGCCGCCTGTCTCTTCCTCCCTCTCCGCATCTTGACCTATCCCCCTTCTCCACTCGTGGACAGGGGCGGGGTGAGGCAGAGGGAGAGGACCGGGGTGAGATGGGTGAGGTGGTCCTACTGGTGGATACATTCAATCGTTACTTCGAGCCCGAGAACATCCGTGCCGCGCTGGACGTGCTGGAAGCCGCGGGTTACCACGTCGAAATCGCTGCAGCGCGCGGTGGCGGTCGCCCGCTTTGCTGTGGCCGCACATTCCTCGCTGCCGGACTGGTGGGCGAGGCAAGGGTCGAGGCGCAGCGCATGCTCGACGCGCTGCGCCCCTTTGTGGATCGCGGTGTACCCATCGTCGGGCTCGAGCCTTCGTGCCTGCTGACGCTGCGCGATGAGTTCCTGGTGATGGGACTGAACGGGGAAATCGGGCCGACCGCCGAGCGTGCGTTGCTGTTCGAGGAGTTTCTCGCCGACGAAGCGGACGCCGGGCGCCTCAAGCTCGACCTGGCGCCGCTGCGGGCGCAGACAGCGCTGCTGCACGGACATTGCCACCAGAAGGCCTTCGACGCGATGCCCGCGGTACGCAAGGTGCTGGGCATGATTCCCGGCCTGAAAGTGCGGACGGTGGATTCCGGCTGTTGCGGCATGGCCGGCAGTTTCGGCTACGAGGCCGAGCATTTCGCGGTGAGCATGAAGATGGCGGAACAGTCACTGCTCCCGGCCGTCAGAAACGCAGATCCGGATACGATCATCGTCGCGGACGGCACGAGTTGCCGGCACCAGATCCACGATGGTGTGCGCAAGAACGCGCAACATGTTGCGCGTGTGTTGCAAATGTCATTGGAGGGAAGGAAGCGGTGAAGCTGAATCTCAGGCGGTTTCTTCTATATTACCTGCCGCTGCTTGCCAATCTGGGGCTGATCGTCTACCTGACATGGCAGCTCAATCTCGTGCCCTATTTCCAGCGCCAGGGGGAGTTCCAGATTTTTTCCGTGCTTTATGCGATCGGAGGGCTGGTGGTCGGGGTATCGGGGGTCACCGCGTTCGTTCATGCCGTATCGAACGAGAAAGGCCCGCGCAATCTGTTCATGCTGTCGCTGGTGAACACCATCATCCCGACCGTGTTGCTGTTGGCTCTGCTGCAGCTCAGGTGAGAAGGGAAGGGAAGATGGCCGAATCGAAGTGGAAGTACCACGGCATCCGCATCGTCAGGGAATCCGAACTCGACACCAATACTGCGCAGACGCCGGGGATGAACCGTGCCGCTGCGATCACCTACGCGCGCTGCGGCGCCGAGAAGCTGTGGGCCGGCACCGTGGTCATCCATCCCAAAGCCAAGACCGGTGCGCATCACCACGGCCCGGTGGAAAGCGTCATCTATGTCGTCAGCGGCAAGGCGCGGATGCGCTGGGGCGACCGGCTCGAATTCGTCGCCGAGGCCGGCCCCGGCGATTTCATCCACGTCCCGCCGTACGTTCCGCACCAGGAAATCAACGCTTCCGACACCGAGCCGCTGTCCTGCGTGCTCTGCCGCAGCGGACAGGAGCCGGTGGTGGTGAACCTCGACATTCCCGCGGTGGAGAAGCCGGAAGAAGTGCATTGGGTGGATAACATTCACCCCGAACCCGGCAAGAGCACCTAGTCGGCGGACGGTTTTGCGGTGATCGCCCGCCGGATGCCGGCGAGTGGAGCGCGCTCGTCGAATTGCGCTTGTCCGGAGTGCATGTGAACGCCGAGGCGTTGCCACAGCCCTGGAAGATCGGGTGAGGCCGGCGAGGCGCGCATTTCGTCGTACAGTTCCGCGAGTACTTTCGTTCCCGTTGCGGAGTCACCGATCTCCAGCGTGCGCCGTATTTCCCAGTTGGCTTCGTTATTGCCGCCGTCGTTCAGGATCGCCCGTAGCGCATCCTGCAGGCCGAAGCGATTCGCCGTCTGCTCGCGAACCCTCACGTCGGCGAGAAGAAAGAACAGCGCGCCACCCCAATACGTCCGGCCCCAGGTGTGAGTGTGGTCCAGCCCCTGGTCGCCGGCTGCCGGCAGTCCCTGGGGCAGGCCTTCAATCATGTCACGCCAGATTTTTTCCTCGCTCAACTGCCCGGCCTGCGCGCGGGCAATCGGCTCGACATATGTAGCCAGCCCCTCTTCCACCCACGCGTACCGCTCGGCAAGCTGCGGAAACGCGAGATGAACCATTTCATGCGTCATTATCCAGTCGCGCTGCAAGTCGGCGTGGCTGGTGAACCGGCCGACGCCGACGCGAATCAATGCGCCGTTGTAGGCGTAAGTCGTGCCCGAATGCGCACCGCGGCCCTCGACCGCATCCACCACGATTCGAAGCTCCCGTACTGGAAATCGCCCGTAATAAACGTTGACCGCCGCCGCCGACTCGGTGATCCAGTCGCGCAGTACCGCCATGTCGAGGCCGGCGGTGTCGCCGCTGCAGGTCACCTTGATGCTTGCACCCCCGGGCCGGATCTCGAATGTGTGGACCGGCGCCGCATTTTTCTGCTGCGGTTCGGCGCTGGTCGCGCAGCCGGGGGCGACCAGCATCAGCAGCGACAAGACGAGGAAGCGGGCTGAAATCATGGAATCAGTGAATCTCCGGCTCGGCCGTCGGCGTGGTGCCTTCGAGGAAATCGAAATCGCAGCCGAGGTTGGCCTGCTTGATGTGCTCCGCGAAGATCTTGCCGTAGCCGCGCTGGAATTTCGGCGGATGGGGTTTCCATGTCGCGCGGCGTTTCGCCAGTTCCGCATCGCTCACCTTCAGCGTGAGTTTCCTCCCCGGGACGTCGAGTTCGATGATGTCGCCGGTCCTTACCAGTGCCAGCGGCCCACCCACCCAGGACTCCGGCGCCACATGTAAAACACAAGTGCCGTAGCTAGTGCCGCTCATGCGTGCATCGGAAATGCGCACCATGTCGCGCACGCCCTGCTTGAGCAGCTTCTTCGGGATCGGCAGCATGCCCCACTCGGGCATGCCCGGTCCGCCGAGCGGACCGGCGTTGCGCAGTACCAGGACCGAGTCGGCGTCGACGTCGAGATTCGGATCTTCGAGCCGCGCCGCCATGTCGTTGTAGTCGTCGAATACCATGGCGCGGCCGGCGTGTTTCAGCAGCTTCGGGTCCGCGGCGGTGGACTTGATCACCGCGCCGTCCGGCGCGAGGTTGCCGCGCAACACCACCAGCCCGCCTTCGGCCTGCATGGGATTCTCCGGATTTCGGATCACGTCGGGGTTGTGGATCTTCGCTCCGGCGATGTTTTCGCCGAGCGTCTTGCCGGTGCAGGTGGGCACGTCGGTATCGAGCAGCTTGCGCATGCCTTCGAGCATCCCGACCAGCCCGCCGGCGTAATAGAAATCCTCCATCAGGTACTTGCCCGACGGCCGCATGTTGACCAGGTAAGGCGCGTGACGGCCGACTTCCTCGAAGCGTTCGAGCGGAATGTGAATGCCGGCGCGGCCGGCCATTGCAATCACATGGATCAGTCCGTTGGTCGAGCCGCCGAGCGCCATCAGCACCTTGATCCCGTTGTCGAATGATTTTCCGCTGAGGATGTCGCGCGGCTTAAGGTCCTCCCACACCATCTCGACGATGCGCCTGCCGCTGTATTCGGCCATGCGGCCGTGGTTGGAATCGACCGCGGGAATCGACGAGGCGTTGGGCAGGCTGAACCCCAGCGCCTCGGCGACGCTGGTCATCGTGGACGCCGTGCCCATGGTCATGCAGGTGCCGGGTGAACGCGATATGCCTTCCTCGATCTCGCGCCAGTCGCGATCGGTGATGTTGCCGGCGCGCAATTCGTCCCAGTATTTCCACACATCCGATCCCGAGCCGAGCGCCTTCCCCTGCCAGTTGCCCCGCAGCATCGGTCCGGCCGGGACGTAGATCGCCGGCAGGTTCATGCTGATCGCGCCCATCAGCAGGCCGGGAGTGGTCTTGTCGCAGCCGCCCATCAGCACGCAACCGTCCACCGGGTAGGAGCGCAGCAGCTCCTCGGTTTCCATCGCCAGCAAGTTGCGGTACATCATTGTGGTGGGTTTCTGGAACACCTCCGCCAGGGAGATCGCCGGCATTTCCAGCGGGAAGCCGCCCGCTTGCCAAACGCCGCGCTTTACTTCCTGCGCGCGCTCGCGCAGGTGCGAGTGACAGTGGTTGACGTCGCTCCAGGTATTGACGATCGCGATGACCGGTTTGCCCTTGTAGTCCTCGTGGGTGTAACCCATTTGCAGGGCGCGCGAGCGGTGTCCGAACGAGCGCAGGTCCTGGGCGCCGAACCAGCGCTGGCTGCGCAGTTCTTCCAGTCTTTTTCTCTTTGCCATGTGATCCCCTCAATTGCTGGATTCCGCAGCAGCGTACCTCAGCTGCGCCTGGCGCGGAAGGTTCTGCTATTTCCCCAGGTATGCGACGGCGTCGATCTCCACCAAAATTCCGGGCAGCTGGCTTCCGACGGTAGTGCGCGTCGGTTTGGGATCGGGGAAATAACTCGCATACGCGCGGTTGTAACGCTCGAATAGCGACATGTCGCTCAGATGCGCGCTGACCTTGACGACGTCGGCCATGCTCGCGCCCCCCGCCTCGAGGATGGCCTTGATGTTTTCCAGCACACGCACGGTCTGCTCCTCGATGGTATTGCCGACGACCTTGCCGGTTTTGGGATCGAGCGGCCCTTGGCCGGACACGAATACGAAGTCGCCGGCGCGCAACCCCTGCGAATAGGCGCCGACCGGCTGCGCGCCGGTGGTGGTTGAAATTCGTTGCTTCGCCATGGTTAGTCTCCTCTGCGGCTGCGCTGATATCGGTGGTTACAAGGTCTTGATGAAAAGACCGGGAAATGCCTTCAGCCGCTCCGATTGCGGCTGCTCGAGAATCTGCCGGGCGTCCCCTACTCGATGATTACGTATACGGAGAAAAGCGAAAAATTAACCACCAGGGCACCAAGACACCAAGGAATGCAGATTAGGAGCCTGGAAACTCGGTCAGCTTTTCTTGGTGTCTTTGTGTCCTGGTGGCAAGAATTGCTCGGTTATAGAGCTTCTGGCAGTGTGCTAGTTCTTTGGTTCTTGTCCGGCCGAAACGATTTCTTTGTCGACTCTTTGATGCATCGACTGCCACTGCTTTTCCTCCAGGACATAAAATTCCCGAAACAGGCGCACCGCTTCCGCCCGCTGATTGCCGGCCGATTGCTCGCAAATTCTCATGAACGCCGCGGCGACGGCAAGAGTCGGATCCCATGTCTCCCGAACCCCGTCACGCATCACGGCGACCAGATACTCGTGTTCGTCTCTCTTGTTCCAGCCCCGGGTTTGCGCCAGGAGGTTTACCTTTTCTTCGAGCGCCACTCTTTGTTGCTGCTCGAATTCCTCGCCCTGTTTCATCATCCGCTCCACTTCGGCCCGTAACGGGTCATCCGTGGTGAGCCGGCAACCCGGGGGCGCAGTTTCTTCCTCGGCTCCCATCGAGAAGGCTGCGTAATGAAGCAGTGCGGCGGCAATGAATACCATCATTCCTAGACCACGAAGCATCAGTCTCTCCATATCACTTCAGCAGTTAGCCGACGAGTTGTCGTACTGTGCATGAGGCCCGGATCCAGAACCACTTTGTGTCCCGAGGCACATCGTGTCCGAGGGCGCGATATCGCTTGCCTACGCGAACGGACCACGCTTTCAATCAGTTTTTTTCTTGTGAAACTCCGACCAGGCCTTTTTGTAACTTGCATGCAGCGTCTTCCAGGCGCTCTCGACGCCTTTACTGACTTCCTGCCACGCCGCCTTGCTGGCGTTGCGGGTTTCGTTCAGGCGCTTGATGGTTTCGTCGCGCTGCTTTTCCAGCGCCTTGATCTGCGCTTCGTACCGCGCCTTGACCTGGGCCTGCGCCTTCTGGACTTCTGCCTCCCAATCGGCCAGCTGGGCGCTCCACTCGTCAAGCTGCTTCTTCATGCGCTCCACATATTCTTCGCGACTGATCATTTCCCATCCTCCTGGTCCTGAAGTAACTTCCAATTCAGGTATAGAACATGCCAACGCCTTCCGCCAGAAAGAAGGCGCGCGCCACGAATTTCCCGTTACGCGGGCATGTTCGACCCGCGATCATAGTGTGTCAACCCGGCAGGGCTTCTATCGTGATCTGCAACTTGACCGGAGAATTTCCGGCGGGCGAGTGAATGCGGAGGCAGACTGCCTGCATGATTTTCTCGAAGCCGCCTTCCGACTGCGAGACGGTCTTGTGCGCCGCCGCGCTGACACATATCGACTCGCCCGCAACCAGCGTCACTTTGCCGCCAAGCACCGCATCTTCCAGCGTCAATGACTCGATGCCTTCCCAGTGGAAAGCCTGACCAAATCCTCCCGGGACTTCGCCGTTCACCACATAGCGACCGAGGAAGCCGTCGGCGCTCGGCATAGCCAGGTTGATCTCGGTCTCGAACCCTGCCGATTCGCGCTCCAGCCGGTACTCGACGGTCAGTGTGTTGCCTTTCAGCGAGATCTTTTTGGTCATGCCGGGCCCGGCCAACTCTAAGATGTTCGCGCTTGCCGCGCGCAATGCATAGCGAATCGCTAGCGGCTGATCGTTGATCCGGTCTACGAACAGCGCGCGCGGGTATGCGTCTGGAGTGAGGTCCTCGGAAGAAACCGGATGCTTGAAGTTGACGCGATCGTGAGCCGAAGCAATGCCGTCCCCGGAATGACTACCATGGCCGCCTTCGCGGATCTTGCGGTAGTAATGTTCTGCACGGCGCGCCAGTGTGTCGCCGAAGTTCTGGCGCAGCGGATAGAAATCCAGCTCGTGGATGGCGCCCAGGCCGTCGTCGCGAACCACCGCCTGCAGCTTGCCGCTGTTGAGGAAGAACTCGTCACGACCGTCGAAATCCAGATCGAGCGCCGTTTCCTTGCGCGGGGAGACCTTGTCGAGCAGCGCCTCGAGCTCGACGATGGCACTCCACACCGAGCGGCGCAGGTGCGGCAGATAGATCCCGCCGAACAAGCCGTGCCAGTAGGCGTCGTTCGCTTGCGCCAGGTGCAGCAGTTCGCGCATGCGCGGTTTCGCCTTTCTGCCAAGTGCGGCAAGCCGGCCGGAAACCTGCAGCATCCGTTTGTGCATCCAGTTGGACTCGGCGTAGCGCGAAATGAAATTGCGCCAGATGCCGCCGCGCAGGAAGGGCTTGCTGCTGTCGTACCGGTTCTGATCTTTCTCCTGTTTTACCAGCGCGGCGAATGCGTTAGCCCGCTCGGCGTCCAGCGTCCACTCGTTCATCTCGATATACGAGGCGGTGGGCAGGTACACCACGCCGCGCGCGCGTTGCTGTCTTGCGAAGTCGCCGTAGAGCGTCGGCTCGATCAGCGGGGAGGCCAGCACACCCTCGATGAACAGCTTCAGCCACTCCTTCTCGTACACCCATTGGTAGGTCTCGGGCCAGATGCCCAGCTTCTCGATGTCGTCGAAATAGATCGCTGCGGCCGCGCTATCTTCGGTGGCGCGCGATTCGAGATGCTCAATTGCCTCCGGGGCGGTGGAAAAAGGTATGCGGTAGCGCAGTGCTTCGGAGATCGGGAACAGATCGAGGCGGACGCCGCCTTCCTCGGTGCTGTAGTAGCCGGTCAGTTCCTCGCTGCGCTTGCCGGCGCAGAGGAAATGGTAGTCGTCCACGGTGACATAGCGGATGCCGGAATCGGCCAGCGACGGACCAACCGCCGATTCCCACACCCGCTCGGTGAGCCAGGCGCCGCTCGGTCGTTGCCCGAACGCGGCTTCGAGGCGGTCGGACAATGCAGCAAGCTGGGAGCGGCGGTCGCGCTCGGGAATCGAAGCGAGCACCGGTTCGGTGTCGCCGCCGCCGAACATTTCCACCTGGCCGCGCATCACCATCTCGCGCAGCTTCGCCATGTCGTCTGGGAAATGCTTGATCAGGTAACCCAGCAGCCAGCCGCTGAAGTGCATCGACAGCTTGAAGTCCGGATAGCGGTAAACGGTTTCGATGAAAGGCTTGTAGCAACGTGCGTGCGCATCGTTCAGCACCTGCTCGAAATTGCCCGCGGGCTGGTGCGCGTGCACCCCGAACAGCAGCGAAACTTTCTTATTCATTCTTGGCAATCAAACTTAAAGTCTTTCAACGCAAAGGACGCAAGGGTACGCGAAGGGAGAACCAGGAGACTGATGACAACCCCGTGCTCCTGAAATATTGACGCCGGGCGTGTTTTCTAACGCAATTTTCGTTTTCCCTTTACAAAGTCTTTGTCTTTCCCTTGCGTTCCTTTGCGTCCCTTGCGTTGAACGCGGTTGGCTAATCAGGACGCGCGGCGCATGGCGCCGCCGAGTTCGGCCTGGCCGCCGCCCTGGCTCACCGGCACGTCGAGTTCGGCGGGAACCGGCAATTTGAGGAGCCGGTAGAAATGGGCAAGCTTCAGGCGATACAGGCGATCGAAGGCCAGAACCGACTCGCTGGGGTTGTAGTCACCGAACCACCAGAACCAGTCCGATGCCTCGCAGTCGGCGAGCTGGCGGGTGGCGTCTGCGAGCTCCTGCGCATTCAGGCGCCCGCTCACCGCCACCAGATCGAAGTTCTGCTTGGCGGCGCAGAGCAGATCCCAAGCGCGGTTTTTTTCCGGGGAGCCGATCCAGGTGGCGAGATTGCCGTACACCCAGCTGCCTGCGACCAGCGCGGGCATCGGGTCCGCGTGCCGGCCCTCGTCCAGGAGCCGCGCAAAAGTCGTGGTCTCGATTGCGGGATGCGCTTCCAGTGCGCCATACAACTCGTCCAGAAAGAAGTAGCCGTTGTAGGGGTAGTACTCCCAGGCGTTCTCGCCGTCAAGAATTACGCTGACGACCCGGCGCTCGGGCGCATCGCCCTGCTCGACGATTCCTTTCAACTCGCCCACGAAGTGCGCGGCCGCGTCCTTGCCGTGCCATTTGCAGTACTCGAAGCCGATCAAGTCCGAAAGGCGGTCGTCGCGAAAGAAACAGGTCACCGGCGCATGGCCCCCGCCGAGGCGGTAAGGCCGATACAGAAGATCGTGCCGTTCGGAAATCGGCGCGTTGTTCTTGCGCAGGCTGTTCACCAGCACGCCTTCGCCACTAGCGATCCATTCGCAGCCACCCTCTGCAAGCAGGTCCACGAACAGCTGCGATACTGCGCCCTCGGCCGGCCACATGCCGCGCGGGGCGTGGCCGAAGCGGCGCGTGTGGCTTTCCCTGGCCGCGGCGATATGCGCGCTCGCGCGCGTGCGTCCGCCCGGGTAATGCGAGCTTTGCGGCAGCGGCGCGCCGGGCAGGGTTTCACGCGCTGCCTCGAAGGAGATCAGCAGCGGCCCGATCGGGTGAAATGCCGGGCTGGTGGTGAGTTCGATGCGGCCCTGCGCGGCGAGCTTGTGATAGCGCGGCACCACCGTGCTGGTTTCGCGGCCTATCAGCTCGACCAGCTGCATGCGGTCGGCGTGCGAGAAGTTCTGCGCCTTTGCCAGCAACTGCGGAACGGTCTGGTCGCGCCGGCGCACCGTTTCGCCCACCCATGCGAGGTGATACCAGGTGAGCAGGTCGCCGAGGTACTGCGCGGAAAGATAGCCTTCCCCGGCGGTTCCGGGTTGCTGTGTGAGGGTATAGAAGTCCCATAACCGCCGATAAGCCGGATACGGTTCGATCATCTTGTGGTGATTGGCCTTGAAGCAGCAGCGCAGCACCAGATCGCGCTCGGCGCCGTCGAGACGGTACAGATCGGGATGCGCAAGCAGCCGCAGGAGCGGATCGCGAAATCGCCCGGTGGCGAACTGGTCGGTGTAGTCGTCGAGCTGGTCGAGAAGCACCGGGGTGAAATTGACCACCGCGCGCATTTTGGGGTGATTCTCCAGGTGCGCCGCCATGTCGCTGTAGTCCTTGATCGCGTGCAGATACACCCAGGGCTGCGCATACTCGCCGGTGGCGCGGTCGCGGAAATCCGGCTGGTGCATGTGCCACAGCAGGACCAGGTCCAGCTTTGTATTGCCGCTCATAGCATCCGATCCGTCAGCGCTGGTGCAACACTTCCTGGCCCAGCATCTCCGGCGTAATCAGCGTGATTCCCCGCTCGGAGACGTAAAAGCGCTTGCGGTCCTCGGCGGGATCGAACCCCACGGCAAGACCCTTTGGCAGGGTGCAGCGCTTTTCCACCACCACGCGCTTCAGGCGCACGCTCTGGTGCACTTCCACGTCGGGAAGGATTACCGAGTCCTCGATGCTGCTGTAGCTGTGCACGCGCACGTTGGAGAACAGCAGCGAGCGCGCGATTTTCGCGCCGCTGATGATGCAGCCGCCGGACACCACCGAATCCACCGCCATGCCGCGCCGGCCATCGTCATCGAAGACGAACTTGGCCGGCGGCAGTTGCTCCTGGTGCGTCCAGATCGGCCATTCGGTGTCGTACATGTTGAGATCCGGCGTGACACGGGTTAAATCCATGTTCGCTTCCCAGTAAGCATCTACCGTGCCCACGTCTTTCCAGTACGCCGGCTTGCCGTCCATTCCGACACAGCTGTCGTCGAAGCGCTGCGCAAATACGCGATAGCGCGGCACCAGGTGGGGGATGATGTCCTTGCCGAAATCGTGGCTGGAATTCGTCGTGTCCGCGTCGCGCGCGAGCTGTTCGTACAGGAATGGTGCGTTGAACACGTAGATGCCCATGCTGGCGAGCGACAGCGCCGGATTGCCGGGAATCGAAGGCGGCTTGGCAGGTTTTTCCTGAAACGCGGTCACGCGCCAGTCTTCGTTCACCGCCATCACGCCGAAGGCCCTGGCTTCCTCGACCGGTACCTCCAGGCAGGCCACCGTCATGTCGGCGTTCTTGGCCACGTGATACGCGAGCAGCTTGCCGTAGTCCATCTTGTAGATGTGATCGCCGGCAAGGATCAGGATGTGATCCGGGTCGTAGGAGCGCAGGATGTCGAGGTTCTGGAACACGGCGTCCGCGGTGCCCCGGTACCAATTCTCCTCGTGGGTGCGCTGGGAGGCGGGCAGGATGTCGACGAATTCCTCGAAGCGTCCGTCGAGAAAACTCCAGCCGCGCTGGATGTGACGAATCAGGCTGTGCGACTTGTACTGGGTGGCGATGCCGATACGGCGGATGCCGGAGTTGACGCAGTTCGACAGCGGGAAGTCGATGATGCGGAACTTGCCGCCGAAGGGCACCGCCGGTTTCGTCCGCCAGTCCGTGAGATTCCTCAAACGGCTTCCGCGTCCGCCGGCAAGCACCAGTCCATAGGTGTTCTTGGTGATGAGGCTGACGAAGCGAACGGTCGAGTCAGTGTTAGCCACGCGTTGCTCCTGGTGCACACGTTGAACGATCGGAAGCGCCGGATGCGCGGACTTCGCGCTTGCCATAAACCTTGACCGGTATCAAAAAGCAGAGGAATGGAAGGCCCCGCCCCTTATAATAGGTGCACCCTCGTCCGCAGTCACGATTTCCGTGCATCGCCCGGTCGAGAGTTTCCCGCCACCGCTCATGAAAGCAGCTGCTTCCGCCATCGCCGGAGCGGACCTCGACGCCCTGATCGGCGCACGCCATCACGATCCGTTCGGCGTGCTCGGACTGCATCGCGACGGCAAGGGCTGGGTGTTGCGCGTGTTCCGCCCCTACGCCTCCGAGGTTGCCGCGTCCACCGCTTCCGGATTCGTGAAGATGGACAAGGTGCATCCAGACGGCGTGTTCGCATGGCGCGCAACCGAGCCGCCGCCTCGGCCGGTGCGGCTGCGGGTGAAAGAGTCGGCGCACAGCTTCGAAACCTTCGACCCGTATGGTTTTCGTCCCGCCATCAGCGCCGACGAACTGTACCTGTTCAACGAAGGCCGGCTGGAACAGGCGTACCGCATGCTCGGCAGCCGCACCGAGGTGCGCGAGGGTGTGGCCGGGGCGCGTTTCGCCTGCTGGGCGCCTAATGCGGAACGGGTCAGCGTTGTAGGCGACTTCAATCGCTGGGACGGGCGCGCGCACCCGATGGCGACGCACGGGGTGAGCGGCGTCTGGGAACTGTTCATCCCGGGATTGGGCGACGGCACGCTCTACAAATACGAGATCCGCAACCGCAACACGGGCGAAATCCTCGTCAAGACCGATCCCTATGCACGCGTTTATGAATTGCGCCCCGGAACCGCCGCGCGCATCACCGTGGACCATTCCTACGATTGGCGGGACGGCGGCTGGATGACCGCGCGCGCCAGAGACGACTGGCTGCACGCGCCGATCAACGCCTACGAAGTACACCTAGGTTCGTGGCGGCGCCATCCCGACGGACGCTTCTACAGCTACCGCGAGCTTGCCGAAAGCCTGGTTCCTTACGTGAAGGAAATGGGTTTCACCCACCTCGAATTGCTGCCGGTTTCCGAACATCCACTGGACGAGTCGTGGGGTTACCAGACCACCGGTTATTTCGCCGCGACCAGCCGCTTCGGCCCGCCGGAGGACTTCAAGTTCTTCGTGGATGCGTGCCACCAGGCCGGCATCGGCGTGATTCTCGACTGGGTGCCGGCGCATTTCCCGACCGATGCGTTCGCGCTGGCGCGTTTCGACGGCACCGCGCTTTACGAACACGAGGATCCGCGCCTCGGCTTGCACCAGGACTGGGGCACGCACATTTTCAACTACGGCCGCAACGAGGTGAAAAGTTTCCTGCTGTCGAGCGCGCACTACTGGCTGGGCGAGTGTCACGTGGACGGGCTGCGGGTGGACGCGGTGGCCTCGATGCTCTATCTCGATTATTCGCGCAAGGCCGGAGAGTGGATCCCCAACAAATTCGGCGGCCGCGAGAACCTCGAAGCGATCGATTTTCTGCGCCAGCTGAACGTCATGCTCCATCGCGACTTTCCGGGTGCGCTCACTTTCGCCGAGGAATCCACCGCATGGCCGATGGTGTCGCGGCCGACCTACATCGGGGGACTGGGCTTCTCGATGAAGTGGAACATGGGATGGATGAACGACACGCTTTCCTACATGCGCCAGGACCCGGTGCACCGGCGTTATCACCACAACCAGCTCACCTTCGGCCAGCTTTACGCCTACACCGAGAACTTCATGCTGCCGCTGTCGCACGACGAAGTGGTGCACGGCAAGGGTTCGCTCCTGGGAAAGATGCCTGGGGACGCCTGGCAGAAATTCGCCAACGTGCGGCTGCTCCTGAGCTACCAGTTCGCCTCGCCCGGCAAGAAGCTGAACTTCATGGGCAACGAATTGGCGCAGGGCCGGGAATGGCGCGCTGAGTGGGAGCTCGACTGGGGCCTGCTCGGCATCGACTGGCACCGCGGCGTGCAGACGATGCTGCGCGACCTGTCGCGTCTCTACCGCGAGCAGCGCGCGCTGCACGACCAGGACTTCGAATCCGCCGGTTTCCGCTGGATCGACTGTCACGACGCCGATCAGTCCATTCTGGCTTTCGAACGCTGCGCGCGAGACGGGTCGGTGGCGGTGGTGGTGCTCAATTTCACCCCCGTGCCCCGCCATGGCTATCGCATCGGCCTGCCGAAGGCCGGCGTCTGGCACGAGGCGTTCAACAGCGATTCGGCGTTTTACGCCGGCGCCAATGTCGGCAATTCGGGCGCCATTGAGACCCAGCCGTTGGCGTGGATGGAGCGCGACCAGTCCGCGGAAATCACGCTGCCCCCGCTTGCCGCGCTCATTCTTGTGCACCAGGGATGATGCGCGTAGATGCCGCAGATGCCTGACGAGAAACTGAAAATCCTGTTCGCCACTTCCGAAGTTGCGCCACTGATCAAGACCGGCGGGCTTGCTGACGTGAGCGCCGCGCTGCCGGCGGCTTTGATGGGATTGGGCGCGGACATGCGGGTGCTGGTGCCGGGATATCCGCAGGTGATGGAGGCGCTCAAGACCAAAGGCCGGGCGGCCAACTTGCCGGCGTTGCCGGGCGTGCCGCCAGCGCAACTGATCGCCTCCAAGCTGCCTTCCGGTGTCTCGCTGCTGGTGATCGAAAGCGCGATCTACCAGCGCAGCGGCGGGCCGTATCAGGATGCCGCCGGCAACGACTGGCTCGACAACGATCTGCGTTTCGGCCTGCTTTCGTGCGTCGGCGCGCTGCTATCCACGCCGGATTCGCCGTTTCCGTGGAAGCCGGACATCGTTCACTGCAACGACTGGCAGACCGGCCTGACCCCGGTGTACCTGCACTACGTACCGGGAGCGCGGGCGAGAACGGTGATCACTATCCACAATCTGGCGTTCCAGGGGATCTTCCCCGCGGAAACGACCGCGCGGCTTGGACTGCCGCCGCAAGCATTTTCGGTAAACGGCGTCGAATTCTATGGCAAGACGTCGTTTCTCAAAGGGGGACTGCAATTCGCCGATCGCATCACCACGGTCAGTCCGAGCTACGCGGAAGAAATCCAGCATGAACCGTTGGGGATGGGACTTCAGGGGCTGCTCTCGCTCAGAATGGACGTGCTCACCGGAATCCTCAACGGCGTCGACACCGACGCCTGGGACCCGGAGTCCGATCCGTATATAGAGCGTTACTACAATGCTTCCAGGCTCGCCGCCAAGCAGGACAACAAGCGCGCACTGCAGCGGCGCATGGGCCTGCGCGACGAGCCGGAAATTCCGCTGTTCGGCATGGTGAGCAGGCTTACCCACCAGAAGGGCCACGACGTGCTCGCCGACATTGCCGCCGAACTGGTGAAGCTGCCGGCGCAATTGGTAGCGCTGGGCTCGGGAGACGCGCAGTTGCAACGGCGATTCCAGGAATTGGCCCAGTCGCACCCGGGCGGGATTGCGGTACAGATCGGCTTCGACGAGGGTCTGTCGCACCAGATCGAGGCCGGCGCGGACAGCTTCGTGATGCCCTCGCGCTTCGAGCCCTGCGGACTGAACCAGATGTACAGCCAGCGTTATGGCACGCCGCCGGTGGCGCACGCCACCGGCGGCCTGCGCGATTCGGTGGTGGATTGCACTGAGGAGACGCTGAAGAATCACACCGCGACCGGTTTCATGTTCACCCCGCTGAATCCCGACATGCTGCTGGAAGCCTGCCAGCGCGCGGTCGCCGCGTACCACGACAAAAGGAGTTGGCGGCAGTTGCAGAAGAACGGCATGAGCCGCAACTTCAGTTGGGAGGCCAGGGCGCAGCAGTACCTGGACCTCTACCGCGGACTGCTGGAGTAAAATGCCATTTTCCTGCCCGCTGCGCTCGTTCGCGTTTGCGGCGCAACAACACCAACCGACGGAGGGTCGTCAGTCATGATCGGAGATCGAATCGAAGTGAACATTGCCGGTGGGCTCGATATCGCGCTGCCACGGATGGTGCACGTGCGCCAGAAGTTTCAAACCAGGAAACTCGACAGCGTCACCAGGACGGTCGCCGAGCAGTTCAAGCGCCCTGAAGTCCGCGCCAAGGTGAAGCCGGGCATGAGCATCGCGGTCGGCTGCGGCTCGCGCGGCATCAACAACATCGCCGAGTGCGCGAAAGCGGTCGTCGCCGAGCTCAAGGCGCTGGGGGCGAAGCCGTTCATCTTTCCGGCGATGGGAAGCCACGGCGGCGCCACCGCGAAAGGGCAGCGCGAGGTGTTGGAAGGCTACGGCATCACCGAAAGCCATGTCGGCTGCCCGGTCCGCGCCACGATGGAAGTGGTCGAGCTGGGCAAACTCGAAGACGGCATGCCGGTTTACATGGACAAGTTCGCCTCCGGGGCCGACGCGGTGGTGGTGATCCCGCGCGTCAAGCCGCATACCAATTTCCGTGCGCCGATCGAGTCCGGCATCGTCAAGATGTTGTCCATCGGCATGGGCAAGATCATCGGCGCAACTACTCTGCACACCTACGGCATGGACATGTTCGGCGAACTGCTGCCGAAGACCGCCAGGCTGATCATGGCGAAGAAGAATTTCCTGTTCGCCGTGGCGATGGTGGAAAACGCCGCCGACGAGACCGCCGTCATCGAAATCGTGCCGTCGGAACAAGTGTGGGCCCGCGAGCCGGTGCTGCTGGCGAAGGCCAAGGAGCTGATGCCGCGCCTGCAATTCGACGAGATCGACGTGCTGGTGGTGGAGCGCATCGGCAAGAATATTTCCGGTTCGGGAATGGACCCCAACATCACCGGGCGCAACTGCCGCTTCATCGAGTGGAACATGAAGCCGCTGGTGAAAAAGATCGCGGTGCTCGGGCTCACCCCGGAGACCCACGGCAATGCCACCGGACTGGGTGCGGCCGATGTGATCACCATGCGCCTGTACAAGGAAATCGACATCGCCAAGACCTACGCCAACATCATCGCCTCGACCTACCTCGATGGCGCCGCGATCCCCATGATCATGAACACCGACGAGGAAGCCGTCCGCCTCGCGGTCAAGACCGTGGTGCGCATGAAGCCGCAGGACACGCGCATCGTGCGCATCCCCAACACGCTCGAGATCATGGACATTCACGTCTCCGAGCCGCTGCTGCCGGTCGTCAAGGCCAACCCGTCGATGTTCGAGATCGTCGGCGCGCCCGAAGCGATGAAATTCGATGCCAAGGGCGCGCTGTATCCAATGCTCGCCAGACACAGGGAGCACGCAACGGCGTAAACCCCCTCTCCCTCGCGCGCGGACACGTTACCGATGAAATCGGCCGTTTGCGGGCAGCGCGCCTTAGCAGCGTCTCCCGCCCCGGATGGCTCCGCCAACGCCGGATCGACGCCGCCTCTCCCGCGAGCGGAGACGGAGCTCGCACCTCTTGTTCACGGTGCGGGATGGAAATGCGAGAAAAGATTGAAGACAACCCCTTGATGCATATTCATCTGGACGCAGTCGGAGGCGTGGCGGGCGACATGTTCATTGCCGCCTTGCTCGACGCGTTTCCGAATCTGCGCGACGGCATGGTCTCGGCGATCCGTGCCGCCGGCCTGCCTGCCGAAGTGCACATCGGGGTGGCCGAGCATCGCGATCACGCGCTGACCGGGCTGCGCTTCCGCGTCACGGAGCCGCGCGAGCCAAGCGCGCTGCTCGGCGCGCATCATCATCCACACACGCCGTTCGCCGAAATCCTCGCGCACCTCCGGGCGTCCGCGCTCGAGCCCTCGGTGAAGCAGCACGCGGCCGGAATTTTCACGCTGCTGGCGGAGGCTGAATCCAGGGTGCACGGCAAGACCATGGACACGGTCAGCTTCCACGAAGTCGGCGAATGGGACTCGATCGCCGATGTCGTCGGCGCCGCCTTCCTCATCGACGTGCTTGCGCCGGCCACCTGGTCGGTGGGCGCGCTGCCGCTGGGCGGCGGCCGGGTCAGAACCGCGCATGGTTCGCTGCCGGTGCCTACGCCCGCAACCGTGCTGTTGCTCGAAGGTTTCGAATTTGTCGACGACGGGCTCGAGGGCGAACGCATCACGCCGACCGGGGCAGCGATCCTCAGGCATCTGGGCTGCGCGCAGGGTGGCGATCGCAAATCGCGCAAGTTGCTGCACACCGGTATCGGTTTCGGCAATCGCAGCTTCCCCGGTCTCAGCAACGTCCTGCGCGTCCTGTCCTTCGAGGAGGCGTGCAGCCGATCGGGCGGCGACGAAATTGCTCAGATCCTGTTCGAAGTCGACGACCAGACGCCGGAGGATCTGGCAATCGCCCTCGATAAGTTGCGCACGCAGCCATCGGTGCTCGACGTGTTGCAGACGCCGGCTTTCGGCAAGAAAGGGAGGATGACCATGCACGTCCAGGTACTCGCCGATCCGGCTGACCTGGAAAACATATTCGACACTTGTTTTAACGAAACGACGACCATCGGCTTGCGCTACCAGGTCCTGCAGCGCCGCAAACTACCCCGCGCCGGCGGGACGGTGGAAGCGGGCGGAAGGCAGGTGCGGGTGAAAATCACCGAACGGCCCGGGAAGCATACCGCCAAGGTGGAGGCCGACGACCTGCTCAATGTGGTCGGCGGCCGTACCGGACGCGAGCAGTTGCGGCGGCAGGCGGAGCAGATCGTGTCGAGAAAGGAACGCAAGTGAACGAAGTCGGACCCGCGCTCGGCGAACTGGAGCGCGTGCTGCGCGGCATCCGTCCCGTCGCGGTCGCTGTGAGCGGCGGGGTCGACAGCCTCACGCTGGCGGCGTTCGCGCACCGGGCTCTCGGCGAGGATGTGCAGATGTTTCACGCGGTGTCGCCCGCCGTGCCGCGCGAAGGCACTGCGCGGGTGCAGAAGCTGGCGGATAGCGAAGGCTGGGCCCTGACGGTGATCGACGCGGGCGAATTCGCCGACGCGGATTACCGCAGCAACCCGGTCAACCGCTGCTTTTACTGCAAGACCAACCTGTATGGCGCGGTCGCGCCGCAGACCACCGCGCAGATTGTCTCCGGCACCAACCTCGACGATCTCGGCGAATATCGGCCCGGTCTCGAGGCCGCAAAGAATTACGGCGTGCGCCATCCTTTCGTCGAGGCCGGTATCGACAAGAACACGGTGCGCGCGATTGCACGGCATCTCGGTCTGGCGGAGGTAGCCGAACTGCCGGCGGCACCCTGTCTGTCGAGCCGGATTGAAACCGGGATCGCGATCGATCCGGACATGCTCAAGCTGGTGCACGCGGCGGAGCGGCTGGTGTCGCAGGCACTGACGCCGCGCACGGTGCGTTGCCGGGTCCGGGCAAAGGGTGTGGTGGTGGAACTGGATGAACAGAACCTTGCCGCACTCGATGCATCGCGGCGGCAGTCGTTGTCGGCGCAGGTCGGCCGCCTTTTCAGCGCTGGCGGTTTCGACTATCCGGTGTCGCTCGCGCCTTACCGCAACGGCAGCGCCTTCCTGGTGCGCGTGCAGCGCGACGCAGCGTAAGAACGTTTTTGCCACAGAGGACACAGAGGGCACAGAGAAGATCAAGGAACACACGACAAGAGATACGCCATCGTCGGAAGGTCGAAATGTTTGCAGCAAGGGCTTCCCGAGTGTACCGATCTTCACCCAGAAATGTCGTGTGCAACATTCTCTTCATGCTTTAAGATTCTCTGTGATCTCTGTGTCCTCTGTGGCTAAATTGAATTTATGACACTGCATAAAGACGTGATGCTGGATTTCGCCCGCGATGCCCGTACCGGGCTGGACGAGGCGGTGATGTGCGCGTCGAAGTCCGCGCTGCATCTGACCACGATCCTCGACCAGGTCCAGGAAAAGGGCCGGTGCATCCTGCTTACCCGGTTGCTGCCCGAACAGTTCGTCGAACTGCCGGTGCGGCATCGCAGGAACATCGACTACGAACCGCTGTCGCGCACCGGTTATTTCGGCGGCACACGCCAACTCAAGGCGGAAACGCAGGTCGCCGTAGTGGCGGCCGGCACTTCGGACGTGGCCGTCGGAAGAGAGGCGGCGCGCACGCTGCGTTTCTACGGCGAGCCCGCCGTCGAAATCAACGACGTCGGCGTAGCGGGATTGTGGCGCCTGCTGGAACGCGTCGAAGAGTTGCGCAAGATGAGAGTCGTGATCGCGGTCGCCGGAATGGATGCCGCATTGCCCACCGTCATCGGCGGGCTGATTTCGAGCGTCGTGATCGGCGTGCCGACCTCGGTCGGCTACGGGGTCGCCACCGGCGGCGAAACCGCCCTGCGCGCCATGCTGGCGAGTTGTTCCCCAGGTCTATTGGTCACCAACATCGACAACGGTTTCGGCGCTGCCTGCGCCGCACTGCGAATCCTGCGTACAGCATAAAAAAGCCCGGTCGCCGCCAGGCGACCGGGCCGGTTTTTTCAAGCGCTACTTCAGATCGTTCTTCACCGCATCGAGGCCGGCCTGGGCGCACATGCCGTCCTGCTCAGCGGACGCGCCGGACACGCCGATCGAACCGATGTGCTTGCCGTCGCCGGTCAGGATCGGCAGGCCACCCTCGAACGTCACGATGCCGGGCACGAATGCGATGCCCGGCACCTTGGCGGCAATCTCGCCGATCTGCTTGGTGGAGAACGGCAAGCCTGCCGACGTGCTTGCCTTGAGCTGGGCAATTTCGATGCTCTTCAGGAACGAGTCGTCCATGCGGGAGAAATGTTTCAGATTCCCGCCGGAATCCAGGATGGCAATGTTCATCTTCCAGCCTTCCTGTTTGGCTCTGGCTTCGCATGCGGCCGCCATCTTCTTGGCGACTTCCAGCGTCAGGATCGGGCGCTGCTCGATTGCGGCAGCCGCACCCGCGGCCACCAGCAGCGTCGTTAAAGTCATGGATAGCAAGGTTTTCTTCATAGTTTTTTCCTCTGTGGTTTGAATACCTCCAAAGTACGAGACGCGGATCGGGCCTGATCCGCGCTGTCCCCCGAAAAACGGGGTGTCAATATACCCCGGCAAGTTTGATACGTCGATTACAGAAAGTTCCCCTTCGCGTCGCGCCGCTTTCCTTTTGCAGCCGGGGAAAAAGCGCTAAGGCGCTGCAACAACCGTAATGGATCGGTATCCGCAATGACAAGTTCGCGATGTGCCGGACGCAGCAAGCGTTCCGTGACGGCGTGGTCGAGCATGGCGAGCATGCGATCGTAGTATCCGGCGACGTTGAGCAAAGCGCACGGTTTGCCGTGGAAACCGAGTTGCGACCAGGTGAGAACTTCGAAAAACTCGTCGAGCGTGCCGAATCCGCCCGGCAGCGCGATAAAGGCGTCCGCGAGGTCATTCATCAGCGCCTTGCGCTCGTGCATGGTTTCCACCACCAGGAGTTCGCTCACCCCGCGGTGGCCGACCTCCTTGTCGAGCAGGGACTGCGGAATGACGCCGATCACCTCGCCGCCTTGTGCCAGCGCCGCGTCCGCGAGCACGCCCATCAGCCCGACATTGCCGCCGCCGTAAACGATGCCCAGCTTGCTCTCAACCAGAATGGCGGCCAGGGTGCGCGCCGATTCCGCATATTCGCTCCGGGCCCCGGCGTTCGAGCCGCAGAAAACGCAGATGCGCCGCATCCCGGATTCAGAACTCGACCCACTCACCGTCGCGATAGTAGAGAACGAGCGCGGCCTGCCGGATCTGACCATCTTCGATGCCGTCGTGATCGAACGGGGGTAGCGATTCGGTCAGCTTGTCGCGGACCGCGCGCTTCTGTAACACGAACGCGGTGACGGTGTGGATGATGCGGTAGGGGTCGTGGTCTTCGCTGCGCACCGTTTGCACTTCCGTGGCGGCGCTCCCCGGGTAGATCAGGATGCTGCTCTTGTCTTCGTGCCGGCACAGCACTGCCCAATCGCGCTGACCGGGTTTGAGGAACTGGCCCTGGATCGCGTTGTGCCGGGCATCCCACCGGGTAAACCTGGGAATACTGCAACCGCGTTTCTCCAGATCTGCCTTGATGAGCGCCGGCAGTTCCCGCACCTGTTTCGGTTCGAGGTAGCGGAAATCGGGCCATTCCTTCTGGATCTCCTTCAACCCGGTCTGCGCGCCTGCCGTTGCGGCAAGCGTAACGGAGACCGCCAATCCGAGAATGAATTTCACCATTGCGCGGCCTCCTGCGAAAGGCTCATGCGGCCAGACGAATCCCCATGAACTGCCAGCGGTCCTGAGGGTAGAAGAAATTGCGGTAGGTGGTGCGGATGTGCGTAGCTGGCGTGACGCAGGAGCCGCCGCGCAACACCAGCTGGCTGACCATGAACTTGCCGTTGTACTCGCCGAGTGCACCGGCTGGCGGCCGGTAGCCGGGATACGGGCTGTAGGCGCTTTGCGTCCATTCCCACACGTCGCCGAAGAACTGGCTGGCGCCGTCGCGGGCCGGTTGCGGATGGAAACGCCCGCTTTCCAGCAAATTGCCGCCAGGCGCTTGCGTACCCGCGGCGGCTTCCCACTCGAATTCCGTGGGCAGGCGCTTACCGGCCCAGCGTGCAAACGCGTCGGCCTCGTAGTAGCTCACATGACAGACGGGTTCGCTGGGTTCGACGCGCCGATACCCGGCAAGTGTCATCTGCCACCACTCACTGTCCTGCTGTTGCCAATACAGCGGCGCGGTCCAGTGTGCCTCGTTGACCTTGCGCCATCCATCGGAAAGCCAAAGCACCGGTTGCCGGTAGCCGCCTGCCGCGATGAATTCGATGTACTCGGCGTTGGTGACCGGCCGCGACGCCAGCGAGAATTCGTCAAGGTAGCGGCGGTGGCGCGGCATCTCGTTGTCGAAGGCGAATCCGTCACCGCCGTGCCCGAAGGCGTACATGCCGGCCGGGAGGCGCAGCCAGCCAAGCGGCGGGTTGGCGCCAGCGTCCGGCGCTATTGCCTCGCGATACGCTGGCTTCAGTGGATTGCAGGCGAACAGGTGCTTGATGTCGGTGAGCAGCAGTTCCTGGTGCTGTTGTTCGTGATGTATCCCGAGCGTGGTGCGCGCTTGGATCTCCTCTGCATCGGCATTTTCTGGCGCCTGGAGCAACATGCCCATGTGCTGATCCACATAGTCCCGATATTCCCGGATCTCTTCCAGCGAGGGCCTGGACAACAGGCCGCGCTGAAGGCGTGGATGGAATTCGCCCACGCTTTCGTAGTAGGAATTGAAAAGGAAGCCGAAGCGGGGATGAAACAGCCGATACATCGATAAATACGGGATCAGCAGGAAATTCTCGAGGAACCACGTGGTATGCGCCAGATGCCATTTCGCGGGGCTGGTTTCCGGCGCACTTTGCACTACGCAGTCTTCCGCCTGGAGCGGCTCGCACAATCGGACCGTGCCGTCGCGGACCCGATGCAATTCCTCGAGCAGTCCGTTGCGGCTCAAGTCATCGGAATGAGAATGGAGCGGACGATTCATGGTGCTTCCCCGGGCGATGTCTGCAAGTGTAATTCCGATTGTGCGGGGCCGACAAACGCCGTATCGTCGTCTGCCGGCGACATTTCTCCAGATATCAGGTGCTTACAACCCCGGCTTTTCTCTGCGACGAGATAGGCGTAGGTTTGGAGCCGCAGCGTCAAAAAGGACTTCAATGAAAACCCTACGTGAATCCTCCGCCGCACGGCGTCCGGCCAATGTTACGGTGATTTCGCTCGGCAGCGGCGGTGAAATCGATTCCGGGGAAGTGATTGCCGGTCTTGCCGGGGAACCCAAACGGCTGTCGCCCAAGCTTTTTTACGACGCCCGCGGCAGCGAGCTTTTCAACGCCATTTGCGGAACCGACGCGTACTACCCAACGCGCACTGAGCGCAGCATTCTCGCTGGCCACGCCGAGGCCATTGCGCGGATGGTCGGACCGGGCTGCGCGATGTTCGAATTCGGCCCCGGGGACATGTCGAAGGTGCGCCTGCTGCTGCCGCGACTCTTGCCCGCGGCCTATGTCGGCGTCGACATCGCGAAAGTGCAACTCGTTACCGCCGCAGAAGCGCTCGCATACGAATACCCTTGGCTCGAAGTCTTTGCCGTCTGCGCCGAATTCGACGGCGACTTGCCGGGACAGCTGCCGCTGCCTGCCGGGCGCCGCCGCGTCGTGTTCTTCCCCGGTTCGACCATCGGCAACTTCGAACCCGATGATGCGCGCGCATTCCTCGGATTGGCTGCGCGCATGGTGGGAGCGGACGGCGGCGCCATCGTTGGCGTGGATTTTCAGAAACAGACGGCGCTGCTCGATCGCGCCTACAACGATCCCGAAGGACTGACCCGCGCGTTCAATCTCAATGTACTCACCCGGCTCAATCGCGAACTGGGGGCGGATTTCGACGAACGCCGTTTCCGCCATCACGCCTTCTACAACGAATCCCTCGGGCGCGTGGAAATGCATCTGGTCAGCATGGTCTCGCAGGTCGTGCACCTTGGCGGAAGCCAGATCCGCTTCGATGCCGGCGAAACCATCCACACCGAGAATTCCTACAAGTACACGCCGGAAACCTTCGCCGCACTTGCGAACGAGTCGGGATTTGGTGCGCACCGGCTTTGGACCGATGCGCGCAACTATTTCGGGGTGTTCTGGCTGGCTGCGTCGCGGTAACTACAAGGAAACCCCGATTCAAGAATCTCGCACGGGTGAGAAGTGAGGTTATTCTCAGCGTTGGCGCCGAGCATTGCTCCTTGGCGTTAGGCGGCCGCACATTCGACGGCTAACCGTGGCCGCCGAGATAGGCCGCGCGTACTTCCTCATTGCCGAGTAATTCTTTCGGCGAACCTTCGATCTTCATTTCGCCGGTCTCGAGCACGTAGCCGCGATTGGCCACCGACAGCGCCATGTGGGCGTTCTGCTCCACCAGAAGTATGGTTGTACCGAGCGCGTGGATCTGGCGGATGGTGCCGAACAGTTGTTGCACGATCACCGGTGCCAGACCCAGTGACGGTTCATCGAGCAGCAGAAGTTTCGGCCTGGCCATCAGCCCGCGCGCCACCGCCAGCATCTGCTGCTGGCCGCCGGAGAGAGTCCAGCCGAGCGCGTTCTCGAAGGGCTTGATCACCGGGAAAACCTCGAATATCTGCGCGACTTCCCGATCCATCTGCTTCTTGGGAAGACGTCCGCGATTGGACGTGCCGAGCATGATGTTCTCGCGAACCGTAAGGCCCGGGAAAATTCGCCGCCCTTCCGGCACGTGCGAGATGCCGAGCCGCACGATTTTCTCCGCCGCCAAGTCGTGGATCGGCTGTCCCTCGAACCAGATCTCGCCGCTCGCCGGGCGCAGCAAGCCCGAAATTGTGCGCAAGGTGGTGCTTTTTCCCGCGCCATTCGCGCCCAGCAGCGTAACGACCTCACCCTGCTCGACGCGCAGGCTCACTCCCTTCAGCGCCTGCACGCTGCCGTAGTAGCTGGCGACGTTTTTCAGTTCAAGCAGCGTCATTGGCAGGCCCCTCGCCGAGATAGGCGGCGATCACTTCCGGATGGCGCAGCACGTCCTGCGGACTGCCTTCCGCGATTTTCTTGCCGAAGTTCAGTACCGTGATCTTGTCGGACACTTTCTCCACCAGTCCCATGTCGTGGTCGATCAGGAAGATGGTCAGGCCGTGACCGCTGCGCAGCTTCCTGAGCAGTTCCACCAGTTCCATTTTCTCGGTCTGATTCAGGCCGGCGGCAGGTTCGTCGAGCAGCAGCAGTTTCGGATGCCCGGCGAGCGCCCGCGCGATCTCGACCAGGCGCTGGTGCCCGTAGGGAAGGCTCCTGACAATCGTGTCGGCCTTATAGGCCAGGCCAACGAACTGCAGCGCCGACATGGCCCGAGCCCGCAGCGCGGCGCGGCCCGGTTCGATAGGATTGTTTGCGCGCTGCGCGCCGACGATAACGTTCTCGAGCGCCGACATGGCTGCGAACAGGCGGATGTTCTGGAAGGTGCGGCCGAGGCCATGTCCTGCGCGCTCATGCGGCGTTTTCTGGCTGACGTCCCGGCCGTCGATGATGATGCGGCCGCCGGTCGGTTTGTAGATGCCGTTGACCACGTTGAGCATGGTGGTCTTGCCGGAACCGTTCGGACCGATCAGTGCGTGCACGGTACCGCGGCCGATTTCGAGGTCGATGCCGTCCACCGCGCGCAGACCCCCGAAGAATTTCTGCAGGCCTTCCAGCTTGAGCAGCGGGGTGGTTTCCGTTACCGCGATATCGAGGTCGAGCTGCGGAATGTTGGAGGTATCTGCCGGGATCGGCGAACGCAACTTCATCCAGCCGTTGCGCAGCAGGCCCCACAGGCCTTCCGGCATGAACACCATGATAAGTATTACCGCCAGGCCGTAGATCGCCAGATAGACATCCTTGATGAACTGCAGCGACGGCGGCATTTCCTTGAGCCACTCCGGCAACAGGATCAACAGCGTGGTGCCAAGCACACCCCCGAACGGTGATTGCGCGCCGCCGAGCAGCACCATGGAGAGGAATTCCACGGCCCGGGTGAAATTGAAATTGTCCGGACTGATGTAAGCAAAGCCGCCGGCGTACAGCCCGCCGCCGATACCGCCGAGCGCCGCGCACAAGGTGAATGCCGTGACCTTCACCCGCAGCGTATGCACGCCCGTAACCTCCGCCGCCATTTCGTTTTCGCGCACGCCGCGCATAGCCCGGCCCAACCGGGTTTGCGGCAGCCACCAGACCAGGGCGATCAGCCCATACAGGACCAGCGTGCACAGCAGCAGGTAGGCGCGGTCGTCGGCGAGTTCATGGCCGAACAGCGAGGGGCGCGGTATGCCGGCAATGCCGTCCGGACCGTGCGTGAACGCGATCCAGTTCACCGCCACCAGATCGAAGATCTGCTGGAAGCTGATGGTGATCATCGCCAGATAGTGGCCGCCCAGGCGCAGCGTGGTCAGGCCGAGGATGCCGCCGGCGATCGCTGCGACGCCGATGCCCAACCCAATCGAAGCCCAGAACGGCAGCCCATAGGCGACGGTGCCGAGCGCGACGCCGTAGGCGCCGAATCCGAAGAATGCCGCCTGCGCCAGGTTGATCTGTCCGGTGTAGCCGAGCACCACGACCATGCCAAGCACGGCGATCGCGTAGGTGACCGCCTGCATGAACATGGAGACGGCGAAATGGCTGACCTCGGTGGCGTACGGAATGAGCGGCACCGCGGCGGCGGCGGGAATCAGCAGCAACAGCCATGGCGAAAATCGACGCGGACGCGACGCGGTGGTTTGTGAACCGCCTTGCGAAGTCATGCCTTCTCCGACACTCTCTCGCCAAAGAAGCCCTGCGGGCGGAATACCAGGACCAGGAACAACATCATGAAAGCGTAGGCGTCCTTGTAGGGAACCGAGATGTAGTAGGCCGCGAAGCTTTCGATCAGCCCGATGAATATGCCGCCGACGATAGCGCCCTTGACGTCGCCGAACCCGCCGATGATGGTCGCGGCAAAGGCCTTGAGCGCGATGATCGAACCCATGCCGATCGAGACAAACAGCACCGGGCCGACCAGCACGCCAGCGAGCCCCCCGAGCGCGGCACTGTAAATGAAGGTGATCGCAATCATCAGGGCGACCGGTATTCCGAGCAGCCGCGCCATATCTTTGTCCTGGGACGTGGCCTGCAGCTTCTTGCCCACTAGCGTGTGCTCGAAGAGGAAGTACTGGAAGGCCACCATCACCATGGTTACCGCCAGGATGACCAGGTATTGGCTGTCGAGAAACACCGAGCCGATCTGGACGCCGCCGTGGATCACGTTGTCGAGGCGCTTCGGCTGCGCACCGAAAATCGCCAGCACCGAGTTCTGCAGAAAGATGGATGCGCCCAGCGTGGAAATGATTACCGGCAGGAATCCCCGGTGTCGCAGCGGGTAGTACACCCCGTAGTTGAAGAGGATGCCAAACACCCCCATGCCGATCAGCGCCAGCAGGAAGGACAGCCAGTAAGGCAACCCTGCGCCGACTAGGCACGCGACCATCATGTAGGCGCCGAGCATGGCGAAGTCGCCCTGCGCGAAGTTGACTACGTTGGTGGCGCGGATGATGAGCACGAAACCCAGCGCGACCAAGGCATAGATGCTGCCCAGCGCGAGGCCCTGAAACAGTACCTGGAAATTGTTGGCAAGCGCTTCCACGGCGCCTTACCTCCCCCTATGCCGCGCGCCGCCGCGTCCGCGGTCGCGTGGAACTTTCGAGTTTATTTGTCGAAGTCGATGTGTTCTACGAACTTGACCCTGCCGCCTTCGTTCTTGACGACGTTGTAGCCGCGCAGACCGTCGCCGTTCTCGTCAAAGTTGTAGGCGCCCTCGACGCCTTTCCAGTTCTTCAGCCCCATTATGGCCTTGCGGATGTCCTCCGGCTTGGTGCTCTTGGCGGAATTGATGCTGGCGGCGATAACGTTCAGCGCATCGAACGCCCAGCTCGAGTATACGTCCGGCTCGAGGTTGTACTTTCCACGGTAAACCACCGCAAAAGCTTTCGCCTCGCCGTTGGCGTCGGAGTTGAAGTCGGCGATGCCGTAGGTGCCGTGCAGCGACTCGCCGGCGAGCTTCATCGCGGTGTCGGTGACGATCGACGGAGACCCGACCCAAGTCGCCGTGACGCCGAGCTGGCGCAGTTGCTTGGCGAAAATGCCGAGGTCTTGGGAATTGGTCATGTAGCTGCCGATCACGTCGGCGCCGGATTTCTTGATCGCAAGCACCACAGGAGTGAAGTCCTGAGAGTTGTTGGTATAACCCTGCAGCAGCACCGGTTCGACACCGAAACCTTTGAGAGCATCGGTCAGGGCTTTCTGTCCGCCGGACCCGAAGGCGTCGGTCGAATGCACGATCGCCCACTTCCTGAGCTTGAGCTTGTTGACGCCGAAATCGGCGATGACGCGGGAGGAAAAGGTGTCGTTTGGACGGCAGCGGAACACCCACGGGTTGTTCACGTGGGTCAGGCTGGGGTCGGTGCCGCCGATCATGGTGGGGATGCCAGCTTTCTGGATCGAGGGCGAGGCGGCCTGGATCTGGGTGCTGCGGATGGGTCCGATGATGGCGGGAATTTCCTTGCGCCCGCCGAGCTTCGAAAACGCCAACACCGTTCCGGGATTGGTGGACTGGTTGTCTTCGATCACCAGCTCGACCTGCTTGCCGAGTATGCCGCCCTTCTTGTTGATTTCTTCAGCCGCGAGCTTGGCGCCGTTGATGGTGTAGCTGCCGGCTTCCGCGTTCGGGCCGGTGATTTCGCTGATCAGTCCGATATGTATTGTATCGGCCGCAATCGCGGATAGCCCGATGAGCGATGCAGTGACGCCTGTTGCCAGGGCGCCGAAGAGGGACACGCGCATGATTTTCTCCCGAATGTTGTTCTGGTCTCACCGGGCGCTGCATCGCAGCACCCGTTGATTCTGTTTACGTTCGCCCGAAAATTCCGGACGCATAACACAAACGTGACGCGGTGGTCGCGGTTGACACGGCGCAGCGCACAAAGCTTTGACCGAAGGCGCGCGTTGTTCGACGAGCGACGTGAAAATCGCATCGGGCTAATTGTAATTGGAAACCTCGATCAGGTTGCCGTCCGGGTCGCGAAAATATACCGAGAGAATCGGCCCCGCCGCACCGGCTCTGGGCACGGGACCTTCGATGATCTCCACTCCACATTCAAGCAAGTGCCGGATTACTTCCGCGAGCGGCGTAACTGCGATCAGGCAGACATCCGCAGAACCGGGAGCCGGCCTGGCGGCCTTGGGTTCGAATTCCCTGCCCTGCTGGTGCAGGTTGATCTTTGCTGCGCCGAAATGGAGCGATCGGCGGCCATCGCCGAAGGTCCGTGCATCCATGCCGAGCACACGCGAGTAGAACGTACAGGTCGCGTCGATGTCCTTGACCGTCAGAACGAAATGATCGAGGCGATCGATCCGCACGGGCATGCGCGCCACCTCTCTAGAGCCAGCGCATCATGCCCATCTCGAACGGGTGAGTCAGCCGTTCGTGATGCGGATACATGCGCATGCGGTATCCGAGCTTGCCGCAGTGCTCTGGGCTCAGTTCCAGCACGAAGCGATGCTCGCCCTTCTCGGTGCGCACGCCCTCCGACTGGAACTGGAAGCAGCTCGGCTGTACTTCGTTGTCGCGGCTCAACTGTTTAGCGACCAGGAGTTCGACCCTCACGTCTTCCGGCTTGAGGCCGTCCAGGTCCACACCGACTTCGAAACGTACGTTGTCGCCGAATGGGATGCGCTTCTTCGGCGCGTCCAGGCGGCGCAGGCCGACTTTGGGCCAGCAGCTGCGCACATGCTTCTTCCAGTCCGCAAGCTGGCGTGCTGCTTCGAGATTCGACTCGGCGTAGCGCCGGCCCTGGCGCGTGGCGGGAAGATAGAATTTCGCCAAGTACTCGCTCACCATGCGCGTGGATGAAAAGCGCGGCAGCAGCGTCGCGATGGAGCGCTTTGCCATGCGCAGCCATTCCGCCGAATAGCCCATGTCACCGCGCCGGTAGTACAACGGGATCACCTGGTCCTGCAGCAACTCGTAGAGGGTCCGGCCTTCCTCGAAATTGCGGAGCGCCTCGTCCAGGCTCTCCGACACCGGTTTGATCGCCCAGCCGTTCTTGCCGTCGTAACCCTCGTCCCACCAGCCGTCGAGCACCGAGAGGTTGAGCACGCCGTTCATTCCCGCCTTCATGCCGGACGTGCCACTGGCCTCCAGCGGATAGATCGGGGTGTTCAGCCACACATCCACCCCGGAGACCAGGCGCCGCGCCAGTCGCAGATCGTAATCCTCGATCAGCAGTATTTTGCCTTCGAAGTCCGCCAGGTGCGCCATCTGCGTAAGCCGGCGGATGATGTCCTGGCCGGGAACGTCGGCCGGATGCGCCTTGCCGGCGAAAATGAACAGCACCGGGCGCTTTTCGTCGCCGAGGATCTGGCGCAGCCAGTCGAGGTCCTCGAATAACAGCGCCGCGCGTTTGTATGTAGCAAAGCGGCGCGCGAAACCGATGGTGAGCACGTTCGGATTGACCGGATCGGCGTAGCGCAGCAGGCGGTCGAGGTGGGCTTCGGAGCCGCGGTTGCGGAAGTGCTGGCGCGACACCCGGTAGCGTACCAGGTGCAGCATCTGCGCTTTCAGCGACTGGCGCACGCTCCAGAAGAGGTGGTCCGGCATGTCGTCGATGCGCTTCCAGAACGCCTGGTTGTTGGCATGGTGCGACCAGTCGAAGCCGAGAAACTTGTCGAACTGCTCGGACCATTCCGGCGCCAGGAAAGTGGGCACATGTACGCCGTTGGTGACATACGAAAGCGGATTCTCCTCGGGTTCCACTTCCGGCCACAGCGGCGCGCAGATGCGCGCGGACACGCTGCCGTGAATGCGGCTGACGCCGTTCTGGAATCGCGATCCGCGGATCGCCAGCGCTGTCATGTTGAAGTCGTGGTTGCCGTCCACCCGGCCGAGCGCGAGCAGATCCTCCTCGCTCATGCCCAGTTCCTTGCGCAGCCAGGAGAAATAGTCGCGCATCATGTCCGCGCTGAAATGGTCATGGCCCGCAGGTACCGGTGTGTGGGTCGTGAACACGGTGTTGGCGGCGACCGCTTCGACGGCGGCGTCGATAGTCAGTCCCTGGGCGACCAGCATGCGCACGCGCTCGAGCACCAGGAATGCCGGGTGGCCCTCGTTGATGTGCCAGGCGGTCGGCTTCAGTCCTAGTTCCACGAGCGCGCGCACGCCGCCGATGCCGAGAACGATTTCCTGCTCGATGCGCGTGGTCGGGTCGCCACCGTAGAGACGGTGCGTGATGTCGCGATCCTTGTCGGAGTTTTCGACGAGATCGGTATCGAGCAGATACAGCGTCACGTGCCCCACTTTTACCTGCCAGACCTTCACCTGAACAACGCGCCCCGGCAGATCGACCTTGACCCTGACCTCGGTACCGTCATCGCGCAACACCGGCGACACCGGCAGGTCTTCGAAATCGGAATCGGTGTAAAGCGCGTTCTGGTTGCCTTCGGTGTCGATGGTCTGGTGAAAATAACCCTGGCGGTAGAGCAGGCCCACGCCTATGAAAGGTAGGCGCATGTCGCTTGCCGACTTGCAATGATCGCCGGCGAGAATGCCCAGTCCTCCGGAGTAGATCGGCAGACTCTCGTGAAATCCGAATTCGGCGCAGAAGTACGCGACCAGATCACTCTGTCTGAGCCACTCTGAGCCGTCCCTGCGCATCGGTTCGCCGTGGTAGGTATCGAACTCGGAGAGTACCCGGTTGTAATTGCCGAGGAACACCGGGTCGTCGGCGGCGTCCACCAGTTTCTGCTCGTCGACCCGTTTCAGGAAAGCTTTCGGGTTGTGACCGACCTCATCCCAGAGCAGGGTGTCGAGCCGCGAGAACAGCAGTCGCGTCTGCCGGTCCCAGCTGTAACAGAGGTTGTTGGCGAGCTCCTCAAGCCGGGCGAGACGACGCGGCAGCTTGGCGTTGACTTCGAGGGTGAACGTCGTGCCTTGTGGCATGGTTGAACCGGGTCAGCAATCAGACTGCGGGATTATGAGGAAAAGCCGCGCTTTGGGGAAACCGCAGGCCGGCACCGGATCGGTGCGCCGGGTACCGCAATTCCCGGCCGGCGGGCCGCGCGGACGTAGTTAGAGCACGTATCGCGCCAGATCTTCGCTCTGCGCCAATTCCTTCAGCCGGGTGTCGACGCGAGCCGCGTCGATGACGATTTTCTGTCCCTGGTGGCGGTCGGCTTCGAACGATACGTCCTCGAGCAATTTCTCCATCACGGTGTAGAGGCGGCGCGCACCGATGTTTTCAGTCCGTTCGTTCACCTGCCAGGCGATCTCGGCCAGCCGGCGGATACCCTCCTGACGGAACTCGAGCTGGACGCCCTCGGTTTCGAGCAATGCCCGGTACTGTTGCGTGAGGCAGGCATCGGTCGCGGTCAGGATCTTCTCGAAGTCTTCCACCGAAAGGCTGCCGAGCTCGACGCGGATCGGAAAGCGGCCCTGCAGTTCCGGGATCAGATCGGACGGCCGGGACAGGTGGAACGCGCCGCTACCGATGAACAGGATGTGGTCGGTCTTGATCATGCCGTACTTGGTCGAAACGGTGGTGCCTTCCACCAGCGGCAGCAAGTCGCGCTGCACGCCGTGGCGCGACACCTCTGCGCCCAGGGTCTCCTGCCGGCTGGTGATCTTGTCGATCTCGTCGAGAAAGACGATACCGTTCTGCTCCACGTTGGTGAGAGCCTTGAGCTTGAGCTCCTCGTCGTTGACCAGCTTGGCCGCCTCTTCCTCGGTCAGCAGCTGCAGCGCTTCGCGGATCTTGAGCTTGCGGGTCTTGCGCCGCATTCCGCCCAGGTTCTGGAACATGCTCTGAATCTGCGAAGTCAGGTCTTCCATTCCCGGAGGCGCCAGGATTTCCATCTGGGTGTGCATCGCCGCGACTTCGATCTCGATCTCCTTGTCGTCGAGCTCGCCTTCACGCAGCTTCTTGCGGAATTTTTGCCTCGTCGCGCTGTCGCGGTCTTCCTGTTCGGCCTGGAAGCCGATCTCCCGCGCCGGCGGCAGCAGTACGTCGAGAATGCGTTCCTCGGCCTGGTCCTCCGCACGGTGGCGCACCTTGCCTGTCTCCTGCTCGCGCGTCTGCTTGATCGCGGTCTCCACCAGGTCGCGGATGATCGAATCCACGTCCTTGCCGACGTATCCGACCTCGGTGAACTTGGTGGCCTCCACTTTGATGAAAGGTGCGTCGGCGAGCTTGGCCAGCCGCCGCGCGATCTCGGTCTTGCCCACCCCGGTGGGCCCGATCATCAGGATGTTCTTGGGCGTGATCTCCTGGCGCAACGGCTCGGCCACCTGCTGGCGCCGCCAGCGGTTGCGCAGCGCGATCGCGACGGCACGTTTGGCGGCGTCCTGGCCGATGATGTGTTTGTTGAGTTCGTGGACGATCTCTTGAGGGGTCATGTGCGACATGGCAAATTCTGTGACCAGTGACAAGTGACGCGTGACAAGTGACGAGACCAGGGACCGATGATGATTTTCTCGTCACTCGTCACCGGTCACTCGTCACTCAAGAACTTCAATCAGATGATTCTGGTTGGTGTAGATGCAGATATCGCCGGCGATGGTCAGCGCTCTTTTGACGATGTCCTGCGGTGGCAGTTCGGTATTCTCGAGCAACGCTCGGGCGGCTGCCTGGGCGTAGGGGCCGCCGCTGCCGATTGCCACCAGCCCCAGCTCCGGTTCGACCACATCGCCATTGCCGGTGACTATCAGCGAGGTTTCGTGGTCCGCTACAGCCAGCATGGCTTCGAGCCGGCGCAGCATGCGGTCGGTGCGCCAGTCCTTGGCGAGCTCGACGGCGGAACGGAGCAGGTTGCCTTGATGCTTTTCCAGCTTCGCCTCGAAGCGCTCGAACAGAGTGAAAGCGTCCGCCGTGCCGCCGGCGAAACCGGCGAGGATGCGCTCGTGGAACAGGCGCCGGACCTTGCGTGCGCTGGCCTTGAGAACGACATTGCCGAAAGTCACCTGTCCGTCGCCGCCGAGGGCGACGCTACTGCCGCGGCGCACCGACACGATCGTTGTGCCGTGAATGTTGTCACTCATAAGGATGTGGATCGGAAGGTAGGAAGGTGGTTGCGCGAAAGGCTGCTTTACTTGCCGACCAGGGCGGCATTCTCGTCCACTTTGAACAGGCGCAACAGCGTTGTAACGAGACTGTTGGCGTGCAGGACGCGCACGGTCTTGCCTTCGCCCTTCAGCGCGGCGATAACGTTGGCAAGGTTTCCGGCGCACACGAAGTCGATGCGTTGCAGCCTGGCCATGTTGATGTTCACGTACTGGCGATCAGAGGTAAACTGCTGCAGTGCCTGCAGCTGCGGATCTTTCAGGCCGGTCATCTCACCGGTAATTTTGATCAACTCCGGCCGGTAGCGCGGTTCTCCGCGCTTTTCTTCGACGGTTTCGCAAGGCAGAACCGGTGCCAGCACCGGTTCCCAAGCCGGCGGGTCGGTCTCGACGTACAAGGCATACTCCAGCGCGATGCTTTCGAATTTTTTCTGATTTCCCTGCAAGCGCTGCAGATCGAGCAGAAGCTGCCAGAACGCGGCCACCTTGGGCATCGTATCCACTGCCTGCCGCAGCATCTTCTCGATGCGCTCGGCGCCGCTGAACAGTACGCCGTTGCCGTTGCCGGCGAGAAACTGCAGTTCCTGCGACAGCAGCGCGCAACCCTCTTCCTGGAGTTGCGCAATCTTGGTTAGATCGATGTGGACCACGGAATATCCGGCCGCCGTAACGCGAATCTGCGCAAGATCCGGCGCAGAAGCCGCACCGAGCGGCCCGTCGATCTCCATGAAAGCTGCGCCACCGGGCCGCAATTCGGCAGACAGGCCTTCGGGCAGGATTTCGTCGCTGAGCCAGTCCGGCGCAGCGCGTCCGAAGAGGGCCGTGTAGCGTTTCGACAGATTCTCGAAGTCGGCCCATCGTCCCTGTACCCTGAATAGGTCGAACAGCATCAGCCAAGCGGGCAAAGGCGCAACTCTTTCCGCCTCGAGCGCCTCAACCAGGATTTCGATCGCGGCATCAGTATGGCCGTTAGCGTACTGCACCGCGGCGTCTTGCTCGGCGCGGGAAAGTTGGGGCTGGATCTCCGAGACCTCGATGTTGGCGGAACTCATACCTATTAACGCGGCGCGCGGTGGCCGGACGAAAGGCCCGCCGCCGAAACGGCGGGCCTAGCAATAACGGCAAGCTAGTAATTGTACTGGAGACTATCAAGCGTCGGCCGCGGGCCGACGGCCACGCTCGACTGCGGAAAACGCGATTCCCACCACCGCCATTGCCCAGACGATGATCGCACCGGTGGGTAGATCGAAAACGATCGATGCGATCAGCCCGAAAAAATACCCCAGCGCGCCGACGGCGTAGGCCTTGGCCAGTCGCAGCCGTGTAGCATTGCGCGACGCCAGAGCCGGGATGATCAGGCTGCTGAACACCAGATAGATGCCGACCATCTGTACCGATGCGGTCACCGCGAGGCCGAACAGAAGGTAGAAACCAATGCGGCCGAGCCGGGCCATGCCGATACCGAACCACGCGGCCAGAATGATGAGCGTCAATGCTGCAACGACGGCAAGTTGGTGATGGCCGACCCACAGAATCTGTCCGACCAGCATGTCCTTCAGGTACTCGCCGGCATGTGGATTGCCGGCCAGTAACAGGATTTCAAGCGTGGCTGCCAGCACGAACGCCGAGCCAATGATCGCCTCTTGGACGATGGGCCAGTGTTTCTCCGTCCAGGTGAGAAACAACGCGCCTAATAGCGCGGCGCCCAGAGCGGCGATCTGCACCGCATAGGCCTGTTCCTCGAGTCCGAAATAATGGGCGGCAATGACGCCCACCCCGGCAATCTGCGCGATCGCAATATCGATGAAAACGATGCCTCGCTGCAGTACCTGGATCCCCAGCGGCACATGGGTGGCGGTCACCAGCAATCCCGCGAGAAACGCGGGAAGCAGAATGCTGAATTCGAGGTTTGGCATGCTATTTCTTCGCGTTCTTCAATCGCGCAATGGTGTCGTCGAACAGTCCAAACAGGTCCTTCGCCGTGGTCGTTCCGCCCACGGTGTAGGGCAGTTCGACCATTGGAATCCGGGTCTTCTCGGATAGCCACAGCGCCGCCTTGGGATCCTGGTATGCCGCGCGGATCACCGCGTCGGCGGGCTCGGCCTGCAAACGCACGACCAGCTCGGAAAGATGACCGGCGCTCGGCGGGATGCCCGGTTTCGGCTCTATGTACATTACCTCGGTCATCCCCAGCCAATGGGAGAGATAGATAGTGTTCTTGTGATAGGGAACGATGCGCAGACCCTTCAGGGGAGCCGCTTCCTTTTCCCAGCGCCCGATGGCCTGTTGCCAGCGGGTCTGGAAGTCCTTGCCGCGCTGGTCGTAGTAGGCGGCATCCGCGGGATCCAGCTGCTGCAGCCGTTGCGTTACCACGGTCGCCACCTTGGCGACATTGTGCGGATCGAGCTGGATGTGCGGATTGCCGGCCGGATGGATGTCTCCCTCGGCGCGATCCAGCCGCGTTGGAATTTCCAGCCGGTCCACGAATTCGGCCGCCGCGATGAAACCGGGTTGACCGGGTTGAACTTTCTGGTTTCCGGCGGTCTGCAACAGCACCGGCAGCCAGCCGATCTCCAGCTCGGCGCCGGTGCAGATCGCCAGATCAACGCTGCGCATACGCGCAACCAGACTGGGCCGGGCCTCGATTCCATGGGGATCCTGCAATGCGGTGGAGGCCTGGTAAACCGAAACCTTGTTGCCGCCGAGCTCGCCCGCCAGCGCCGCCCATTCGGGCAGGCAGGCAAAAACATTCAACGCGGCGAATACCGGGGAGCACGCAAGCGATAACGCTGCGGCTCCCGCCAAGTTCGACCATCTGTTCATGTCCGTGTCCTTTCGTATCTGTTGCTTGTCAACGCGCATGGTGTTTCTTGGAGCATCGCAGACCCGTTTAGAATTTGTGTGCACCGTGGGTGCCGAGGCTCATGATGTATTGCAGGAAGACCTGGTTATCGGCTTCGTTGAACCTGGCCTCGTCGCGCGCGAACTGCAGCCGAAAGCGCGAGAACTCCGACGGTGAGAAGTCGATCATCGCGGTCGTGCGCTTGGGATAGTTCTGCGCAAGACGAGGAAAGTCGGCCACATTGAGCATACCGAGGTCGGTATTGCCGCTGTCCAGTTCCTCATAGCGCAGCCCTACGCGCCAGCGCGCCATGAACTGATAGGCGCCCTGCACGTACCAGCCCGACTGGCTGGAGCGATAGGCACCGCTTGTACCGGCCGCCGGGGTGAGGCCCGTCGTATCGAACACGAGATCGCCGTCTTCCTTGCGGCGCAGGTATTCCGCCTGGAACTTGAAGTTGCGATCCACCGTATTGCCGTTCGGCGCCCACTTCCAGACGAAATCCACCCCCCACATCTTGCTGTCGCCGGTGAAGGCGTTGGTGACCGCGTTGCCCAAGGAATCCAGGTCCTCATAGGGCCGACCCTGCGCATGCGTGACCCGGTAGGACGCTCCGAACCGGTAGCTGTTGCTGATGCCCACATCGTCACCCACATGCGCAAAGACCATTCCCGAGTTCGCGCCATTCTTGCTGCGCTCCGAGCCCGGGAAATTCGCGCCGCGTCCCGTTTCCAATCCGAATTCCAGGAATACCGGCGTTGGCGCCAGCCACCGTGCTTGTAACCCGTCTTCCTTCAGTTGCCCGCCGAAAAATGCCTGGTGCACCAGCGGCGCGTCGACGAAGTCCCAGGCGTGGGCATGTATCTCGTTGAGATAACCGAACCCGGACAGGAAGCGGCCGAACTTTATGGTCACACCAGGAACAAAGCCGGTGTTCTGCACGTAGCCCTCCTCCACGTCAACCTCGTTCTCCGGGGTGACTGCCATGACGAAGAAACCGGAGAAATAGGGATCGATGTTGGCCGATACGGTGAGTTCGGACTCGCCGAGATTGAAACTGCGGTTGCCGGGGCCGATTCCGTCTCCGCCGGGAATGAAGCCGCCGATCCGGTAGGTCGACGGATCCCGCTGCAGATTGTTGCCCTGGCCTGCCAGGATCAGCGAGATTGCAGGATTGAAGGCGTTCGCTGAAGCGGGCGCGGATTGAACGGGTGCTTCGGGTTTTGGCGTACCGGCGCCTTGCTCGGCTTTTTCCAGGCGCTGCTCGAGCTGGCGAATGCGCTTTTCGTACCCGTCCTTGATGATTTCAATTTCTTCCCGGATATTCTTGATATCCGCATCGTCGACGGCGAACGCGGATGTGGGTACGACAAAGACGGTGGCAACGGCCGCCGCCAGGATGTTCTTCCTGAACATGGATGTTTCTCCTCATGGCGATCCAGTACGGCGCGACGCGATTCGTCGCGGGCGGATTCGACTTGCTTTGCTAGAGGAGAACGGGAGGGGCGCGGCTGTTAAACGCGGCAACCTGCCGCGGACGGAAAAAGTACCGGGCGCCGGCAGGTTGCTGGAATACCAGATGGAGCGGAAGCAACCCTACGGCGCCGCCGGGTATCGCGCAAGCAAACTTCTCGAAACTGACGCACTTGCCACACAGATTGGAGTGGGCGAGCTGCTCCTTTGCCGGCGGTGGCTTGCCCGTGTGGGTCACGCCGTGCGTGAGCGCGGCCTGCTGTGTCGCGAGCAGCAGCAGCGATAGCAGGACGACCAGGGCGCGGCGCAGTTTCATGAGTTCAGCATGCGGAGGAGCGTCGAGTGTAGCGCGTCGGCCGGAAAATGTCAGGACTTAGATCATGGTCCGGCTGTAACAAACCGATTGGCGCAATCAGACCCCGGGCAGGCACGCTTAAAGACCGAGCCTATTGCGCACAAAGATATCTTCATCCCGGCGCCCACGCGCGGCACCCGCGAACAAATCCATAACCGTAATATCCACCACGCGCGGCACCCACGACCGCCAGATCGTCGGCAACGCCGATCGCGCAGGTCGACGCGTTCAGGATCAGCAGTATCGCGAAAGTCGAGATCAGGTAATCCTTGTGGAGCGAGTGAAACATACTATTTCAATTTGCCGTAAGAGAAGTCATCGAATGCCGTAACGCTGTCTGCTTTGGTCCAGACACCGACCGCACCGGGTCCCGAAATGTGGCTATCTTGCAGATCGATATAAAGCTTGCCGTCGAGCAGCACCTTGATTTGCTTGCCGTTGAACTCCACCCGCAGCGTGTGCCATTGATTGGCCGGCATGGGCGCGCCCGCATACCTAATGGTAATTCGGCTGCCGCCGCTGGTGTGGTACAAGGACACGTTGTTTTCGAGCGCATTGGCCCGGGCCACGTAATAGTTGTCGCCATCCTTCCAGCGCCAGACCAATCCGCCGGCTTCGTCTTCCTTGCCTGAAATGGACTTGAATTTCACTTCGACGAAGCCATCGCCAATCGATACGTCCTTTTTCACGCACCAGGGAAAAGTACCTTGGCCCGATTGCATCAATACATTTGGCTTGCTGGGGGCAGTCGGATCTGATTGCACCAGCCATTCTGGCGAACCCTTCCCCGTGACGCCCGCTGTCCAACCCGTGGGGACCTTTCCCACTTCGTCCCGATCGAAATTGATGGTTTCAGCATGCGCAATTGTTATGGTCACAAGAGTAAGCAACGTTGCAATGGCAGATCGCATTAACAAATCTCCTGTTTGTCTAAAAGATGTTTTCCCATTTCTTACATGCAGCGATCCAGCGGGTGTTACGCATGAATGCATCCGCGTAATCTGATGCATTGGCACCGTAGTCGAGGTAGTTAGGAATGCTCATAGATGTCGAGCGAGGAAGTGTGGAACCCGTCACGCACTGGGTATGGTCCGCTGCTTACTGGTTGACCAGTTTCCCGTCTCGCCGGGAGCAGGTCGGCACCAGCCATCCCGAGTTTCCACCCGGGCCTAACGCATTATCTTGTACGCTCGGATTTCCGCGTTTCCATCGGGACCCGTTGGTAGCGCCACAAATAAGGTTTGCCACTCCGGCACGAACAACGAGGTGCGCGCCCCCTTTCTAGTGGCCACCCTGTCGAGAAGGCGGTACTGGTTGGGATCGGTCTGTTCGAAGACGAGTACAAATCCCTCACCGCCGGAGACGTAGATGCGGTGTGCATCGCGGTCATCGCAGATGTCATCTGTGTCTCCGGCGCTGTCGAATTCCGCGACCACACGGCCGGAGCCGGTATCCAGCACCAGCAGCTTTGCCGGACTACGGGTTCCGATGAACAGCCGGGCATGCTCCTCGTCCAGCGCCATCGGGAAGTTGCCGCGCGCGGGAACGGACCAAGCCGCCACCACTTGCTGTTTTTCGTGGTCGACCACCTCGATCTTGCGCGCCGAGGGAACGTTTACAAAGATGCGTTTGCCCTTGCGTTCGAGCTGGAAGGATTCCGGGTGGCCACTTAACGCGATCTCTCCGATCAGGGCGTTGGTCTGTGTATCGACGACCACCAGGGCGCCCTCTGCGCCTATCCCACAACCGATGTAGCTAAGCTTCGAGTCCGGGTCGTAACGGATGTTGTCGTTGTCTTCCCTTAGACGAATATCCTTCAGCGGTTCAAGCCTGACGCTGTCGTATACCCGTGCAGAAGCGCTTTCGCCGTTGGTCACGATGAGTTGTTTGACTTCGGGAACCAGCAGCAGCCCCTGTGGCTCCTGCAGGTCTGTCAGGCTCTTGATCGGACGTTTGGTTTGGAGGTCGATTATCTCGACGGTGTTGTTTCCCAACGCAGCCACGAATAGGCGCCTGGTCTGCAAATCGACCGCCATGTGATCGATGCGCCCCTGCACCCCAGGCAGCTCGATCCTCTGCGTTTCCTGCAAAGTGGGCCCGGTTCCCGCCACCGCGGCGCCGTGGAAAACGCAAGAGCAGGTAAGGAGTAGGGGCAGGAAAAAGTTGTTCATTGACGGATTCCTATCGGAAATGCATCTGCAGGCCGAAATAGCCCACGAGTTCGGTACGCTCATCGGAATTTCGTAACCCGGCGCCCGCTGAGGCAAGTAATGTAAAGCGCTCGCTCAGGTGCTTGCGGAAACCTAAATTAACTACCGTATCGTCACGCTTAAAAGAGCGGTCGGTTGTGGTGCGAAGTTCGCCCAACAGCTCCAGGGTCCCCGAGTAGGGGTAGCCGACAGCCACGCCGAAGATCCACTGATCAGGCTGGTCATGCATGAACCAGTAACCCACTTCGCCTAGCAGGCGCCAGACCCCGAATGATTTGCTGGCCTCGAAAGGCAGCAGCCGGTTGGGCCCTCTATCTGCCAGTCCACGGTCGACGGACCCGGTAGGGTTATTGAATTCGACCTGAGGATAAACGGACATGTTGAACCCGGCCTCTTCTTCATCGAGAAAGCGCCACTTCACCCCCGTCAGCGAATTGCCGAGGCCGCTACGGGACCCATAGGCATCGCCTTGGTCCCGCGACATCCACGCCAATTCGTACTTGAGTTGAATGCGGTCGCCCAGGCCGTAATTGATGTCGATTCGTGGCAGATTTTTGGATTCTTCGTCGCCCATCCGTTCGAGCGTGTAGGCAGTGTTGATTTCCCAATGCCGGTTTCCCGGAGTATCGGGATCGTCGGTGAGAAGCGGAGGACCGCCCTGTGCCCCGAGGCTATGGCTCATTGCGAGAAAGACCTGCGCTACCGCGAGCCGAGACAATAACCGGCGATTCATCGCCGGGTGCCGCGGACAAAGGTGGCGGCTTCGATCAGAGAAATGGGGCGCCGGAATAACGGTAAAGGGGTCACACGGAAGAAGCGGCAGCCATCGCCTGCAGGACCGAAAATCGTTTCGTGCTCACCTCAATCCAGGTCCTCAGTGTCGAGCGCGGCGCGCAGCGTGCGCGCCAGCTGCGCAGTGGGCCCGATGCCCCAATAATGCAGGAACACCATCCGCGGACTTTCGAAGGTCATGTGATTGTGAATTGCGACAATGTTGATTCCACCGGCGCGCAACGCTTTCAGTACGCCTTGCACTTCGGGTTCGAGCATCGCGATATCGCCGTCCACCACAGCCAGATCGTCGCTGCCGGCAAATGCGGCCCAGGTGTTGACTCCCATCTCCTTGCCGACTTTATGCCCACCCATGTCGATGGTGCGGCCAATCACGATCTTGTACACGCCGTCCTTGAGCGAGCCGGGAATACCGACGATCTCGGCGATGCGCTTGCCGTCGAGCGAAGTCTGTGCGGGGTCGATCTGCGCGTAAGGCGGCCTCGGCTTGTCCCGAATGAGGGCCTTCACTTTGTCAAAAACTTTGCCGACGGCGCTGGCGAGTTTCTCCGCTTCGCCCATCCCGCCGATATGCATGAACATCACTTTCGGGTTGTCCCACAGAAAATGATTGTGGAGCGCGGTGACTTCGAGGCCGTTGTCGAGCGCCACGCTCATCACCGGATTGACCTCGGATTCCAGCATGACGATATCGCCCATCACCACAATGTGATCGCCAGCGCGGGTAAAAGCAGCCCAGGCGGTCAAACCGAGCTCGGGGTTCATCCGCCCGCCCG
>JACXTT010000943.1_pt1 | contig 49719 bp, 50 predicted proteins | sample 9270951 | NCBI WGS metagenome assembly JACXTT01 (sample SAMN15532306, study PRJNA645909) | rock metagenome | isolation source: weathered quartz diorite | place: Puerto Rico | collected 2017-06-21 | reverse complement strand
ACCAACAGCGGCAGCTTCACCGTCGTAGTGAGCAGCTATTTCAACAACGGGGCGGGCGCGTACAATCTGAGCTTGGCCCAGGCGCCGGAGGCCTTTGTCGTGTCACCTGGCGACTCGGGTGGCACGCTCACCAATGGGGCGAACAACCCGGGCGTCATCGGCCTCGGCGGCCAGGATATGTGGCGCTTCACCGGAAGTGCCGGAGACAGCATCCAACTGCGCGTGGGTGCCCCCGCATTCACGCCGAGGATTGATCTGTATGGGCCGGACGGTTCCCTGGCCGGCCAGTATGCGGTCAACAATGCAACTTTTCATGATGCTGATTTGTTCCTGCGCCTGACCAGCAGCGGCAGCTTCACTGTCGTAGTGAGCAGCTATTTCAACAACGGGGCGGGCGCGTACAATCTGAGCTTGGCCCAGGCGCCAGAGGCTTTCGTCGTTTCGCCCGGCTACTCGGGTGGCACGCTCACCAATGGGGCGAACAATCCGGGCGTCATCGGCCTCGGCGGACAGGATATGTGGAGCTTCATGGGCAACGCCGGCGACAACATCCAGGTGCGCATTGGGACAGATGGTTTCACGCCCCGGCTGGATCTCTATGGCTCCGACGGTGCGCTGGCGGGCCAGTTTGCGGTGAACAATGGTGCCTATTACGATGGTGATATTTTCCTGCGGCTGACCAACAGCGGACGTTACACGCTGGTGGCGAGCAGCTATTTTCTGAATGGCGCTGGAAATTACTTGCTGAATCTGGCACAGGCGCCGGAACCGTTCGTCGTAACTCCCGGCGACGAAGGCGGTGTGCTGACCAACGGCGCCGCGAATGTCGCCATTCTTGAAGTGGGAGACCAGGATATGTGGAGTTTTGCCGCCAACTCCGGCGACAGCATCCAGCTCCGCGTCGGCACTGCCGGATTCGCGCCGCGCATTGACCTGTACGGGCCCAGCGGCGCGCTGGCGGGTCAGTACGCCCTGAACTCGGGGGTCCTGGACGCCTGGCTGAACCTGCAACTGACCAACAGCGGAACGTTTGTGGCCGTGATCAGTAGCTACTCTTTGAATGGGTCAGGCATGTATTATCTGAACCTCGCTCACGCGCCGGAGCCCTTCGTCGTTTCCCCCTACGATGAAGGCGGTCCTCTCACCAATGGCGGCAACCACGACGGCGTCACTACCCTGGGCGACGTGGACCTTTGGACGTTCAACGCGAATGCCGGCGACAGCGTGGTCCTGCGCTGTGGTGAATTGTCCGGCACTGCATCTTATTCTCCCAGCCTCCACCTTTATGGTCCCAATGGCGCATTACTTGCCAGTGACGCGAACGCGAGCGATTCGCTTATCACGTACCAGCCGACCAATACCGGCAGATTCACCCTTATGCTCGACAGCCTCGCGGCAAACAACACAGGCAATTATCGTCTGCGCTTCATGCATATTCCCGGCTCGTTCATCGTGCCCGCGGGCGACGAAGGCGGCGTCATCACCGCCGGAGTCACCAACGATGCCGTGACTGATCTCGGCGATGAAGACATCTGGAATTTCACCGCGTTCAAAGGCCTGGCCATCAACCTGAGCGCCCAAAAGCTGTCCGGCACTGCCTCATACAGCCCCTGGATTCGCCTCTACAGCCCCACTGGCTCACCCTTGACCAATGCCTCGAGCGCGACCACGGCCACCATCAATTACACCCCAACGAACAATGGCGTCTTCACTCTGCTGGTGGGGTCCCTCAATCGCGGCGCGACCGGCGCCTACCGGCTTACGAGCACCGGCATTTCCGCCGGCGTCAAGCTCAGCCCGCCGGTGATCTCGGGAACGAACCTGAGCTTGGTTTGTTCGGGGGGCGGCTCCAATGCAACATTTGTCCTCACTGCCACCACAAACGTCGCGTTGCCAGCGGCTCTTTGGACGCCGCTACTGACAAATCGTTTTGACGCCTCCGGCAGCTTCATCATCTCGAATCTGTATAACCCCTCCCAACTGGCCCAGTACTTCCGCCTCTCGCTGCCGTGAATTCTGCATTGCAGGTATCTGGAGCGTGATTGCTCCCGATTCCATCGCGGCATTGAACGACCGGGATAAGCTCGACAGGATTCCAAATCCACCTGTTCGGTTCCGTCAACTGTAAGCGCAACGCGGGGCACCTCTGGTTAAGGAGATCACAATCGTCGTAGCATAACGCTACGATGGATACGACACAGGTTGGAGAAATGGTTTTAAAGACCGATGTGCTTGGGCGGGTAAAGACGCCTGCGCAGCGACGGGAACAGTTGCTCGACGAGTTTGAGCGCAGCGGTTTGAGCGGGAGCAAGTATGCGGAGTTGGTAGGTATAAAATATCAAACGTTCGCCACCTGGTTGCAGCGGCGTAAGCGCGCGCGTGGGGCATACCCGAAAGTGCCGGCCACACGGATGGTCAAGGCCGAGTCGGTGCGCTGGCTCGAAGCGGTGGTGCAAGAGGCCAGGCAGGCCGGGGCGGGGCAGCCCGAAGCGATTGTGCTGGAGGTGAGCGAGGGGGGGGCGAGTGCAGATCAGCAACCCAAAGCAGGCGGCACTGGCGGCGGCGCCCAAGTTCCGTGGTCGAGCCGATGTAAAACCTGCCCGATGAGCCGCGCAAGATGTAAACCCAGGCCGTTTAAGGTTTGGTGGGCCCACCAGGATTTGAACCTGGGACCAAGCGATTATGAGTCGCCTGCTCTAACCACTGAGCTATGGGCCCAACATGTCGCAAAATCAACTACTTGCCACGGATTGGCATCGTGGTTTTGATACTGAAATCTGATACTGTATGTTTTGCAAAGATCTATCCCTTTCCTCTGGCCATTCCAACAATCTCGTTTAGCCAGCGCGACAAGTAGCGCGTCCTGGGGAATCTCGATTTCAATCACGGGACGGTAAAGACCGCCGGGCGAATTTGAATACGCGTTGAACCCAAGCTCGTTTAACGGAGTAAATCCGAGATTCGTTACTGAACAACCGGCGACAACCTTTTGGCCGAAACCAGAACGACGCTGGCAGGTAATGCCATCGAATGCTTGGACTGTCGCGGATTGATCATCCAAAATCCTATGCCGCACCCTGATAGGTTTTCTGTTCAGTTCATGCTTGTTCGCGCGGCCTCGAGTATTGCGGCTGGCTCGAGCCGGACTTTGTAATCCGGGTTGACGTGGACGAAACGGACCACGCCGTTGGTATTCACGATGAACACAGCCGGGTGAGGGAGGATATGGTGATCTTTGCCCGAAGCAGCATCGAGATTGATGCCGTAAGTTTTGTATTTCGCGACCGTGGCGTCATCCACTTTGAAGGCAATGCCGAAAGTTTTCGCGGCAGCAGCGTCGCTGTCGGAAAGCAAGCGGTAGCGGAGTTTGTCGCGGTGGGGCGTTGCTTTGAGCTTCGAGGGCTGGTCCATGCTGATGGCCAGCAACTGCGCTCCGGCTTTATTCAGGTCGTCCTCAATCCCGACCAGCGATTGCAAATGCCGATTGCAAAAAGGACACCAACCGCCGCGATAAAAAATCAGCACGGTGGGCTTCTCAGAAACCAACCCGCGTAACTTTACCTCCTTGTCATCCTCTGTGCGGAGGGTGACGTCGGGGATTGTTTCGCCGACCTTTAGTGGAGTTGTGTTGGTTTGGGCACGGGCAAGCGCTGTGCTGAACAGGAGGACGGTCAGAATTTTGGTCATCATGGTCGAATAGGTGTAATATAATTGCAATAAACCGTTCCGCCAGCGACTTGTACTAGCAGGAAGCAGGACGATGCGTAAGGACGAAAATGAACGCTTGGCGAGATTCCTGGATTTGCTGCGGCCGATTCGAGGCGAGTTGGAAGGTTATGCCCGGCGGATGGTCTGGAACGACAGCGACACGGAGGACGCGATCCAAAACGCGGTGAGCCGGGCTTTTCAGGCATTTGACCGGTATCGTGACGGCACGAACTTTCGCGCGTGGATGTTCAAGATTCTCACTAACGAAGCTTTTGCGCTGAATCGGAAATACGCACGAATTGCAAAATTGGAGTTCCGGCTGGAACCCGAGGAATTAGAAGCCCTGCCCGTTCTGGAAAGGGCCAGTGAATAGAACGAGTGATGGTGGAGGGTGCTGCTAATTCTCTGGGCGGTTCGCATCCGATCAAAGCGTGGGTGTTCGACGCCTATGGCACGCTCTTTGACGTGCATTCAGGGATTGGCAAACATCGCTCGCGACTCGGAGAACTCGCCGAGCCTTTCTCAAATCTTTGGCGTGTCAAACAACCTGAATACACCTGGCTGCGCAACTTGCTGCACTGCCATGCCGATTTCTGGCAAGTCACTCAAGATGCGTTGGATTACACACTCGCTCGGTATCGAATCACCGACGGCTCGTTGCGGGGTGATCTGCTCGAAGCTTACCTGCATTTGGATTGTTTCCCCGAAGTGCCGGAAGTCTTGCGTCGCTTGAAAAGTCAGGGCCGCACGACTGCGGTTCTCTCAAACGCAACCTCGTCCATGCCGACCACGGCGTGCAATAGCGCCGGCATCGCGTGGTGGCTGGATCATCTCATGTCGGTCGAGTCTGTCGGTGTGTATAAACCAGACCCCCGAGTTTATCGACTGGCGGCCGAAACTCTCCAGACCGAGCCGCACGAGATCAGTTTTCAAACATCTAATGCGTGGGACGCTGTCGGGGCGGCCGCCTTTGGATGTCGGGCTATTTGGGTCAATCGGCTGGGTCAACCGCCGGAAATGCTGCCGTTTCAGCCAGCCGTTGAACTGAGGTCCTTGTCGGAGCTGCTGTAATCTCATCCGGGAATCTGATACTGCGATCTGATACTAATCGCTGATTTTTGGGTCCTTTTGGAGGTGAAGTGAGTCCCTGAGTCGTGCCTCCAAACGTGGGGCAAACGCCTGTCAGTCCGCGTGATTCCGCTCACGTCCATTTTGGGGCAGGGACCATTTCCCAATTATGAGTCGCCTGCTCTAACCACTGAGCTATGGGCCCGTGAAGCCCAAACATTGTACGCCTGGATTGGCTCCGAGCAACGTTATTGCTGAACACCTATCCTGCCACGAATCCACCATTGCACAGAACCTGCGAGTGCGTTATAGGAACGACATGCAGGGCGGGCCGAGACACTCGGGGTGGAACGCAGAACCCAGGTTCGGCGCACGGCCTCGCTTCTCGAGGAGTTTCTTCGTGGGTAACCCACTTCCCGCCAGCCGCGGGTCCGGCTTCTCTTTGATCGAGCTGCTCATCGTGGCGGCGCTGATTCTGATTTTGACCACGCTGTATTGGGGGTCGGGTTCCGGCAGCCGCCAAAAAGCATTGAAAGCTTCCTGCCAGAACAATCTGCAAAAGATCCACATTGCGATGGAAATATTTGCGAACGATCATGCGGGCCAATTCCCCCAGGCACCCGGCGCGCGGACGGCCGAGGAGCCGCTGGACGCGCTGGTGCCCCGGTACACCTCTGACACCATGGTCTTCATTTGCCCCGGAAGCAAAGATGCACCCCTCCCATCGGGCGAATCCTTTCGGCAGCGAAAGATCAGCTATGCCTATTATATGGGCCGTCGATTGACCGATGCGCAAGAGCCCTTATTAAGTGATCGCCAGGTAGATACTTCGTCGAAAACTGCCGGCCAGCAGATATTTTCGAGCACGGGCAAGCCACCCGGGAACAATCACAACAAGAGCGGCGGCAACATCCTGTTCTGCGACGGGCACGTGCAGCAAACGCCGCCGAACGCCGCGTTTTCGCTCGGACTCACTCAAGGCATTGTACTGCTTAACCCGAAATGAAAGTACAGTGTTCCTGCGGAGCCAAGTCGGCCTTCGAGATCACGCCGGCGATGAAGACCAACCCGGTGAGGTTCATCTGTCCAGCCTGTGGCCTGGACGCCTCCGAGTTCGTTGATGGGCTGATCCGGCAGGAACTTGGGCAATCCTCGACCCCGGCCGGTCGAGTCGTGCTCATCGGCGCGACGCGAGAGGCTTCCGTCCACACAACAAGCCAAACCGTGCCGGCAACTGCGCCGCCACCGGCCACGCTTCGCGTCCGAATAAATACCCCTGGCGCTTCGGCCAGCAGCCAGCCTGGTCCGGCGGCGACAGAAAATCCAGACTTGCCGAGCTGCCCAAAGCATCCGGGCCAGGTTGCCACTGAAAAATGTTACGTCTGCTCGAAGCCCATCTGTCCGAAATGTATGGAATTGTTCGGCTATGTTTGCTCGCCGCTGTGCAAAGCCAAGGCCGACTCTCATGGTATCCAGGTTCCGGTGTATGAAGGTCAGGCGGCCGTCGTCGAGGCGCGACTCTGGCGTCGGGTGCGTTGGGTTGCGTGGGGTGTGGGCACGGTCGTGGTGGCGCTGCTGGGGTTTTGGTTTTGGTATGCCTGGTTTGGCTCGACGCCTAAAGTTGTGTTCTCGATAGGGTTTCCGCAGCCGGCGTACTCGGGACAATCGGAGTTGGCTGGCAAAGAGCAAGTGGTCTTCCTTCACGGCGGCACGCTGGCCCGGCACGACATGCAACAAAAGAAAGAGGTCTGGTCAAGCTACTTGATCAATACGAACGACATCCAGGCTGAGGTTGCGCGGGAAATCGCGCGCGTCAAAGTCCTGATCGACAAGGCAAACGCCGACGCTTCGGAGTTTATTCCGAAAATGCCTGATCCGGAAAAGCTGGCCCGGTCGCTTGAACGGCAGGCCGCCGCTGCCCTCGAACTGCGGGTCCACGGGCAGAACATCTGGATTTTGTCGGGAGAAAAACTCACTCGCTATGATTGGGACACTGGGAAACCTGCCCAGGAAATCAAGATCCCGCCAGGCTACGGGAGCTTAATCGCCCAGGGAGAAGAATTGCTGCTGCTGAATGCCGAAACAGGCCAACCTGCGATCACGCACATCAACCTGGCAACTTGTGACTCCAAGACGAGTCCGTTCGGCAGCCAAGCCCCGTCGGCAACATCAGCACCGGCCAATAACACTGGGCCTCCTGGCCGGCCAGGCCAGCCACAACGAGAGCTTGCGGGTCTTCCGACGGGCATGCCCGGAAGAGACGCTGGCAAAGTGATGGACCCGGCAAAGGTCGCCGCGCAGGCACAGCATATGTCGTTGCCTGCGCGGATTGCTTTGCCGGCGGTGCTGGCTAACAGTTGGAGCCAGGAGCGCACACTGGCGGAACTCAACGACGCGCCTGGGAACAAAACTCGCGCCTCCGCGGCCCCAACCCACTTCGAGCACGTCATGCTGATTCCTACCCGGGACGGTGTGATTGAATTCTCCAGCCGAATGATCGAGCAAAAAACCATCGCACGCGCCGCCATGAAGGCCGGTCCGGCGAAATCTGCTCTCGAGGGCCCGGTCAATGTCACGCAAACGGCGGAAGTGGCCAATGAAATTCTCAACGAGATGCAACGCGCGCGCGGCGGCGAGACGATCGAGGAGGACGTGAGCCGCTATGGCGTGACCTTGCGGCAGACAGGCGCGTCCGAGAGATGGACGGGCGAAGTCATTGGACCTCCCAGTGTGTTCCCGCTCGCAACGGTGAACGTGGTAGCGGGTTCCAAGATGATTATCGTCCTGGACAAGACAAACAAAAAACTGTGGCAAAGCACACTCAACTACGAGTTGTCCGGCGGGCCGTCCGTCCCGGACGAGGAGAACAACCCGTATGGACAGGGTCCATGTGTCGAACGCAAGGACACTTTGTTCGTGTTCGATGCCGGCGTGCTGGCGGCCTTCGAACTCAAAACTGGAAACGCGCGGTGGCGCCTTCCTTCGGTGGGTATCACCGGCGTGTTTTTCGATGATCAGGGAATGATGTACGTGAACTCGACGACGGGCAGCCCGGAGAGCATCAAGTTTTCCCACCAGATTAACATCAACCAGAAGGCGGTTTCGGTGGTGCTCAAAATCGACCCGGCCAACGGCAAGATTGTGTGGACGGCCCAGCCGGGCGGCCTGGTCAATTACGTCTCCGGAAAATATATATACACGATGCAGTCTTTCGCGCCGGAAGAGGAGGAGGACAACCCATACCGGCAAGAGACTGGATTCGAGGCGCTGCCCTACCTGCGGATCCAGCGGCTCAACCCCAAGAATGGTTATCCAAGGTGGGAATACTTCCACCATCGATGCCCCGTCGATGTGCGATTCGACAAGAACACCATCCGGCTGGTATTCAAGAAAGAGGTGCAGGTGTTAAAGACGCTGGCGTGGTAGGCCGTAGGCGTCGGCCTAAGCCGCGACACTGAGGCGCCGGCTTTATTCCGTTTTCTGGACTTCCAGAAAGCCATGCAATTGGCGGATCCGTGTCGGGTGTCGCATTTTGCGCAGGGCCTTGGCTTCGATCTGACGGATGCGCTCGCGGGTGACGCAGAATTGCCTGCCCACTTCTTCAAGTGTGCGGGAATAGCCGTCGCCCAATCCGAACCGTAGCTCCAGGACTTTGCGCTCGCGCTCGTTGAGGCTGGACAACACGTCCGTCAGTTTCTCTCGGAGCAGGCTGAAACTGGTCACTTCCGACGGGCTCTCGGTGGCTCGATCCTCGATGAGATCGCCGAAGCTCACCTCTTCGGCGCCGCCGACGGGAGATTGGAGTGAGATCGGCTGTTGGGCCATTTTCAACACCGCGCGCACCCGCTCGACGGGAAACTCCATTTCGTCGGCGATTTCGTCCGCGCTCGGTTCGCGCCCGAAATCCTGCAACAACCGTTTCTGCACGCGCATCAGTTTGTTGATCATTTCGATCATGTGCACCGGGATGCGGATCGTGCGGGCCTGGTCGGCAATTGAGCGCGTGATGGCCTGGCGAATCCACCAGGTCGCGTAGGTGGAAAATTTATAGCCGCGCTGGTACTCGAACTTATCCACCGCCCGCATCAGACCCATGTTGCCTTCCTGGATCAAATCCAGGAATGACAGCCCTCGGTTGATGTACTTTTTGGCAATCGAAATCACCAATCGCAGATTGGCCTCAACCATTTCGGATTTGGCCTGCAGCGCCCAGGCCGAATAGCGTTGCAATTGCCGGTAGGCCTCGAGGTACTCTGCGTGGGGCATGCGAACGAAATCCTCCAGCGTCGCGATTTTTCGCTCTTCCGCCTCGAGCTCGTCTCGTTCCGCAACCTCCTCGGCGCGCTCGGCTTTCAAGTCGTGCAGCCGGCCCAGGCTGGCCTGCAGCTTGTCGTGGATGTTTTCCGCTACCAGGGCCATCTCCTCGACGACTTTGTGTTTGTAATAAAACTTGCCGAAGTTGTCTTGCAGTTGGTGGTCGAGCTTTTTGAACCGGGCCTGAAGCCGAGCCGCCGGGGCCGTTGAGGCTTGCTGGCGCCACGCGGCATAAGCTGCATCCGCCTTCGTATCCAGCGCTCGCACCGTGGAAATCAGTTTCCGCAGGCTCTTGAGATAAGCTTCTCGTGTTTCGAACTTCTGATCCTGGATAATGCGATCGAACCGTTCTTTGGGCGGTTCAGACACGAGCTTTTCAGCCAGAGCAATGTGTTCCTTGCCAGAGAAACCGAGACTATAGACGACTCGTTTGAATTCGTTGGCGGCACTCTCGATGCGCTTGGAGATCTCCACTTCCTGCTCCCGGGTCAGCAGCGGGACACGGCCCATTTGCCGCAAGTACATCCGCACCGGATCGTCCAAAATGTCCAGTCGCGCCTTTTCCTCTGTTTCCTCTTCCGCCTCAGCCGGTTTGATCCGGTCAACCTCGGCCGGATCTACGATTTGCACCTCCAGGTTGCGGAGCTTGATGCAGATCTCATCGAGTTCATCCGGCGAGATTACCGAGTCGGGCAACGCCTCATGAATGTCGTTGTAGGTCAGGTGGCCTTGCTCCTGCGCCAGCCGGACGAGTTCCTTGACCTTCTCCTTCAAGTCAATGCCGCTCGCCGCCGGGCCCTCGGCGGACTCGGCGGCCGGGCTGCCATTGGCTCCAGCTTCCCCGTTCAGCGTGAAACTTTTCCCGTTGGTTGCTCGGTTTTCCGCTAATATTTCCTTGTTGAATTGGTCGGTGGTTTCAGATTTTGAGTCTTGAGCTTTGGCGCTGGATTTGGAAATTCGTTTTCTTCCCTTCGTTTTGGACATATCGCTTCTAAAAGTCGTCGAATGCTGGTGGCTGAAATTCAGCCCGGAATATGTGAACCGAGCCAGACCGAGTCAAGCGGCGAAAATGAAAACATCAACAAAAAAATCACGGGCTGAATCGAGGCTTGACGGTCCGGGCGGATGTGATTGCATGAGCCGATGAAAAAGAAAATCTTTCTGGCTTTAATCGGGGCGGGACTCATCGGCGCCGGCTGCGTTTCTACGGTCACGGGCAGAAACACGGCGGGTGTGCCGTTCATCAAGGACTCGGTCCAGGGCCGCTATGAGCGGCCGATGGACCAGGTGTTTGAGGCGGCCAAAGAGGTCGTCAAGTTCAATGGCACACTGGTGAATGAAAGCATTTTGCACAGCGAAACCAATGCCGTCAAAACGGTCGAAGGCAAAATCAACCAGCGAACAGTTTGGGTGCGCGTTGAAGCAGTGGATCCGAAAGTCACCGGCGTCACCGTGCAGACCCGCACCCCGGGCGGCGGCTCCGATATTGATCTGGCGCACGAGGTCGAGAAACAAATCGCTTTGAAACTCGTGCGCTGAGGCGCGAGGCAAAACAAACCGCAAAGAAGCTACCGCGGCGGAGCCGCCCTTTTCAGGCCGATATTCTGCTCGTAGGTATCGAGCCTGACCTCCCCGGTCTTTTCGTTCGCTTTTAGTTCCAGCCGCAAGAGGCTCAGCCGATTCCGGGCCATTTCAGCCGCCGCAACATTCGGGTTTCGGTCGATAATCCGCTGTAAAGTCTGGCGCACAGCTTCGTACTGGGCGCCTGACCGGATCTGCAAATCGGCCAACAGATTGAGCCAGTGAACCACCAGCTTTTCCGGCTGGTTAGGTTCGGCAATCATCTGCTCCAATTCTCCAGTCGCCAGGTCAATGCGCTGGTAATGCTCAACATAAAGCACGGCCAGCTTTTCCCGCGCCTCCATATCGAGCGGGTGTTGCTCGAGGTGTTTCACGTACTGCGCGGCCAACTGACCCGGGTCGGTCACCGCCGGTTTGGGCTGGTCCCGCGCCTGGAGCAGGCCCAGGTTGTGCACCCCTTCCGGCACGGCGAATTTTTTGTGCTCGCGTGGCGCCATCGGCACGTCCGCGCCGCCCAGGTGCGCGATGCGCTGGGCCGCGCCGAGGGCGAATTCAGTGTCCGGCAGCAGCTCACAAATCTTTTCCAGGGCGCGCCGCGCCGCTTCACGGTCCTGTCCAAATTTCAGTTGCCAGTCGGCCAGCGAGTAGAGCGCGAAAACGATGTTCTTGGGAACATGGCCGGGCTGCGCGCAGAAGCGCTGAACGGTCAACTCTGCGCCGGGCAGATCCTGGAGATCCTCGGCCAGAATCTGCGCCAGAAGCAGATGGCCTTCGACGTCAGTCGGAAATCGTTCGAGCTGTTGGCGAACGTCAGCGACGGCTTCCTGGTACCGGCCCTGTTTTTGTTTCGAGCGCGCCACCGAATAGAGCGGGGCTGGATCGGGTGGGACGCTGCCCCCGTCAAAAATGCTCGTTAGTGGTTTGATCAGAAAAGGAACGATGTGCGGCGTCCAGATGAAGGAGAGCACGATGCCGCAGATGGCGATGAGGAACGGCGCCAACGGTCCGAGCAGCTTCAACGACAGCAATATCAATGCGACCAACGGCAAGGTCAGGGCCCACTTGAAGGCCATGCTCCGGGGCTCCTCGGCATTGCGAATGGTGTGGACGATCAGCCAGATCACCAGGGCCGCGCCCAAGGCCAGGATGAGCACGCCGCGAATCGCTTCCCCGGTCAAGTTCATCACTTGCTTTGACAGCGTAACGAGGCAAAGCGCACGAGGTTTGTCGCTCGGTTTTTGGTGGAGTGCGCCCGTCCCCGGGCGCAGCAACTCCGGAAGGACTGAACGTGCTGGAATTCTCGGAACAGTTCCGCTTTGCTCGGATGCTGCGCCCGGGGACGGGCGCACTCCGGTTTCTTTCGCTATCCCTCACTGAGGCCTTACGCACGAGATTTGTCCCGCTTCCGCCTCAAGACGGCTGTCGCTGCCGGTTGATCTGGTCCGGGTGCCGCGCCCGGCTCAGCGCAGTGTCATACGTGATGAGACACTTGCAATAGAGATCGTAGAGGCAGTTATCCATGAGGGTCATGCCTTCTTTGCGGCCTGTCTGGATGGTGTTTTCCAATTGGTGAATCTGGTTCTCACGGATCAGATTGCGGACGGCGCCGTTGGCCACGATCAGCTCGTAGGCCAAAACGCGCCGGGTCCGGTCGGCGGCGGGCAAGAGCTCCTGCGCGATGATCCCCTGCAACGCATTGGACAACTGCAGGATGATTTGTTTCTGGGAGCTGCCCTCGAACACGCCGATCATCCGCTCCAGCGCGTGCGAGACGCTTGGCGAATGCATCGTCGCCAGCACCAGGTGCCCCGTCTCCGCCGCGGTCAGGGCAGTCGAGATCGCTTCGAAATCGCGCATTTCGCCGACGACGATAACGTCCGGATCCTGCCGCAGGACGTGGATCAGGGCGCGGTTGAAGGAGCGCACGTCGGTCAATACCTCCTGTTGCACGACAATTGCCCGTTTGTTCGAGTGGACGAATTCGATCGGGTCTTCGATCGTAACGATCTTGCAGCGGCGCTCGGTATTGATCAGGTCCACCAAATAGTTGAGCGTGGTGGTTTTGCCCGCGCCGGTCGGGCCGGTCACCAGCACCAGCCCGTTGGGCCGGCGCGCCAGCTCGTCCAATTTCTCCGGCAGTCCGAGTTCTTCCCGCGTCGAAATGCGGTCGCCGCAGAATCGGCAGCTTAGTTCCGGGTGGCCATTGCGCCGATAAACGGTCGCGCGGACGCGCCCCGCCGCCGGGTGCATCAGCGAAATGCACAGTTCCCACTCCTGCTCGAATTTCTCGCGCTGCTGTGAGTTCAGCAGGCTATAGGTCATCAGCTCGATTTCGTCTTCCGTCAGCGCGTCTTCATCGGCCAGGATGATCTCGCCGTTGACGCGAAAAGCAGGCGGCACGCCGGCGACCAGGTGCAGATCGGACGCGTCGCATTTGTTGGCTGCTCCAAGCAATCGGTCCAGTTCAGCGCTCATATTGAATTGGAACCTGTCCTTCTCATCGGCGGACCAGCCGGCGCCAGCAGCCGCGCAAGCGCGAGCTGAGGCCGGCGCGCTTCAGCTTCGACAGGGCATCGGATGCGCCGCAGCCCGGCTCGAGTTGTTGCGCCTGCAGGAACGAATGTTTTGCCGGGCCGAGCAGTCCAAGCGCCTGCTGGCATTGTCCGAGCTCCACCCACAGCACGAAATGCGAGGTGTTCCATTCAATGGCCTGCTGCAATAGTTTAAGCGCCAGTGAGAATTGCTCGTAGTACCGCCGGATCCGCGCCGTGAGCCAGGCGATGAACCAATCGTCCGGGGCCAGCAACCGCGCCTTCTCGAAGCAGTAATCCGCGCGCGCTTCGGCTCGCGCCAGCAACACGTCCCCACGGGCCAGCCACAGGTAGGGCGTGTCACCACGCTCTTCGATGGCGGCGTCGGAGAACGACAGAGCCCCTTGCAACTCGCCAAGGCGGCCCAATGCGACCGCTTTGGCGGCCAGCAATTCGGGCTCGCGCGGAAAGCGTTCGAGCGCTTTGTCGGCCCAGAGCTTGGCTTCCTGGAATTCGCCCAGTTCGATCAGCATTCGCACCTGGCCGGTCCATGCCTCGGCGTTTCCGGGATTGAATTCCAGCACCTTGGAATAGAGCCGGAGCGCCTGGTCGAAATTGGCGTTTTCGAACGCGGCCCGGGCGTCGGCAAGATACTCGATTTCGCCCTTGGCCAGCGGTTTCTGGAGCCGCGACTGGTCATCGGACTGGTTGCCGAACTCGAGATTGTTGAACCGGCTCATGGCTTTGGGTGCAGGCCAAACAAGGTGTTCGGCGGTCGGCCGACGTGTTGGCTACATCTGCGGTTATGAAGGCAAATTAGCCGTTCCATCTCTTAGCGCAAGCTAGTGGTTTCAACCGCTTTCCGTCGCTAATCATCGCTAAGAGGATGACGTATCAGTGGCGCAATCCGGTCGCACCAGGGCCCGAGTCAGTTTCACAAATTGTTCCAGGCTCACCTCCTCGGCCCGGGCTTGGAGGGGGAGCCGCAACTGCTCGAACGCGCCCGCCAGTTTGTCCGCCGGCCAATCGACTCTCAACAGCTTCATCATCATTTTCCGCCGCTGCGACAAAGAACGCTTCACCACTCTATGAAAAACTCTTTGCTCCACCGGCCCGAGTAACGGCCGTGGTCGTCGAACGAGGGTGACACAAGCCGAATCCACGTCCGGCTCCGGGAAAAAGCAGCTTGCCGGGATTCTGAAAAAATCCGCCGGACGATAGTTCAGTTGGACCAGGAGCGTCAGCAGGCCGTAATCGGGGTCGCCCGGCCCGGCCATGAGACGCCGCGCCACTTCAAACTGCAATGTGACTACCATGCGCTCGGGCCCGCGCTCGGCCTGCGCCAGTTCCACCAGAATGCGTGACGCCGCTGAGTACGGGAGGTTCGCTACCAGTTTCCACTCGCTCCAATCCCGTGGCTCCCGCCGCAGGAACTCCAGTGCATCACCGTGGAGCAACGTCAGTTTTGAGTTCCCAGTTCGGAGTCCGGAGTTCGATGTTCGACGTTCGATATTCGATGTCGAGTTTTGGATGTTGGACGTTGAATGTTGGTTGTTGGATGTTTCATTCTCCTTTCTCGTCAACACCTCAATGAGCCTCTCATCCTTCTCTATCGCCACCACTTCTCCCGCCTCGGCCACGAGCAGCTCCGTCAATGGCCCAAGCCCCGGCCCGATTTCGAGCACCTTGTCTGACCGGTCCAGCTCCGCCGCGGCTACGATTCGCCGGAGCTGATTGCCATCGTGCAGAAAGTTCTGCCCGAGCGATTTCGTCAGTTGAATGCCGTGCTCAGCCAGGAGCTGCTTCATCTCCGACAACTTCATCCGCGAAGGTTAGTCGGATCTTCCAGAATGCGAAACGCGGAACGTGATCCCGCCGCCACTTGGAATTGCCGCCGTCAAGCTGCGACATAACGCAAGAGGCCTCAACCGCAGGGGAGCAAGATGTTTATAGAAACGCGGCCCTGCTTGACCAGCAAGCTCCGGAGGAGCGCCAGCATAATAGCAACGACCAGACCGACAGCGCGGCAAAGGTTTAGAGGAGCGGGATCTAAGAAATGCTCACTTCCCTCTTCGCGCCTGGTCCAGCAGCCTGCGCTCCTCCGGCAAGGGCCGACCTTTCTCCGCCGCGGCAAAGTAGGGCTCAGCCTGATGCTGTTCACCCGACGCCGCCAGCATTACCGCGTAATAAAGCGCGATCTCGGGACGGTGCAATTCTCGCTCCGGGAAGCCCCGCATCAGCTTCAGGCCCTCGGCGGTTTTGCCTTGGGCATGCAAGGCATAGGCGTATGTGGAAACCAGAGCCGCGTTGGTTTTGGCCGCGACATAGATTTCGCGGGCCAGGAGTTGCGAACGCGTCAGGTCGCGTCCCAGCAACAGGCCGATGGTGGCGACGTTGTTTTTGAGTTCGGCTGAGTCCGGATGCCGTTCGAGCAGGGCCTGATATACGCGATAGATCCCGGCGGTATCGTCTTTTGCGGTATAATCACTCATAAGCATCCGCAACGGCCAATCTTCCGCTCGGGTACGACCGGCGATGGCCCAAAGCACGTCCGCGGTTTCGTCGGTCCAACCCCACGCTCGGGTCGCTTGCAGCAACACCAAGAGTTGTTCCGCCCGCTTCGAGGCGGCGCTGAGCGCCAGGCGCCAGTTTGCGCCCGCGGCATCCCGCTTGTTCTGCTCGCGCAGCGCCCGCGCCAGACATGCCAGCCGCAGAAATTCCTGCTCCTCCCAACGCCGGCCCACCAGCCGGTCCTGCAATCCCGGCCAATCCGCCAGGGTCACGCAGCATTCCGCCTCGGCCAGCGGGACCGGCATGGTCGTGCGCGTCGCCTTCGGCAAGGAAGCCGTCCAGTCCAGACCTGGCCGGGCCAGGCCGTGGCCGTTCATCCAGGAAACCGCTCGTGCCACCTTAAGCGCGTTGGTGGCGCACTCGCGCTGCACTCGCGCGAGCGATTCGCTCAGTTGCGCGCTCTGAGACTCGCGCAACACCGTCAGCCTCAGCAAGCAATCTTCGAGAGTGGCTTCCCTCTGGGCTTGCAGTTGGCGGGATGAATCGTCCGCCGCCGCCACATCGTGGCGGGCCAGGCCATCGGCCGTGAGCGAGCGCAACGCCGGCAGAGCGAGCGCGGGATCCGTTGCCAGCGCCGCCAGCTCGCGGCGTGCTCTGACTGCGACGTTGGTATCCACCGACTGAAGTCGAACGGTGGCAAGGTTGAGCTGGTGAAGACGGTTGGTTGGGTCGAGCCTGACTGCGGACTCCAGGTGGGACTCGGCGTCGGGCAAATGATTCAGCCGGAGTGCCAGTTGCGAGGCTACCAGATGATACGCGGTGTTGGTTTCGGCGAGAGGATGCAACGCCTCCAGCGTCTGCAGGCTGAGGGGAAACGGCGGCTTCTCGTAGCGCAGGGCGCAGGCGGCAAAAATGATTTTGTTCTCGAGGCTTGGCTCGAGTTCGCACACGCGCCGCCGCCAGCCCAGCGCGGCGGGCGATTGGCCGCGGTCGAAGAGGTCCGCCATCAGGCGCGTAGCGGCCAGGTTCGAGGAATTCAGGGCCAACGCCACCCGGAGACTGAGAAAGGCGCTGCGGAAATCGTCTTTTGCCAGAGCTGCCTGGGCTTGTTTCATGGCCCGGGCCTCTTTGTAGCACCGATAGGCGGGGCGACCGAACCAAACCCCGTCTGCGACCGCGAGCACGAGTGCTAGAGCCGCCAGCATCCAAATTCGTTTCGACCCGATCACTGCTCAAGGATGGCAAAGCGCACCACACATTCAAAGAGTAAATGACCGCGCAGCCCATGACGTATGAGAATTCGCTTCCAATGTAGGAGCCGAAGTCAGGAGGCTCAAAATTCGAGTGGGCCTGGCACTGATCAGAGCCTCCTGACGTCGGATCCTAAAACCTTAGAACGCGCATTAGGCCCCGAACTTGTCGAACATCTTCGCGTTGGCCTGCATGAGCCGGAGCAGATACTTTGCCTCGAACAGGCCGAGCGAACCGTTGTTAGCGCCCGTCTCGGTGAACCGATCCAGCTTGTCCGAGCCGGAGTAGGCTGAGCGTAGGAGCACCGGCTGCGGATGCCAGGAATGGCCCTTGATAATGCAGGGGGTGGAATGGTCGCCGGTAATGGCCAAGACGTCCGGTCTCTTCTGCAGCAGGATCGGCAGCGCGGCATCGAATTCTTCAATCGCCCTGCGTTTCGCCGCGAAATTGCCGTCTTCTCCGTGCATGTCGGTCTGCTTGAAATGAATGAAGAAAAAATCGTAGTTGTCGTGTTCGGCCAGGTAACGCAGGAATTGCTCGGTAATCGATCGCGGACCTTCGAGCTTGGTCATGCCGACGAGTTGCGCCAGGCCTTTGTACATCGGATAAACGGCCAGGCAACAGGCGCGCAGGCCGTAGCGGAACGAGAACGCCGGGATTGCCGGCTGATGTGCGATACCGCGCAGCAATATGCCATTGGCCGGCGCTTTCTTCGCCAGCAGCGGCAGCGCGGCCTCGTAAAAAGCCGCTACCAGCCTCGCCGCCTTGTTCGCCTTGGAGGATTTCGAGTTCACCGCTTGAACTTTGGGAATTGGCAATCCTTCGCGATGCGGGTCCGCGTCCGTCAAAGGCCCGGCCAGGCCCGAACCCCGAAACACCACGACGAACCGATGGCCCTTACCAGCTTTGATGATGACCTGGGCATCGCCGAGTTTTTTGATCTGACGCGAGAGCATCGCGCACAGCTCTTCGCAGACGGCCGTGTCAATTCTCCCCGCCCGTCGGTCGGTGACGATCCCTTTCTGATCGAACGTGCAGAAGTTGGCCCGGGCTGCCACGTCGCCGGCCCGCAATTCCAGGCCCAGCCCAAGCGCTTCGATGACACCGCGCCCGACTTGGAATTCGAACGGATCATATCCAAACAAGGCCAGGTGGCCCGGGCCGCTGCCCGGCGTGATGCCGGGCGCCACTGGAAGCATCCGGCCCTGCGCCGAGCCTTTGCTCAGAGCGTCCAGGTTTGGTGTGGCGGCCGCTTCCAATGGCGTTAGATAACCTTGTTCCCGCGTGGCGAGGTCGCCCAACCCGTCCAAGACTACCAGCACCAGCTTGGCGGTCGTTTTCAAGGTCAGTTCGGAATACAAAGCGTCCAGGTTCATGATCTGATCATGCGATAGTGTGAGGAAGCCGCTAACACCGTCAACGTGATTTCCGAACAAATCCATTGCCCCGGCGGACGAAGCCAGTAGCATCACCGCTCCCTGCCAAAGAGGCGGGTCTGACAAAATCTCATTCGATGAAAAGCTACGATCTTGCGGTTATCGGCGGCGACGGCACTGGCCCGGAAGTCGTCCGCGAGGCAATCAAAGTGCTCGATGCCGCCGCGAAAAAATTTTCCCTCAAACTGAATTACACTAATTACGACATCGGCGGCGACAGGTATTTGCGTACGGGTGAAGTGCTGCCGGACAGCGTGCTTGGCGAGTTGCGTAAGTTCCCCGCCATATTGCTCGGTGCTATCGGCCACCCCGACGTCAAGCCCGGCATTCTGGAAAAGGGCATCCTGCTGCGGACGCGGTTTGAGCTGGAGCAATACATCAACCTGCGTCCGGTCAAGCTTTACGACGAACGCTTCTGCCCGCTCAAGGACAAGCAACCCAAGGACGTTGATTTCGTTGTCGTCCGTGAAAACAACGAAGGACTCTATACCGGCGCTGGCGGGTTTGTCTTCAAAGGTACCTCGAGCGAAGTTGCGGTGCAGGAAAGCGTCAACACCCGCCGCGGAGTCGAGCGCTGCTTGCGCTACGCCTTCGACTTTACCCGCAAACGAAATCAGGCGAAGAAATTGACGCTTTGTGGCAAGACCAACGTGCTGACCTTCGCATTCGACCTCTGGGAACGCGCTTTCCACGAAGTGGGCCAAAAAGATTACCCAGACATCCAGCGAGACTATGCCCACGTGGACGCCACCACCATGTGGTTTGTCAAAAACCCGGAATGGTTTGACGTCATCGTCACCGACAACATGTTCGGCGACATCATCACGGACCTCGGGGCGATGATCCAGGGCGGGATGGGCATTGCCGCCGGCGGCAACATCAATCCACAGGGCACCAGCATGTTTGAGCCTATTGGCGGCAGCGCCCCAAAATACACTGGAAAAGGCGTCATAAACCCTTTGGCAGCCATCTGTGCCGGCCAGATGCTGCTGGACTTCCTCGGAGAAACAACGGCCGCAAAGGCGATCGAAGCTGCTGTGATTAAAGTGGTGCGAGAGAAAATCAAGAGTTTGGCGGCGGGAAAGATGGGTTATGCCACGTCCCAAGTTGGGGATTTGGTGGCGGGTACTTTATAGTTGACAAATAATTGTCATAATGACAATTATTTGTCCATGGTAACGCCTTCGGCTGTTCAACTGCTTGGTGCCCTGTTTTCTGAAGTGAACCGTTTGGCCGCTCGGCTAAGGCATGGGATTGCCGTGGCTGATGGTGAAGATGGCTTTCCGGGCGGTGTCTGCGGGGTTCTTCAAACGCTTGGGGGCGAGGGGGCGCAGACTGTGCCGGACATTGCGCGCACGCGCGGCACTTCGCGACAAAACATACAGGTCGTAATCAATCGGCTGAAGAGGACGGGTCTGGTGCAGTCAGAGTTCAACCCAGTCCACAAGCGCTCGGCCCTGGTTCGGCTGACCGAAAAGGGCGAGGCAGCGCACGACGAAATCAAGCGGTCTGAGAGCCGGCGCCTGGAAAGTCTCGTGGCGAAGGTGCCGGAGCAGGATGTGGTTTCCACCGTGCGAGTGCTTAATCAGGTGCGACAGTTGCTGGCCGGCCCAGCGGGGCGCGAAACTGCGTCGGAGCAAATAAAGGCAGGGCAGGCCAGTCCGTCGAAGACAGCGAGCCGCACCGTGCGGCGCGGCGCTCCTCAGGCACCCGTCATGGAGGACAGCCAGTCCCCGGAGGATGCGTTTCCTCTGAACTTGCTTTGAGTTCGAGCCTTGGGGTTCAGCGCTTCGGCCGCGCTACGCAGCCAGAGCCGCTGCAGAGGTCTTGAGGCTGGCGATCTCGCTCACGTTGAAGGTCTGAGCGCTTTTGTCGATGCGTTTCATGAAGCCGGTCAGGGCGGTGCCCGGTCCCAGTTCGATGAAACGACTGAATCCTCGGGAGAGAAGATAACTCATGGATTCTTCCCAACGGACAGAAGCCGTGACTTGCTCGACGAGACGGCCGCGAATAGCCTCCGTACTATCGTGGGGTTGGGCGGTGACGTTTGAGACGACGGTCACAGTAGGCGGTTGTAGCGCCAGGAGTTGCAGTTCGGCCTGGAGCTTTGGCTGGGCGGAGGCCATGAGCGGAGAATGATAGGCGCCTGTTACCGGTAGCGGCAACGCACGTTTCGCGCCGGCAGCTTTGGCCATTTCGCACGCCTGGGCAATCTTGTCCGAGTCGCCGGAGATGACAAGTTGGCCGGGACAGTTGAGATTGGCCAGAACGACCCCCGCCCGATCGCAAACGGCGCAAATCGCGGCTTCGTCCAGACCGATGATGGCAGCCATCGTCCCACGGGTAGCTTCGCAAGCCTCTTGCATAAAACGCCCGCGTTGGCGCACGAGCCGGAGGCCGTCTTCGAAGCTCATCGTACCGGCGGCCGTCAGGGCGGTGAATTCTCCCAAAGACAAACCTGCTGCCGCATGGAATTTCAGCGCAGGGACCTGCTCCTTGAGCAATTGAAATGCGACCCAGCCTACGAGAAAAATTCCGGGTTGCGCGTTTTCCGTCTTGACCAGCTCGGCTTCCGGCCCGTTGAAACAAATAGACGCGAGGTCGTAACCAAGGGCCCGGTTGGCGCGGTCGAACCACATTCGAGCGCTGGGAAATTGCTCCGCGAAGTCGCGGCCCATTCCGACGGCTTGCGCGCCCTGACCAGCGAATAACAGCGCTGTTTTGCTCATGGTGGTAAGGTGTTCAATGCGAGTCTGCCGCCTGATTCAAACCAAGAACCCATGCACCAGGAATTGTTTTAAATCCTAGATTGAGGGTTTTCGTATCGTGGATCCGCCCCGGGAAGCGTAGGGCGATCACTTCCTCTTGTACGTTCCCATCAATTGCCCCTGCGCGAGCACCAGCTTTTCCATCACCCGCTCGACGTCCTTTTTAATGGCGCCGGGTTTTAAGTCGAGCGGTGCGCTGAGCGCATAGAGTTTGAAAAAGTAACGATGCGGCTTTCCGGGCGGCGGACATGGCCCGCTATAACCCAAGTGTTTGAAATCGTTAATCCCCTGTTTCGAGCCGTTGGGAAGGTATTGGCCTTTCGGGGTGTCTTCGGCCAATTCCGTAACGGTGGACGGCAGATCGTAGAGCACCCAATGGACCCAAGTGCCCACCGGAGCATCCGGGTCGTCCGCTATCAGGGCGAGGCTCTTTGTTTCGGGCGGAGCCCCGCTCCACTTGAGTGGCGGCGAGACATTGGCCCCGTCACAGGTGTACTTGTCCGGAATGGTTTGACCCGCAAGAAAGGCGGAGCTGGTCAGTTGCATAGAGGCAGAATGAGCTTTTTCTGCGGCGCGCAAAGGTAGCAGGCACCACGTCGCCAGCAAAGCGCAAAGGCTTGCAGAAAAAGCCAGTCGCGAGCTATGGAATGGATTCATGCGCCATTGTAACTCGGTCAAGGATCCGCGGCTAGGGTCGCGGATGAAATTTTTGATGCACTTCGCGTAATCGATTGCCCGCCACTTCTGTGTAAGCCTCGGTGGTGCTGATGCTGGCATGGCCGAGAAGCTCCTGGATCACCCGGAGGTCGGCGCCGTGCTCCAGCAGGTGCGTAGCAAAGCTGTGGCGGAGCATGTGCGGGGTGACGTTTCGTCCGAGGCCGGCGCGGCGCACGCGTTGCTTCACCCGCAGCCAGAGCGTCACCGAGGCGAACGGAGTGCCGCGCCGGGTCAGGAAGACGTTCGCCGGAGAGCGGGGTGTCACGAGCTTTGGCCGGCCCGCCGCGAGGTACTGTTGCAACGCTGCCACCGCTTTGCGGCCGACGGGGACGACGCGTTCTTTGTTGCCTTTGCCGATGACATTGATGAAGCCCGCCTCGAGGCGCAACTGTTCGAGCCGCAAGTCGCGCAGCTCGGCCAGGCGAAGCCCGGAAGCATAGCCCAGCTCGAGAACCGCCTGGTCGCACAGATTCGTCGGCGTCGGAGGACGTTCCGGCGTGAGCAGCTTCTCGATTTCACCGCTCGTGAGGGCTTTCGGCAGGCGTTTCCAACGGCGCGGCAGCGACAGGTTTTCCGCCGGGTTCGACGGCAGGAATTTCTCGTTTTCTGCAAACCGAAAAAAAGCGCGCAGGGCGGCAATTTCCAAATACACGCTCTCGCTGCTCAGGCGACGGGGAGAGTTCTTCGGCTGATTGTCGAGGTTTCGCTCGCGCTCATGTTGCAGGAAGGCCATGAGATGCCGCAGCTCGACTGACTTCCATTCTTTCAGTCCTTGCCGTTGCGACCAGGCGACAAATTTATTCAGCAGCGCGGCGTATGTGCGCTGGGTATGCTCGGCCTGGCCGCGTTCGTGGCGCAGGTGCTGGAGAAAATCTTCGACCAGCGTTTGCACATTTTTCAACTCACAGCTTCTTTCCGCTAAGCCGCTCGTAGGCTTCGAGGTATTTCGCTTGGGTCTTGGCGACTACCTCTGGCGGCAGCATGGGCCCGGGCGGGGTCTTGTTCCAATCGAGCGTTTCGAGGTAATCGCGGACGAATTGCTTATCGTAGCTGGGCTGACTCCGGCCCGGCTGATACTGATCGGCCGGCCAGAAGCGCGAGGAGTCCGGCGTCAACACTTCATCGATCAGGATCAGTTTTCCGTTCATAAGCCCAAACTCGAACTTGGTGTCGGCGATGATGATCCCGCGCTTGCGCGCGTAGTCGCGGGCATTGTTGTAGATTTTCAAGCTCGCCGCGCGAGCCTGCTCGGCGACGTCCTGGCCGACCATCGCTGCGGCCTGTCCGAAGGAGATATTTTCGTCATGTCCCGATTCGGCCTTGGTGGCGGGTGTAAAAATCGGTTCGGGCAACTCCGACGATTCCTGGAGGCCAGCCGGTAGCTTGATGCCGCAAACCGTCTGGCGCGTCTTGTATTCCTTCCATCCGGACCCGGCCAGATAGCCGCGCACGACGCATTCAATGGTCAGCGGCTGGGCCTTTTTCACGATCATGCTGCGTCGCGCCAGCTTGTCAGCAAACGGCTGTAATTTTGACGGTAAAGGATCCCCGTCATGCGAAACGAGATGGTTGGGCTGAAACGACTCCGTTTGAGCAAACCAAAAATAAGAGATCTGCGTCAACACCTCGCCCTTGCGCGGAATGCCGTTCGGCATGATGACGTCGAACGCCGAGATGCGGTCTGTCGCTACAAACAGCAGGCTTTCGCCCAAATCGAAGATTTCGCGGACCTTGCCGCTTTTCAGTTTTCGGACGCCAGGAATTTCCAGCGAAAGCAAAGTGTCGTTTAGCATCGCGGAACTATGAAAGAGACCGTGAATAGGTGCAAAACTTTCTTTGATAGGCTGCTGCGTCATTCGGCCTTCGTCATTCGGGTTTGCGCCAGCCCGCGTTGCCACAGCTCGAAGTGGTACAAAGCAACCACGACAAGGGAGTGACGAATTTTGCCTGCCGCCACCAGTCGCGGAAATTCGGCCACGGGCACCAGCCGCGTTACTAGGTCTTCGCTATGATCAAACGTCGTTGGATGCAGGCACCGGCATTGCTCGAGCATGACAGTAAAGCAGACATTGCTCATGATGGCGGGATTGGGAAGGATTTGTCCAATGAGCCGCGGGTTGATCCCCTCATATCCGGTTTCCTCGCGCAGTTCGCGCTGGGCCGTCACCTCGGGGGACGAGTCCGCGGCGTCCATCATGCCCCCGGGTATCTCCAATTCCACCGTGTCCGAACCATGACGGTACTGTTCTACCATCACGAGCTGCTGGTCCGGCGTCAACGCGATCACGTTGACCCAGTTAACCGAGTCGATGACAAAGAAATCATGTTGTTCGCGCGTGCGCGGTGAGATTTTCCGATCCGAGCGGAGTGTGAAAATCCGGAAATCCCCGAGCGGCTGCGAGCTGATTTTTTTCCAGGGCTGAGGCATTCAATTTGACTCAGACAATCCCTTATCCTTGGCCGACCACCCCTGGCGCATCAAACCCAGCAAATGCGCCAGGGCTTCTTCGTAGCTGCGGCCCTTCTGCTCGGCCAATTGCCGGGCGCGTTTGTCGAGTTGCGCCGCCATTTCCGCCGATTTTTCCTGCGGGCAACCGAGCGAGACGAGCACCGCCGCTAACTCACGCAAGTCCATCGACCGCGAATGTGATGGCCGATCGGCTCTTTGCCCTGCTGTCGCGAATCCAGCTCTCAACTCTCAACTATCGACCCTCAACTTGGGTCTCACTTCACCGAATCCGCCGCTACGATCTTGATGCTCTCGACGCCCATGCGTTTGTTGGGCCGGTCCGGCGGGTGTGTCGGCGTCGTGCCAATCTTTTCGAGCACATCGTCGCCTTTGATCAGCTTGCCGAAAGCCGTGTACTGCTTGTCGAGGAAGCGCGGATTGCCGTGGCAGATGAAGAATTGGCTGCCGGCCGAATCCGGATCGTTTGACCGCGCCATGGAAAGGACGCCACGATCGTGATGGCGATCGTTGAACTCGGCCTTGACCTTGTAACCGAGATCACCCGTGCCCCACATGGCCTCTTTGCTCGCGTCCTTCGTGAGCGGATCTCCGCCCTGGATCATGAAATCTTTGATGACCCGATGGAAGCAAGTGCCATCGTAAAATCCCTTTCGGGCGAGGGTCTTGAAATTCTCGACGGTCTTGGGAGCCACATCCGGCCAAAATTCCACGACCATGTCACCCTCGGTTGTCTTGATTACCGCCACTTCATTCGCGTTCACGTTTTTGTTCTCCTGTTTGGATTCGGATTTAGCTTCCGCCTTCTTGGGTTCTGCCTGCTGGTTGGGCTCTGCAGCGCGGGCTGCGGCCAGGCCCAGCGCCAAACTCACTGTGCAAATCGAGGTCAATATTTTCATAAGTCCGGAGAATCTCCCATGGCCGAGCCGAAAAGTCACGCCCGGAATGTTGCGCGAAGGAATTCGGTCAATGACTACCTGTGACACTTGCTGCTTCATCATCGGGCGACCGGCACGTCCGGATCCAGCCCGTGCGCGAGCAACCACTCGCGGTTGAATATTCTGGAAATGTAGCGGATCCCTGAATCGCACAGCAGCGTGACGATCACTTGACCGGGGCCGCTTTCTCTGGCCAGCCTCAGCGCGCCCGCCACGTTGATGCCCGAGGAAAGCCCGACAAAAATCCCTTCTTCACGGAGCAATTGATAAACGATGCTCAGCGCGGTCTGGTCGGTTATGCGATAGGCATCGTCGATCTGAATCCCCCTCAAGTTTTCGGTCACGCGCGTTTGACCGATGCCCTCGGCGAAGGAATCACCATCCTGCGTCTTCAAATCCCCGTTCTTGAACCAGGAATACATCGCAGCACCATAAGGATCAGCGCATACAGTTTTGACCTTTGGATTCTGCTCTTTGAGAAATAGGGATGTGCCCGCCAACGTGCCGCCGGTGCCGACTGACGCGACGAAGCCGGTCACTTCGCCACCGGTCTGTTCCCAGATCTCCGGACCGGTGGTCTTGTAATGCGCAAGACGATTGGCCAGGTTGTCGAACTGGTTGGCCCAGAACCATCCGTTTTCTTGCGCGAGTCGTTGCGCCTGTCGGTTGTAGTTGCCCGGATCGCTGTAGGGCTTTTCCGGCACGGTAATGACTTCCGCGCCCAAGGTCCGAAGCAGAGTGATCTTTTCCACCGATTGAGTTTCCGGGATAACAATCACTGTTCGATAACCCTTGGCCTGTCCCACCATGGCCAGGCCTATCCCTGTGTTCCCGGCGGTTCCCTCGACAATCGTCGCGCCTGGAGCCAGGAGGCCTCGAGCCTCACCGTCCTCGATGATCCCCAGAGCGGCGCGGTCCTTGACCGAGCCGCCAGGATTCATGAACTCCGCTTTGCCCAGGATTTCGCAGCCGGTGAATTCGGACAGCCGGCGCAAGCGCAGCAGAGGCGTGCGCCCGATGTGGCCTGCGACGCCAGCATAACGAGACGATTTCAAAACCATGCGGAACAATCGCCGATTCTCCCAAGCAACGTGAGCAAAATTTGGTCACCTCCCCTCATTCGCCAAACGTGAGGCCGTCATGTATCCTTTGCCTGAGAAACCGATGAAGCTGCTTCTCATCCCGGCCAGCCTGTTGGGTTTCTTTTGCGCCGTGAGCGCGCAGGCCGCCGCGACGCTGACCAACTCCTCACCGGTCAATGGCAATCTGGTGATCAGTTGGGACAGCCGAGGCTCTCTGGAACGGGCAGATCAACTCTCGGGTCCGTGGACTGGGGTTACCAACCCTCCGAATCCGTACACGAACGCAATTACGGGCGGTGCGAAATTCTTTCGTCTGAATCAAACGGTCGATGCCACAACCCTCCACAAGAAAGTCCTTTGCGGCTACCAGGGGTGGTTTCGCTGTCCCGGCGACGGAGGCAGTCAGTGGATTCATTGGAGCCGTTCATCGAGCACGATCGCATCCAATACCCTGACGTTCGAGATGTGGCCGGACATGAGCGAATACAGCCACGCCTATCCTGCTCCCGGCTTCACGTATCCCGACGGCAGCCAGGCGTATTTGTTCAGTTCTCAGGATCAGCAGACGGTGGACCGGCATTTCGATTGGATGCTCAATTACGGCATCGACGGAGTCTTCGTACAACGGTTTGTCGTCGGAGTTTCGGGGCATCCCACGAACGTCCTGGACGACGCGCGCAAAGCCGCCAACCGCACGGGCCGAGCATTCGCGCTGACCTACGACATGAGCGGGCAGGATACCAATACCCTTTACAGCCAAATGACTGGAGACTGGATCTGGCTGGTGGACAATCTACACGTAACGCAAGACCCGCGCTATTTGCATCACAACGGCAAGCCGGTGCTCATGGTCTGGGGCTTTTTCAGCGATAGATTTTCCGCCAGCCTCGCCAATCAAATTATCGATTTCTTCAAAACCAATGTGACGTATGGCGTGACACTCGTCGGAGGGGGAGAGTGGTGGTGGCGGACGGATACGGCGCAGGGTTGGTCGAACGTCTTCCGCCGCTTCGACGTGTACAGCCCGTGGAATGTGGGAAACGTTTCGATCGATGGCACGAACAAATACGCTTCGACAGCCTACTGGTCAGACGATTTGCCGGCCGCCACGAGTGCGGGAATGCTCTATCTGCCCGTCATTTATCCGGGATTCAGTTGGGATAACTTGCAACAAAAGCCTCCGGGCACGTCCCTGATTCCCCGGCTCGGCGGCGAGTTTTTCTGGAAGCAATTTTACGCCGCGGCAAACCTCGGCCTGGACATGGCGTACGTGGCGATGTTCGACGAGGTCGATGAAGGCACAGCCATTTTCAAGGTGAGCAACACGCCGCCGACGCAGGCCTATTTCGTTACTTACGACGGCCTGCCAGCGGATTGGTACATGCGCCTCGCAGCCGAAGGCTCGAAAGTCCTCAGCGGAGAAAGGCCGAACACGCCCACCATTCCGATTTTGCCCAGGCCGCCGCTGGCCGTCAGCCTCTCGGCCACTCCCACCAACGCCGCCGGCCCTCCTCTCACCGTCCAGTTCACGGCGCAGGCAACAGGGGGAACTCCCGCGCCAGTTCCTTTCGACACCACCGAGGATCACCTGGGAACCGTGACGGCAGCCGGTGAAAACAACGGCCTCAATGGCAACTGGGAAGTGGCAACCAATGCCTTCGACGACACCGTGGCCAAGTGGCTGGACTTTGCCAATGCCAATCCCGCCACTCGGGCCAGTTGGATTCAATATCGATACCCCGGCGGCTTGCAGCGTACGGTGACCAACTACACGATCATGTCCGCCAACGACGCGCCCGAGCGCGATCCCGCCGATTGGGCTTTGCTGGGCTCGAATGACGACGGGGTGACCTGGGTAACTCAGGATGCGCAAATCAACCAGGTCTTCGCGAATCGTTACCAGACTCGGTCCTATTCCATTCCTTTTCCGGCGGCGTTCAACATCTACCGACTCCGGATCGATTCGGTCGCCGACCCGTCCACCGCCGTGGCGATACAGTTGTCCGAGATCCAGTTGTTGGGGGCGCAAAAGTACATCTACTGGTGGTCATTCGGTGATGGTACGACCGCCGCTTCCGAGCAGATCGGCGCACCGGTTCAACAGCAGCATACCTACACCAGCAACGGCATTTACACTGTCGTCCTCGGAGTCACTTATGGTGACTTCAGTGGGAAGAATACGATCCAAATCCACGTCGGACCGTAGAGAGTGTCTAAAGATTGCAGGAGCCGACGTAAGGAGGCTCTGATCAAAAAATCCAACGTCCCAAATCCAAAATTGATCAGAGCCTCCTTACGTCGGCTCCTACACCTGAAGGCATTTTCCAAACACGTTCTCGGGTCGGCTTGTTACATCCACAACTGGCGATCAAGAGAGCGATACTGAATCGCCTCCGAAATATGGTCGCTGCTGATTTGGTCGGCGCCGGCTAAATCGGCGATGGTGCGCGCCACTTTCAGAATCCGGTCGTACGCGCGGGCGCTGAGCCCTAAATCGGCCATGGCGAACTTCAGCAGCTCCAGCGTGGCTTCGCTAATCTGGCAATAAGCCTTCAACTCGCGGTTCTCCATGCGGGCGTTGCAGGTGATTATCGGTTTGTCCTTGAACCGTTCCTGCTGTCGTTTGCGCGCGGCAACTTCACGCTCCCGGATTTGTGCGGATTTTTCTCCGGTCCCATCATTCGAGATCTCGCGGAATTTCACCGCCGGCACCTCGATGTGCAGATCGATCCGGTCCAGCAACGGACCGGAGATTCTGCCCAGGTAATTTTGAATCTCGCGCGGAGCGCACCGGCTTTCCGCGGGCATTTTACCGTCGGGCGTTGGATTCATCGCCGCCACCAGCATAAATTGCGACGGAAACGTCATCGTGCCTGCCGCGCGCGAGATCGTCACGCGGCCGTCCTCGAGCGGCTGGCGCATCGTCTCCAGCACTCCCCGTTTGAATTCGGGCAATTCGTCGAGGAACAAAACCCCGTGATGCGCTAGCGAGATTTCACCTGGAGTCGGATTGATGTTGCCACCCAGCAGTCCAGCGTCTGAGGCCGTTGGTAGCGATGCCTTTTTGTCACTTAAAGCTCTCACAACCCAAACCAAACAACACCAGTTACTTATGGAAAGCAAGCCGATACCCCGAGCATCCAAGGCACATTGGCGAACTAATCTTGAAGCACAGGCATGATCACAAGATTCCGGCCCACGTTTGCCAGAAAATGCTGGGTGTCGACAAGAGCACGCTGACCAACTGGGAGAATGGGAGGCATAAACCCAACCGGGAACACCTCGGAAAGATTAGGCGATTCCTAAACGGCTCTTCCTCTTTTGTTTGAGCCGCTTGCCTTAGAAAGCAACCAAAGCCATCCTGTGTTCGGTCTATGAGACACTTCCATAAGAATCTTCATTATTTGATGTACAGGCAGGCCGAAACTCAGGTGTCGGTTGCCGAGTTCGTTGGGGTCAGTCAACCCTCTGTGTCGAATTGGCTTCAAGACACGATGCCGCAGGAAGAACAATTGGAGAAAATAGCACAGTTCTTTCAAGTCCCACTTGATGATTTGGTCAATCACGCGTTGCCGCATAGAGAGAACATTCGGGCTCTTACCGAGCTTGAGCGCGTATTGAGGAAGCTGAAGTCAGACTGGGATGGGGTAGCACGGCGGCTGAAGGAATCGGCCGAGAAACTGGCTACGCAACGAGAATATTCTGGTGCTGTTCAGAATGACTGGATGGCAAGCGGGATGGAAGGTTGTTCCAATGAGCTGGCGAAGGTCTTGGAAGTTTATTTTCCGGACAATGCGCAGAACAAGAATCTCGACCACAAATCGCAGAGCAACGGTTCCTCATCGTCGACCTGATTATTTTCAACTGGCCCAACCGAGTGCTGAGGCGTGTAAGTTCCGAAAATAAACATCAAACTCTTGGAGCTTTGCCAACTCAATTCCGTCCGCCTTTTCCATCATGGCTGCCAATTGAGATAATGCCTGCGGCAAAGTAAGCCACAAAACGTCCTCACACTGTCCCAGCAGTCGTTTTGCCACGACTTCTTCGTGGTGTTTACGGGTGGCGCCGTCTAACAAATCAGGTCGTTCGTGGTGAATCAATTGTTTGCCAATCGTTCTCAATCGAGGATCACGAAATCTTTCCACAATCGCCGGCCGGTTGGTCCAGTCAACACGGTGGAATGTCTCCATCAAGACTTCGTCCGATTTGTCAAAAAAACCATTGTAGATTTGCATCTCCACGTGAGGCGACGGGGGGAAGGTTTCCCGAGTGGCCTCAAAAGCAGAGATCAATCTCGCACGCAGTGCAGGATTATTACGAACCGTTTCTGCACGTTTCTCCAATTCTCTCAAAGCCAATTCTCGTCCTGGGCACGTCACCGGTGCCTCATCCGCCGAAAACAGCATGGGTGCCCCATTCGATTTTATTCGCCTTATCGGCTTCGGAAATTCTGCAAGACGGACCGCCAACTCTTCATCAGACAGCGATTCCAGGAACGCTGGCTCGTTGCTCAAGTCGTACAAATACCACTCCGCTTTGTATTGTTCGTTCTGGCCCAATGTCGTCACTAAATGTGAATAGGGCTTTCCGTAGTAGAAGCTCGTGATGCAAAATACTCGCTCATCGGCAATATAATCGACGACCGCAGCTTTCTTGCTGAATCGCATGAATGCTGACCATACCGACGGTGCTCTTTCCACCACCAGGCGACAAATGTGTATGGTTGCCTCGACGTCGCTGATTGCATCGTGAGCCAGGTCGTGGGAATAACCGTTGGCCGGTGCCACCGCAGCAAGCCTAAAGATTTTGTTTCCGTCTTCACCCGCCGGGAAGATAAGCGCGTCGGGCGCAAACAAGCTGCAAGCTTGGACAATCCGCATGACATCGGAGCGACTGTTGCCGACGCGATTTGTCAGGTAGGGGCTGTGCAATGTTTTGTAAAGCGCCTGACGAATCATGTTTTCATCGAAAGCGATGGAGTTCCATCCCACGAACAAAGCCGGAGACCATGAATCCAGTCTAATAAAGATGGAACGCACCATCTCATAGTGGGAAGGAGTCGCAGGATCGCTGAGCTGAGACACCCGTATGCCAGTCAGGCTCATCGCTTCTGGAGAAGGCACAATATGCGGCAATAGCCTGCTGCGAGTTTCGAAGCGCTCAATCTCTTCCAGATATTCGTCTGTCTTAATGGCGGCAAACTGCAAAATCTGGTCGAAGAACGGCTCAACACCAGTTGTTTCTGTGTCGTAGAAAACGAGAGCCATAATTCCCCGTTCCTGAGGTCACTAATCCATGTTGCGAATTCGATACTCCAGGGCTTGCTTGCTCACCTTGAACTTCTTGGCAAGCTCCTCCAGCGGTCCCTCATCCTCAATGTCAAATTGCCTCCCGGCAAGGGCCTCCCTGATCATTGCGCAAGGCATCAGCAGGGCAGCGGCGAACTGGTTCGCCTGGATTTCAATTTTTTCCATTCCGGTTGCTGAATTTGAATCACGCATCAAGGCCGGAAAGGCCTTATCCACATGAACGGCAGCAGTAATCATGTCGCGATGAAGCTCCAGATGGCCGAGTTCGTGCGCAATTGTGAATCGTTGTCGGTTCGGATGATGCAAGGCATTTACGCCAATGATTGGAAGACCATCTTTAATGTGAACCATTCCCGACAACTCGTCATCAAACGGAGCGAACCGCACTTGTGCTCCCAATGCTTTAGCAATTTTCTCCACTGGAGCAGGGGGTGATTTTATGCCAAGGCGAGCAAGAACCTCCTCGGCGCACTCACATGGATCTTTAGCCTTTTCTATTTTTGGCATGGCCAACCTCCGGTTTAATTTTTTCGGTTGAATCTATTTTCATAAAAAGACGTGCCACCTGCTGTTTCTGTCGTGCCTTAAGATCGCTGGGCAGTGGCAAGGAGGTGGTTTCCTCGGCCCCAATAACCTCTTTAGGTGATGGTGGAAGCAAGTCCGAAGGTGCAAGCTGCAGGGCCGAAGCAAATTTGTAGAGTTGATGCACCAGTATGCTTTGGCGCCCCGTTTCAATATTCGCCAGAGAACCACGCGAAATTCCAAGCGTGCTCGCCAGATGTTCCTGTTTCAGTTGCAAAGTCTTTCGTCGGGTTTTGATCAGTTCGCCAATGCGTTTGTAGAGCGGATTGGTAGGCACACAGGAGATATAATGTCAAACATCCAAAATGTCAACGACACACGCACTGTGCTTAATACACGCAAAATATATGCGTGTAACATTGGACAGACTTAAAATCCGAGCTACATTGCAGCGCAAAACCTGAGCAACTGCTCAAAAGTGAAAGGATAATCAACTATGGAAACTAAAGTAATGACCGCAAGCGAACCAAAGAAACGTGACCAAGAGGTTCGGATACACATCGACCGCCATCCGTATGAGTCGCCGAATCCGACAACCGGGGCGGCGCTGTATGTTCTAGGGAAAGTGCACCCGGGATTCCAACTCTATCGCGAAGTGCGCGGCGATCAGGAGGATGAGCCAATCCACAATGACAATGAAACGGAACGCCTGATGCCTGACGAGCACTTCTACAGTAAGGAAGAACGTCACAAAGGCTTCGACATTATTGTCAACGCCGAGCAGCATCATGTGGATAAAAAGCGCATCACGTTTGAGCAGGTCGTCAAACTCGCATTCCCCACCCCTCCAGCCGGCCAAAACATCCTGTTCACCGTGACGTACTACAATGGGCCGAAGCCCAACCCGGAGGGGACACTCACCGCTGGTCAAACCGTGAAAGTCAAAAACCGAATGGTTTTCAATGTCAAAGCAACGGATAGATCGTAGTTCCGACCTCAGGCGTCTGAGGGACGAAGGATACGACATCGAGGTTCGGGAGCGTTACCTGCTTGTCCGGTCGTTCCCATACCTGAACTCAAGAATGGAGGTCTGTTATGGAACACTTGTCTGCCCGCTCGATTGGGCCGGGGACATAACGACTATTCCTCAAACGCATGCTGCCTTCTTTATCGGTGACGCACCCTGTCACGAGAATGGCAGGCCCATGTCGGAGATCATTACCGGCAGCAGCAAGCAGCAGCTTGAACCTGGGCTGACGGTGGACCATTGCTTTTCGGCCAAACCCGTGGAAGGCAGATACCCGAATTTCTACGAGAAAGTCAAAAGGCACGCTGACATAATTTGCGGACCGGCCAAAACCGTTGATCCGAATGCAACGCCGGAGGTTTTCCCCGTGCTTGAAACAACAGAGGCCGAGTCAGTGTTCAAATTTGCGGACACCGCATCCAGTCGTGCTGGAATTGCGGTAGCAACAGCCAAGTTGGAACTGGGCAAGGTCGGAATTGTCGGCGTCGGCGGTACGGGCAGCTATATCCTCGACCTGGTCGCAAAAACGCCCGTCAAGGAAATACATCTTTTCGATGGCGATGTGCTGCTAAACCACAACGCATTCAGATCCCCAGGCGCTCCGTCTGTTGATGAATTGAGAGAAAAACCGCTCAAGGCGGAGTATTTCCAGAGATTGTATTCGAAAATGCGCCGGGGCATCATCGCCCATCCGGGTTACATTACCGAAGCCAATGTCGAGGAATTGAAACAGCTTAATTTCGTATTCCTGTCGATGGACGGCGGACCCGCAAAACAGTTCATTATCAAAAAATTACAGGAATGGGGCACCCCTTTTATAGACGTGGGAATGGGATTGGAGTTAGTGAAGGGCGCCATCGGCGGAATTCTCACAGTCACAGCAAGTACGAAGGAAAAATCGGACCATGTGCCCGGCAGAATTCCGGTTGTGCCGGCTGGTATGAACAACGACTACTCCCGGAACATACAAGTGGCTGACCTCAACGCCCTTAATGCTGCAATGGCTGTGATTAAATGGAAAAAATTGCTAGGATTCTACCACGATTTCGAGCAGGAACACTTCAGCGCGTACACAATTGACGGCAACCGGTTGAACAACGAGGACCGCAAATGACTGATCGAGTCTTGCTCAAGCACAAATTTGTTGAGTTTATTCCACGTGATTTGGAGCCGAACACCATTTACGTGTCGATACCCTACGCTACGGCAATTCACAATTGCTGCTGCGGATGCGGGAACCGTGTCGTGACGCCGCTCTCACCGGCTGATTGGAAGCTAATTTTTGATGGCCGGGCGATTTCGCTGGAGCCATCGATCGGGAACTGGAGCTTCTCGTGCAAGTCTCATTATTGGATCAAGAATAATTGCGCGGTTTGGGCTCGGACATGGTCCGAAGATGAAATCAGCGACGGAAGGAAGAACGATGCGCGATCAACCGCTGCATTCTTCGGCGACCACAGCGAGGCAAAAACCGAAGTTAGGGAGAGCAACGGTCACAAAAAACCAAGAGCGGATTTGAAAAAGCGAATCGGAAAGTGGTTCAGAGGTGAACAAAAGAAACGAAAGAGGCGGCGACCAGATTAACTGGCGGAATCCAGATAATCTGCTAACAGCGCATCATTTTTGCGCTCCGGTAACTATTGCACAGTTACCGGCTCGGGTTTCCAATGCTCTCTCTCAGCGACCTCGCCTTGAATTCCTTTGCAAGATGCTCCGCTTGCTTGATTTGCGCCGGCGACATTTTGACTATGAGAGCCGGCAATGCCGCTTTGTCACCACTCCCCTTAGCCAGTGCCAGCGAAACCCATTTGTGCGCCAGGACAAGATCGACGTTGGTTCCCTTCCCCATTGCATAGGCCATGCCCAGGTTGAACTGGGCCATTCCGTATCCTCCCATGGCAGACTGTTCCAGCCATTTGATCGCCGCGGTCTCGTTGGTTGCATTCCCCCTTCCGGTCAGCAGCATGTTCGCCATTTGGTACTGCGCCATGGCGTGCCCCTGCTCGGCCGCGCTTCGAACCCATTCGAACGCGAGTTTATTATCTTTCTCGGCACCGGTGCCGTCCAGGTAACAAAGTCCCAGATGAAACTGTGCTTCCGGCCAACCCTGTCCCGCCGAGTGTCGAAAGAGATTCACTGCCTCGACGTAGTTCGACGGCGCTCCTTTCCCGCCGTTGATGAGGTAAGCCCCCAAAACATCCTCGGATCGGGGTTCACCCCTGGCGGCGGCCTTCCTGATCCATTTCATTGCCTCAACTTCGTCCTTCGCAACTCCCCGGCCGTCGCCGTAAAGAACGCCTAAATCAAACTCAGCTCGCGGGTCGCCGCGTTCGGCTGCGGCCTTTACGATTCTGAACATGTGAGCTTCCGGGTGCCGTCTCTGGTTGACGATGGAAAATGCAAAGCCGCCGGCGGCCGCTGCGATCAGCAGGCAGAACACGAGTCTCACGCCCATATTGTCGAAGGTTACCGCAGCGATTAGCGTGGAACAGAAATTAATGCGAACTCAAGTACTGTGTTTCGTTGATTCAGCCGAGCCGCCTTCGCCCTCGCTTTTCATTACTGCGCAAACGATTACCAGAATGCCAAAGAAGGTGAACGCGGCGCCAAGCGCCAGGCCGACCTTCCATACTTCCCAAACTCTTTCCACATAGTGCCGGTCTGCTTCATAAGCTTTGATTTCGAAAACCCCACTTTTGACTCTGTCGTAACCGGTCTTAAATCCCCAGAGAAAGAACGCCCACGCTACAAATAGGGCAATCCAGGTCTTGAGACTTATTAGAAAAAGTCGCCGATAGGTTTTGGGATGTGTGAACGCGAATGTTGCGATCGCTCCTAGCACCCCCAAAAGCACAGCGATGACGGATTTTTCCATATTGCTCAAAGGCCTACGATTCTCGCCTGATTCCGCCTACGCCAAAATTCCACGGCTCTCGGCGCTTGGAGACAAACAGTGATCGCAATACAGAAAATCCACAACGTCTTCGCCACTTCAGGAAGATGCCCTAGTCGCGCACAATATGTCTCAGGCAGATTGGACAACATAACATCGTAGCAATAGATATTGAATTCCACTACTGCGCATTCAAGACCCCACCCATATGCAAACCCTCCACCTAGGATCAAGACAGCGGGAAACTGAAGCCATTTTCGAATCGTGAAAAACGCGTTGGGATATTTGAACGCAACAAGCCATCCAAAGACGACGCTTGAAATGGCAATGAGATAAACAAGAAAATGGACGTCCTCCTCGAAGTGTTCATATGCACGCAGTGACAGATAGTAAACCGAGTTCACGTGTCTTCAAACGATATTGCCTGCGTCCGTTCGCAACAACTAATTTCGGCAGTCCTTGACTTCTATGACGGTTAGGCAGCCTTCTTCTCGTACGTGGCGGCAAAAATGGTATCCGCCAGCCATTTTTTGAAACTCGGATTGTCCTGGAACTGCTTGAAAAGCTCCGTGTGGTCTTGCAACAGACTCAACACCACTTTCTGTAACGCTTTATCATGCTCAATGCGGGCGTTCTGCTTGTCAGAGTTTTTCATCGCGTTCTGATAAGCCTTGCTTGCCGCCACTTTCTGAGGAATTTCCTCGGCAATAACCTTCCGGATTTTATCGGCATCTTGCCACTGCATATTGCCAAATTGTTCGTTGAACGATTTAACAATGTTGCTTAGCCGGTCGAGTTCCGGTTCTGGCAGCCGGCCCCCGCCGCTTGTCGGCACTGGCCCAATCTCTCCCGGCTGGTCAGTCAGGGCCACATCGATCGAAGTCCGCGCCTCGACGCGGTAACTCTCCATGTCGATGTTCTGAAGAATTCCTTTGGCCAAATCGGGTTCTTCAGGCGCTGGCAGTTTTGGAAGCAAAAAGTTCAGGAAAATGGAAAGCTTCTCCCACTCCACGTTCTTAAACGTCAGAATAGATGACAAAAATCCGTATGTCCTGACAAACACCTTTGCTTTCCCCTTGAAGTCCACCTGCCCGTCTTCATCCAGCGTTTGGAGGTAAACCGCTATCATCAGCTCGCCGCAAGGTCAGACCACTATCAAGCTGGCCGTGCCCAGCAAGGAAAGAGCGTGGTGGAGAAGGCTTTGGGACAAATTGTTGTCGCCGTTTCCCAACTGCAATGCAGTGGAAAATCGGCCCGCGCTGCCGTAGCGTTCTCATGGAAAAATCACCCGAAAATCAGGTTTCTACTGCATGGATACGGCTTAGAGAACATTGAGTGTGCCCTCTTTGGCCCGGAAAAGACAGGGCACGTTTGATCGATTCACCAAACCGGCACAGTTGATATTTTGGTAATAAGACTTGTTCCCGCTGTGACGCGCTCGTTCACGGGGCCGGATGTCCTGCCTGCGCCCGTGAAAGATGTTTGCACCCGCAGCCGAAAAGCAGCTCAGAGGCTAGCAAAGGTCCGCAGCATACGTGCCAATCTCTCGCCAATACTGGCCCAACGCTGTCGCGTACTTAGGGGACGCGACAGTTTCGTCACATGTGCTAGTCTTGGACGTTATCCGGGAAATTACTCCAAGTGTTTTGATGCGGCTGCCAGACGCTTGACCAGGAACCGAATCATGCAAATACGATTCATCGCCTCGCTATGACCCAGGCGCACCTCAAAGTCACGGCAAAGTCGGTGGGACTTAGACAGCCAACCGAAGGTGCGTTGAAGAAGCCGCCGTTTGGGCAGAACTTGGAAGCCTTGGGCCCGGTCCGAGCAGCGCCCCATCTCCAGTCTCAGTTTGCAAAAGGGACCCAGTTGCTTCACCCACTGAACCAATGTTCCCGAGTAGCCGCCGCCGGCCCAGAGGGTCTGCAAGCGCCCATACATGGTGACCAAGAATTGGACAAAGCTCATGGCGGCGTCGCGGTCTTGCGCGGCAGCGGGCGCAGGACTGCACCCGGGAAAGGGGCTGCAGCATTCACCCTAATCGAGTTGCTTGTCACGATGGCGATTATCGCGATTCTAGCTAGTTTTCTTTTGCACACATTAGGACACGCGAAGGCCAAGGCAACTGGAGTGAGCTGCATCAATAATCTGAAGCAACTTCAGACCTGCTGGCAACTGTACGTTGATGACAACAATGGCCGAGTACCGCCCAACCGATCGGTGAACGTAAATGGCTGGCGGAGCACGCCAGATTCTTGGATCGGGAACAGCAGTGCGCCATTGGACACTAACTTCGCCTCGATCCAGGAAGGTCTCCTGTTCAAGTACGATTACAACAGGTCCGTCGCGCTTTATCATTGCCCGGCGGACAAGTCGCATGTCAAAGATTCAAGCTTGCTGAGGACCCGCAGCTATTCAATGAGCGGCTGTCTGGGAGGCAGAACGAACGAGGTCCAGAGCACCATTGAGCGAGTAAATGCCATTCCTGACCCGGCAGCGCTCTTCGTTTTTATTGACGAGAATGAGGACAGTATTGATGACGCGCACTTCCTAACCTGGTCGGCCCCTGACGATCGCTGGGTGAATATGCCGGCGGACCGGCATGGGCGGCTGGGCGTGCTTTCCTTCGTTGACGGCCATGTTGAGAAATGGAAATGGCGCTGGCCAAAGCAATTTAATAAGAAACAAAGTTACTGGAAACGCACCGAGAACGCTGCAGATCTAGCGGACTTACGGCGCCTGCAGAAGGCGATCCTGCCTGCTACAGATTTCAGACTCCAGCCCTAATTTACTTCAAGAAGCAAAAGAAATATGGAACCAATTAGCCAACAGTACGAATGCCACCCCGTATCGCGCTGTGGCAAAACAGCGGCAAATCCGCCCAAGAAATTGCCGACTTTCGTTTGGTTTATGGTTCTTTTTGTTGGCCGCGCCAGCGCGCAGGATTTTGAAGTGAGTGGAGAAGCTAGTTGCGAATACCTCGGTCTAGATGGGGCAACTTTGCAAACCGTCAATTCGCAATTCACTGTACGAAAAAAGGCGAAAACCTGGTTGATTCACTACATTCCCGATAAACCCTGGCCTGCGATGGATGTCATATTCGACGGGACCAATGTTTATTCGTTGACACGAGACATCCCCCTGAATGAAAAGTTCCTCAACGCATATAAGAACTTCCTAGCGAGGTATAAGTTTACAAACGGCGTTTATTATACATCCTCCGCTCAGATATCACCAGGCGAATACCCCTATTCAGCGGATGAAATGCCACGTTTTCTATGGTTTGCTTTCTTATCGGGATCGGTCCTGCATTTGTCGCCAACCCTAGACATTCCGGCCCCCTGGAACAACACATCTACTCCACAGTCGCGTTCTTTTAAGGTTGGCGTGAAGTGGCCAAGTGACACGAACGTGTTCCCAAAAGAGCTTAGCTTCACTTTTTCATCTGAACTATGGTCAAAAGCTCTGAGGGAACAGATCAGGTCGCAGAACAGACCTCAGCCAGAGTTCACCGAAGGCGCCGTGGCGGGGATCTATAGCGTTGCAGTCTGGACGAATGTTCCCGAGCCCTCGGGCATCAGCATTCCTGCCAATTTTGAGTTGATTCGGTATTATTCATACTCGGCGGCAAAGATGCCGAAGGTCGCCGAACGCCGGTCCGGTCAGGTCACGAAACTGCATCTCAAGGCGGGTGACATTGCGACGGATCAACTACCTCAAGAGAGCGTGGATGTTTTTGATCTCCGATTTCGCGATGTCCGCTATCCGCTGCTTACAGTCTCTTATCCGATCACAAATCAAACCTGGATAGCGACAAATGACTCATCCTTAAGCCATTATATTGAGTTGGCACAGAGAAGTTATGACAGGGCAAGAAAGGCCTTAGGGGTCGGCCCACCGCGCACCTCGCCAATCAAACGAATCATAGTAGTCTTTCTATGCGTTTTCATTGCACTCAGCTTGCCCATAGCTTTTGGCCTTCGCAAGTTCTCGAAGCCTAGCTAGCTAGCTAACTTAACAAACTAACAAAACAGAAACAAGGACTAGAAACCAAGAAACAAGAAACAAAGGAAAAACCAAATGAAAAGACTGAAACTCGCTAAGCACGTCGTTGTAACCTGGTTGTGCGTCACGGCTATGCTCTGCGGCCCGGCGACAGCTCTGGCAACGAATTGGGCCTGCAGACCATGGATGGTCAACGGAAAGACTGGCGATCCCAGTGCCACATGCCACAACACGGGTTCCTCCTGCACTGGACAGTGCACGGACTATACACCGGGTGGTGGGGCTAGCCTCACGTGTTATGACTGTATTGTCGTAGAATATCCATCCAGCTGCAGCCCGTCTCCCCCGGCTACCGTTTCTGGAACTGTGAGAACCGCCAACTGCGTTTTCTCCTCATCGTGGTGGAATCCAGGTGGTAGTTGCAGCTGCGGAACCTTTGGACCTCCCACATCCACAAGCTTTCCCTGCAGCACCAGCTGTTCGTGACGAGCGAGGTGGTTACGAGTCTGATGGCGAAGATATCTGGACACAAGATGAGAGCTCAACGAGGGTACTTTCTTTTTAGTTCTGGTATTGTCCTTGCCGTGACGGGCATAGCAAAGCTAGTTACGGCGGCCTTCGGGACTGCGAAAGTGCTTGGCTTGCCCGATCCAGTCTTCGGGATCCCTTTTGGTTACTTATTTCTCAGTGTTGGACTCTTGGAGTTGGGCGTCGCGTTCGCATGCTTCTTTGGACGCGACGTCTCATTTGCAACGCTACTAGTTGCGTGGCTCGCCACGGGGTTGCTAGTTTATCGTCTAGGGTTACTTTTTTTGGGTTGGCACGCGCCCTGTCGATGTCTGGGCGGGTTGACTGACGCACTACATATCTCCGCTCAAGCTGGAGATACAATCGGCAAAGTGGTTTTAGCGTTTTTGATTCTCGGCAGTTACGGCAAGCTTGGAACCGCTTTTTACTTGAGAGGAAAACAGGGGGTGCACCTGCAGGCGACTTAATTCGGCGTAGGGTTAATAGAACACTTAAGGGACTTGCATATAAAGGTAATTTGAGCCTCGTTACCTAGGCTGCTACAATTTCGAGACACGCTCTTAGAGATGAAGGGCGAACGCGCTTAAATGGAGCAAGGACAGTATCGGAAAAAGTGTCGATTCTGCCAACTCTGTCCACTTTGAAACCAACAAGAACAGGATTCCCAGTGCGCGTAGGCTGCGGCATATGGAGTCTGTTCTTTGTCGCGTTGAGCTATATACACCAAGACCCGACCTTCTCCCCAACCGCTCTATCACGATTGGATGTTTTGCATGCACTCGCCCATGGAAGGCTGAGTATTGACGCTTACGAAGAAAATACACCTGACAAAGCAGTCTATCATGGACATTATTACAGCGACAAAGCCCCAGGAACAGTTGCTCTTGCTCTCATTCCCTTTGCTTCCGCTGCGAGAATATTATCGTTAGGGGGCGCGGATCTGGATTCAAAGGACGGGTGGCTTTTTTCAAGCTGGCTTGCGTGTGCAGGTTCGATCGGCATCATCACTTCATTGGGCGCGCTTGCGATGTTCGCATGGCTATCAAAGTATGTTTCCGCGAAATGGGCGATCCTTACGACAGTGACCGTGTTTCTCGGAGCAGCACCCCTTCCGTATTCGACGATGATGTTTTCGCATTCCTCAGTGATAGGACTTTTGGCAATTGCGATCTGGGCCCTTGGAATAGGAACCGCTGAGGCATCAATTGGAGACAATGAGGTGGGAAAGCGGATGGTCGCGAATTGGCGGGACATGATTGCAGGATTTGCCTGTGGCTGGGTGCTGGCGAGCGAGTACAGCGCAGGCCTGGTGGTGGCAGCGCTTCTTTTATGGGTGATTTCGAATCGACGGCAGGGTGCATTTTATTTTTGCGCTTTTGCTATTCCTCCACTTCTCCTCATTCCGGCTTACAGTTGGGCTTGCTTTGGGGATCCATGGACGCTGGCGTACAGCTACCAGGCTTCGTTTCCGCCAATGAAAGAGGGTATATACGCAATCAAGTGGCCGGATCCCGAAACAGCGCTTAAACTGCTATTCAGTCCTGCTCGCGGCCTCTTCTTCTGGACACCGTTTTTCATAATGGCAGGATTTGGCTATTGGTATTTGATTCGGAAATCACAGCGGCTCTTCTGGTATATGTATGTGCCACCTCTGCTCCAGGTTGTTATTATTTCAGGACGGGTCTGGGACTGGCCGGCAGGACCAACATGGGGACCTCGATTGCTTTCTCCTATGATCCCATTACTAGCACTGCCCTGCGCTTACGGTGTCAAGCGCTTTCCATGGTTAGGTCTTCCGCTTGCCGCGTATTCTCTCTTGGTCACGACGCTGGCTACGCTTACGAATGCGTGTCCACCTTTCCAGGAGCATCCATATCCACTTCTTGACTTCAACATTCCAATTCTTCTTAAGGGAACACTGTCGCCAAACCTTGGTCTGGTCGTAGGGTTACGGCCTTATGCTTCCATCGGGCTGTATTATGGCATTCTGGGACTCGGTTCTATTTGGTTATGGCGCAATTTCACTAAGGAAAACAACAAGGCTGTCGCGAACGTCATCGACCAGGACGCAGCAGAAGCCCATCAAAGCGATAGGATTAAACGGGCAACGATAATATCTCAAGCATTTTAACCTGGACCACGTAATTAATGCACCCAGAATTCCCTGCAACCCGATCACACCGATCTTTGAGCGATTGTGCTGCCTCTGTTTGGAGCCGCGTCCAATTTGGGGTTGGCAGCATGCAGATGTGGCTCTGCGCTGTTGCCGCAGGATCGTTGCTGTTGCGTCTCGCATTGTTAAGTTATCAAAGTGACGATTACGCGACGTTCTTAGCTCGATGGTACGACTTTCTGGTTGAGCACGGCGCGTGGAGGGGCTTACGTGAGGAATTCTCTAGTTATCCTCCTTTGTATCTATATCTAATTTCGCTTGGTACGCTCATCCCAATACCTAAACTTTATACAATAAAATTGATTTCTGTCGCGGGAGATTACATTGCCGCCTGGTTCGTTTGGCGGCTGATTTATAGACAGACCAAAGATCCCAAGAGGGCACTGCTAGCAATATCAGCGTTTCTCTTCCTTCCGACTGTGGTTATGAATGGGTCGATGTGGGGACAGTGCGATGTCCTCTATACCGGCTGCTTTATTGCATCTCTTTTTTATCTCATGGAGGGACGGTCAATTGCTGCCTTAATCGCTTTCGGGTTGGCCTGTTCATTGAAGCCTCAAGCAATCTTTTGGTGCCCGTTTCTATGTGGCTTCTTTCTTAGCAGCCGCCTACATTGGCGCCTAGTGTGTGTTCCCATAATAGTTTATATCGCCTGCGGGATACCCCAGATGATCGCTGGACGCCCCATACATCGAGTATTGCTTCACTGGGCCTACGTTCGAGACTTTCCGGGCCTTACCCATGGTGTGGTCCCTAACTGGTATGCCTGGGTTGCGGACCGATATTCCATGTCTCTGTGGTGGGCTGGCGTTGGTGCAACGTGCCTGACCACCCTCTGGTTTCTACTGTACATTGCCAGGCGAAAATCGTCGAATCCGCGACGTCATCCCCTGGACGCCGGGCGAGTCGACTCGAAACAAAGTGAATCAGTATTGCTTTCACTTGCGCTTTTGTCCGTTTTGTTCCCCCCATTTCTACTGCCGGGAATGCACGAACGGTATTTTTTTGCTGCAGATGCGATCTCTGTGATCTATTCCTTCTACGTGGCGAATGGATGGTGCGTGGCGGGTGTGATCCAGTTGGCTTCGGTCCTAGGCTACCTTCCCTATCTGCTCGATTGGCGGCCGGTCGCACCTTCGATACTAGCGTTGGCGCCGCTTGCGGCGCTGTTTCTGATCATACGCGCTCTGCGTCGCGGGGGCTCGCTTTTACGGTATGAGCACTGAGCCTTTAGTCTCAGCGTTGATGGTGAGTCGTAATAATGGCGCAGTAATTCGCGAAGCCATACAAAGCGTACTAGCTCAATCTTATCAGAATTGGGAACTAGTGCTGGTGGATAACGCCTCAGAGGACGATTCATGGGATACCATCAGGGCCTTGGCCGCTGATGAGCGTCGCATCCGGCCCATTCGTGCGCGATCTGCAATGAGTCTTCCCAAAGCTCGGAACTTCTCGCTATGTAATGCCTCCGGAAAGTACATGGCGACTATTGATGGCGATGACGCCTGGCAGCCGGAGCGGCTTACTGTACAGATGGAATTCATGAGGGCCTGCGGCGAGAAAGTGGGCGTCTGTGGCAGTAATTGCCTTTTGGTGGATAAGCGTGGCAAATTGCTACGCCCAAAGCAATTTCCGGAGAGGCATGAGGAGTGTTTGAGAGCCCTGTGGTTTCGGAACCCTTTTTGTCATAGCGCCACGCTGGTCCCGAGGGCGGTGTTCGAAAGGTGTGGTTCTTACAACGAGGAGTTCCTAGTAGCTCAAGACTTGGAACTATGGTTTCGCATCGGTAAGATCTTCCGCCTTCATAATCTCCAGGAGTTTTTGGTCAGATATCGCACTTGGAGCGATAGTGTAACATTCCGCGGGCATCGTATGGTCGTTCGCAGCACACTCCGCGCCCGCCGTCTCGCAAGATTACAGCATGGTTATGAGTTCGACGGAACTGCACGCATTGCCTTTTGTCTCACCTGGTTAGCACAATGGGCACATCCAACTTTCGCGCAATTACTATTTCGCTTGTGTCTAGCTTGCGTTGAGAGACAGAGCAAAAGACAAAAAGTATTTTCGTCGTGTCCAATCAGCACATCTGCCTTTTCTGAAGACTTGATCAGCAGTGAACGGGGCGAGTTATGAAAATCGACATTGTCGTTCCAGTGTTCAACGAAGAAACGCGTCTTGTGCAAAGATTACCCGACCTCCATCGATTCATTACCGCGTCGATTTCCGATAGCTGGAGGATCCTAATTGCAAATAACGGCTCCAATGACAATACACAAGCCATCGCTGAGCGATTTAGCCGAGAGTTCGTCAATACTGATGTGCTTTCGATTCGTCAAAAGGGCCGGGGCGGTGCCCTCAAGCAGGCGTGGTTAAAGAGCCAAGCAGACGTCTTAACTTATATGGATGTGGATTTGGCAACCGAGCTCGATGCTTTTCCTGCCCTCGTAAACGAGATAATGGTGAACGGCGCTGACTTGGCCATAGGTTCGCGGTTTCATCCCGGCTCCAAGACAACACGAGGTTGGAAACGTGAAATAGTCTCGCGCGGATATCTGCGACTAGCAAAAACTCTCTGTGGAATCCATTGCTCCGATTTACAATGTGGTTTTAAAGCCATCTCGCGACATGCGGCCCAAGCACTCCTTCCAGCAACAAAGGACAACGGATGGTTCTTTGACACAGAGTTGCTGGTCCTAGCAGAATTGTGCGGTTATAAGATTGCTGAAATCCCGGTACGATGGAGGGAGGATCCGGACACTCGGGTCAGAATACTTTCCACTGCGTTGAAGGATGTTCAAGGTTTATTGAGGCTCAGATTCAAGTTTCGTGCTTTGAAGAACTCAGTAAGAGAATCCCCGAATCCTTCTCGTTCGTCAGTTCATGGCTCCTGTTGTTAGTTGATCCAATTCTTAAGTCGAACACACCACGAACCACAAACCCCGTGCGTGCGTGCTTTTCTCGGCACACTACCATGACATGAACACGTCAGGGCACTTTTTGTCTGAGTCGCGCACCCTCACGTTAGGGGCTCAGGGCCGCATTAGTAATCCCAGCATCATCAAATTGGAAGATACATTCTTGGTAGCATATAATTCTATTTTTGGCAGTGGTGGTCCCCGTTCAGCTTCCTGCGAGATCAGAATGGCAGTGCTCGATCCCGAACTCAATTTAGTGAATGACTGGGCGCTCGAGCTCCCATCGACTTTGTCCACGAAGGACATGAGACTATTCCTCCACGACGGAGAGTTGCATGGGGTATATTTCGAAGGAACGCTTAGGGACCCGGAGGCGGGGCTTGTGGTGGTTCGATTCAGCGACAACCTAACGGTAAAAGAGAGTTTCCGGCCAACTTTTGGACGATCGCGAAGGTACGAGAAAAACTGGCAATTTTTTTCCCACATGGGTTGTCTTATGTGCGTCTATAAGATTCGCCCGCACGTAATTTTGAAGTGCGTCAATGGTTTCATGAGCGAAGTCTGTACAACTGAATGGGGCGAGGACGGCCAGCCACAATTGTTAGGCGGAACGCCGCCAATTACTCTTGACGGAGAGTATCTGTCGTTTTTTCACTCTTGGAAGCCGTGGCTGAAGCGAGGTATTTTCAGTTCGAAGTTTCTCATTCATCCAGTATTCGCAGTTCTGAATCGCTTAATAGGTTGGCCCTTCGTTGGGGCAGGAACCTGGCCACACCGCATTTATTCATTCGGCGCTTACACTTTCGAAGTGGATCCGCCATTTAGGGTGCTCAGATACACCCGTCAGTTAATCATAGCGCCTACCGTCGATGCCTGGTCAGGGCTGCCTGCATGTGTTTTTCCCTGTGGAGCCTGCTGGCACAGCGACATAATCATGCTTTCTTATGGGTATCACGATCGAGAATGCAGATTGGGTGCGTACAGCACTGAGTTCTTACGCAGGGCACTTGGCCCGGCATGATCCATGATATGGATAATGGGTTCCCAGTAACGGTACATCATTGCCAACGCGGTAAGGCCAGCGCATCGCATATTCCGTTTCTACGTCAAAGCGCCTGGATGATGATTTCCACCGTTGGAAGCGGTGCTCTGATGTCGCTGGTGCATTTGTGCTCTAAAGTAATTCCTAGCGATGAATACGCAGCGCTGGGAGTACTAATTCAGACACTCAATTGGCTGACAATCCCTGTGTTGGGACTGCAGATGGTTTTCGCCCAGCAGGCGTCCGAGGCTATCAACGAACTCCATCAGCGAGAGCTCATGGGGACCATACGGGGAGTAGTGCTTGTGATCGTTTGTTTTTGGCTTCTAGTGGCTGTGCTCGTATTTTTATTCTGCGATCACTGTGCCGCTGCTTTGAGGCTTAGCAATCCCACTGGGCTCTGGATTACACTGGTTGTAGCATTCTTTATGCTGCTATCGCCGATTTTTAAGGGGGTTATGCAAGGGCGCCAAAACTTTTTCTGGCTAGGGTGGGTTGCATTTTTCAATAGTATGAGCCGCCTATGTGTCGCCGGCATAGTTGTCCTTGTGTTGAGAGGCGGAGCTGCAGAGATTATGATCGGCGCTCTAATTGGTGCGATGATAACGCTGTTCGTAGGTTTGTGGCAAGCTGTTGACCTCTTGATCGTGCCTGGCGCTTACTGCAACTGGCGTGGCTGGTTAGCGCGTGTGATTCCCCTTACAGTCGGCTTTGGCGCCAGCCAGTTCCTCTTCAGTGCGGACCTTTTTGTCGTACAGGCCTATCTTGGAGCTAACGGTGCTGCTGCGCCTTATGTGTTCGGCGGCACATTGGCTAGAGCTATCGTTATCTTCACGGGACCACTGGCCGCCGTAATGTTTCCTAAAATCGCCCGCAATGCGGCGCGGCCGGAGTCAAGTGACGTTTTATGGTGGACTTTAGCGGGCACCGTGGGGCTGAGCGGGGCAGCTGCCGTCGGGATTACAATTGGGACACCTGCAATAGTTAGACTAGGTTCCTCGGCTGACAATCTGTCTATCGTGCCGCTTGTTCCAATGTTTGCGTGGAGCATGGTGCCCTTGGCAGTCGCGAACGTGCTGCTTAATAAGTTGATGGCGCGTTCTCAGTTCATGGTTGTCCCGTTTGCGGTAGTGATCGCCACGTGTTACTGGATAGCCTTACAGTGGCATCATACCTCCTTCAGGAGTGTGATTCAAATGCTCGGTACGTTTAATGTAATCTTTCTGATTGTTTGCGTGTGTTGCACGTCGCGACGCTTCTAAGGTCATAGTTCTGACTCGCAATCTCTACAAGGCAGCAAGCGACGCAGGATGTTCCCCGAGATTTCGCGCAATAATAGCAAGGCCCCACAAAGTCTAGCCGGCACCTTTGGCGTTGAAAGAATTGGAAAGGCTTTCACGGTGACGATTACCGACCCGAGGGTTTGATCGGACTCTAGGCCCAGGCCTGCTGGAAACTCTCCTGCGTGTCTGGTTATGGCTTCGCCAAAGTCCCTTTTTGGATAGCAATGACTGTAATAGTTCTTCAGAACGGTTTTCAGTAACTCACAATCACGTTGGGGAAGCGGTTTCGAGGTGGACGCGCGACCCATAACATGCCTAGCATTCCAGGTATTAGTGCCGTGCCAGAATCGGACATAAGCTGAAGGTGAGGTTTCCAGCACTATTCGGTAGCGAAAGTGCATCAGGAACCACGTATCTTCTCTTCTGCGCCAGGCAGGATACCAAACGTTTTCGCTGCGCTGGTGCAATATTGTGCCGTGAATCCCCATTCCCGTTGTGAAGCGAATGCCTCTTCCGTCTGCCAAATTACACCGAATCTGGTTTTGTAAGAGAACCGCGGCTCCTGGTTCCCAACGCGACAGCTGGACTTCCATCCTTTGAGGGTGGTGCCAATCGTCGTCGTCCCATTGCATCACCAACTCCCCCTGCGCTGTGTTAAGCCCGATGTTTCGAAGTTCGCCCAATGATATCTTTGGCGACGACGGAATCATCAATTCTCGAATGGTAGGATTTGAGAAGCCGAGCGCAGTATCTCCATCATTCACAATAATGAGTTCCTTTTCTCGGTGTGTCTGTTCCAAAAAGCATCGTGCAGCAGCCTTGGCCAGTGCGATTCGAGTTGGACTTTTTCCCGTCACCATTATGGCAGAGACAAGCATGAAAGAAAAGCAACTATGGCCACTGTGTTCAACTAGTTTGAGCGGACCTGCATACTCTGTATGGCACCCGAAACCAATTTAAAGCTCTTGGAGCGTGTCTGAAAAATCATTTTTTGATCTTTTTGGGACCTTGGTGTCAGCCGGAGGTCAGAAACTCGCCAGGAGAGAGCGACTCAAGACCAGCCACTTTGAGGAGATGTAATCGTTTCGCTCCGAGTCCTGTAGGGGACTCTGCGTGGCAATGAATCAACTCAAATGGATATACAGCAAGCGATTAACACCTTAAGCCACAACGTCTGGTCACAGCGGCGGATAGTCCGAGAGCTACGGATAGACCGACAAACGGTGGCCCGATACCGGCAGCTATCCTGCCAAGCGAAGGAAGCAAAACCAGCCATTTCGCCCGCCGGGTCCAAAGCCGGACGTCTCAGCCATTGTGACCCTTTTGTTTTAAGGCTCTCATCGAAACAGGCCTGGACCGAGGATTCTCGGCGCGACGGGTTTATCAGGATCTGGTCAGAGAGCAGCAGTTTGAAGGCAGCTACGACTGCGTGAAGCGGTTTTTGCGACAACTGCGACGCTCGCACCGCAATACGACACGAGCACTTTCCCGCCTTCCCCCCTTTTCTTGGACCCTGCACAATTGGTTTTTTTCATTGTTATTAGTTTGTGGTTTCGTAGTCCACAGGTGATTTGTAGCCCAGAGAGCTGTGGAGCCTCTTCCGGTTATAAATCGCTTCGATGTACTCAAAGATTTCCCGTCGCACCCGGT
>JACXTT010000942.1_pt1 | contig 49745 bp, 40 predicted proteins | sample 9270951 | NCBI WGS metagenome assembly JACXTT01 (sample SAMN15532306, study PRJNA645909) | rock metagenome | isolation source: weathered quartz diorite | place: Puerto Rico | collected 2017-06-21 | reverse complement strand
ACCTTCGAATGCATGCTGCTGCAGAAATTCAGATGACGTTACGCTTTACTTCTCTACCCACCGCAAGAAAGGTCAAGACACCCACCTTCGCCCACCTTAGACTCAGCCTATGAGACAAAAAAACATTCGCTGGGGCTTGGCGCTTGGTGGAGCGTTGGCGGCGGAAGCAGCGCTGGTCGCCGCTGCGATCGCCTGGGTGACGATCTATAGTTATATGGTGCGTCCAGGCCAATCGCCGGCATTCTACCGGCAATATGCCCTGCTGTCGGGTCCGTGGGTCTCGCTGATCACCGGGGTCCCCGTGTTCTACCTTGCTGGTCGATTGATCGCCAAGACTTGGCCAACTGCAATGGTGCTATTTGGTGTCTACCTTCTCATAGATGTCACGGCGCTGACTCTTCTTGCGGGCGCCAATCCGAACCTCACCCTCTGGCGCGTGGCAGTCAGCTATCTGTTGAAACTTCTGGCTTGCCATTTCGGCGCCAAAAGCGGCGCAAGCCCTGAGTTCACCCAAGCGGCATGAAGCAGGATTGGGAGACGCTGATTCCCTTGCTGGTCTACATCCAGTCTAACCTGGACGGGGATCTCAGCCTAGCTGCGCTCAGCCAGAGAGCTGGATTCTCTTCGTTTCATTTGCAGCGGACCTTCAAGGCAGTAATCGGGGAAACTCCCAAGGCCTACACGTCGCGCCTCAGGCTCGAGCGGGGCGCGTTTCGTTTGTTGGTGCAGGAATCGAACCTGCTTGACATTGCACTGGAATGCGGTTTCCAGAATCCCGAGACCTTTATCCGCGCCTTTTGCCGGAGATTTGGCAAAACGCCCAGCGACTACCGCGAGTGGGCGCGGAACCAAATGTCGTCGTCGAAAGAGCAAGGCCAGCTCCTCGAAAATGCCGCGCCATCATTTGAGATCTCCACCACTAAAGTGATCCGGATGCGGCCCATGCATGTGGCATTCCGCCGCCACTTGGGCCCATATGAATCGGTCCCCGAATCCATCTTCGACGAGTTGGAACAATGGGCCGCCCGGCATCAGTTACTCGGTCCGCGCGTCTGGATGGGAATCGGGCATGATAGTCCGATGTCCACTCCACCCGAGCAGTTGCGCTATGACGCAGCGTTGGCGGCGGCTGGGCCGTTTGCACCCGAAGGTCGGGTTGGGCATCAGCTCTTGCCGGGCGGCTATTTTGCGATCACGACTCATGCAGGAAGTTATGAAACCCTACCCGCTGCCTACGCCGCTATCTTCCCTCGCATGATGACGCTTCCCGGGTACCGGATGATCGGCTTGCCTGTGGTGGAGATATACCACACAGCCAAAGTGAATCTGCGATATCAGCTGAACCATACGGACATTTGTGTGCCCGTAATGCCTCTTTCGTAATGCAATGGTCAAGTAGCGGGGCGATCATCGTTCAGTGACTGAACTAGCCCGCGTGGTCGCACGACCAGTCGGTTGTAGGGCGGATTGCTGTATCGCCATTGACTCCCCCGCCCGCCCGCGCTACGCTTTACTCAAATGATGTCCATCCGCGCCCTGTTCGCGCGCGTTCCGGTCGGTTCCATTTCAGAGAAAATCCTTTGCGTGCAAAAACCGGCGGCGTCGATAGGCCCGAGACCGGTCACGCACATCCAAGAGGGCCCCAAGCTGCGGGAGGCGGCGCTATAACTCTGAATGAAGAAAAGTATTGAGATCAGCCCCAACCTCGAAACCTTGTTCGGCACCCGCGATGAGAACCTGCATGTGCTCGAAGACGGCCTGAACATCAACATCGATCTACGCTCCGACCACATTGACCTGGAAGGCGCGCCCCGCGACGTGGCGCGCGCCGAGCAGCTGTTTGCCGACTATGATCACCTGCAACGCACCGGCTTCCAGTTCCAGAATGGCGACTTGAACAGCATGCTGCGCGTGCTGGTCAGCGATCCCAACGTCACCCTGCGCGGACTGGCCGAAGCCGGACGCCAGCGCTCTTTCGGTCGGCGGACGGTTCAGCCCAAGAGCCCCAACCAACGCCGCTATCTTGAAGCCATCGAGCGTCACGACATGGTGTTCGGTGTGGGCCCGGCCGGTACCGGCAAGACTTACCTCGCCGTCGCCATGGCGATTTCCGCTCTGCTCAACAAGCAAGTGAACCGCATCATCCTGGCCCGCCCCGCCGTTGAAGCCGGCGAGCGCCTGGGATTCCTGCCCGGAACTTTGCAGGAGAAGATCGATCCCTACCTGCGTCCCTTGTACGACGCACTCTTCGACATGATGGATCCCGAACGTGTCGAACGCTATCTCGAGAAAAACATCATCGAGATTGCGCCCATCGCCTTCATGCGCGGCCGCACGTTGAACGATTCCTTCATCATTCTGGATGAAGCCCAGAACACAACCGCGGAGCAGATGAAGATGTTTGTCACTCGCCTGGGATTCAATTCCAAAGCCGTCATCACTGGTGACATCACGCAAATCGATCTGCCGAACGCCCGCCGCAGCGGATTGCTCGAAGCGATCGACATTCTGAAAGATGTGAACGGCCTGGCCTTCGTGCACTTCGACGAGAGCGATGTAGTGCGTCATCACCTGGTGCAGCGGATTATCCGCGCCTACGACGACTTCAAAACGCGGCAGGCCGGACCGCAGCTGTCTTTGCTGGAAGGGAAGCCGGGCCCTGTGGAAGCAACGCCCGGTGCCAACGGCCAGAACGGTCAGAGCGAGCGTGTCGTCTCGCCACTGCCTGCGCCGCCTGTCGACGAGCCGCGCATGCGTGATTAATCAGTTCGAATCTTTAAGGAGGGAGCCGACACGGCCCCTCCTTTTGATTTGGTGTATGGTGTGGCATCGGTTTTTCGGGTGGGGAACGCTTGAATGCGTTTGGGGAGTTTTGTGACTCGCTTGAAGCAATCTGTTGTGGAATCTGATTTTAGGTGGAGCAGCGCTTCCGCGCTGCATTAGGTGCCTTATCGAGGATGGGCTTTAGCCCCAGAGGTCATAAGCGTTGCCTGATAGCGGCCCGTCATCTTGGATCGCCTTGGTCATTCTGCAAAAACGCGTCGTGGGTCTGACCGAACTGGCACTCGACCGCTTCATAGCCCGCGCCCGTCGCGCTGCCGGACTGCGCGCCGCCGTCAATGTTCTAGTCACCTCGAATGTCGAACTGCAGGAGCTTAACCGCCGCTTTCGCGGAAAAGATCAACCCACCGACGTTCTGTCCTTTCCCGCGCTGCCCGGATTGAAACCGCGCTACGCCGGCGACATCGCCATCTCCGCGGAAATCGCCGCCCACAACGCGCGCGTCCTGGGACACACCGCTGCCGAAGAAATCAAGATCCTGGCCCTGCACGGCATCCTGCATCTGCGCGGCTACGATCACGAGTCTGACCAAGGCCAGATGGCGCGCCGGGAACAAAAACTCCGCAGTGACCTTCGTCTTCCCATCGGTCTCATTGAGAGAGCTGCGCAGGCGCGCTCTCGTTCGCGGAGGCGCCTGTGATCGGCGCTGGTCTCGGTCTCGTCCTGCTCATCGCGCTGCTCACACTTGTCTCCTATGTAGATCGTGTATACCAGGAAATCGGGAAATTCCTCTCCCGCGACTTTCAGAACAACATCGACTCTTTCGAGCAACTCGTGGAGCCACGCCTGGGTGTTGGCCGCGAGCGAGCCGCGCTTTCCATGGCCATCCTTACGCAGCTGACCACGGCTTCCATCGCCATGATCGTTGGATTCACCGTCTTTCGCGAGCGGGCGTGGGGCATCTACGAGGTTCTCGAAGCCACTCTCAGCCTGATCCTGATCATCATCGTCTTCAACCGGCTGCTGCCGTTTGTCTTCTTCTCCCGGACCAGCGGCCGCTGGCTGAACCACTTTGCCTTGCCCCTGCGGCTGCTCATCTATTTGATTCTGCCCATCACGTTGGTTTTGGGATTCTGTCAGTCCGTCGCCGCCTTGACCCGCGAACATGGAGATCAGGCCCCCGAAACCCCCGCCGAAGCCGTCGATGCGCTGATCGAAGCCGGCCAGGAAGAAGGCATTCTCCAGGAAGGCGATCGCGACCTGATTCAGTCGGTCGTCGAATTCAGCGGCAAAACCGTGCGCGACGCCATGAAACCCCGCCCCGAGATGGTGGCCGTCCCCGTCAACGCTACGGTCGAGCAGGTGGTCGAACTGCTGAAGACGAAACCGTTCTCGCGGATTCCGGTGTACGAAGGCTCCATCCACAACATCAAGGGCATTCTCTACACCCAGGACATCCTTCAGGTCCCCGACTCCGAAGCCCACACTCGCACCGTGGACACCCTGATGCGCCGCGACGTCTACTTCGTCCCCGAAAGCAAGCTGGTCAGCGACCTGCTGCGCGAGATGCAGCGCAGCAACGTCCGCATGGCCATCGTGGTGGATGAATACGGCGGCGTCGCCGGTCTGGTGACGATCGAAGACCTGGTGGAAGAAATCGTCGGCGAAATCGGCGATGAGCACGAGAAGACTCAGGTCGTGCGCGAGAACGAGCGCTCCTACGTCGTTCCCGGCAACATGGATGTCGACCTGCTCGACGAACTTTTTGGCGTGCGTCCGGAAGGACGCGAGTCGGCGACCATCGCCGGCCTGGTCAGCGAACTCGCAGGACGGATTCCGAAAAGAGGCGAGATCATCGAGGACGAAGCGTTGAAGTTTGAAGTGCTGGATTCGACCGACCGCAAAGTTGAGCGCGTGCGGATTACGACGGTTGAGCCGAAGCAGATGAAATTGATTTGAAGGGGAAGAAAAGGGTGCCCCGTTCAAGCTCTGCTTGGGCGGGGTTTTTCATCACATGACGAGTGTTCGCACGTCAGAGACGAGGGGCTAAGTTGGCGATCATACTCGCCATGTGCTGTGGGGTCTAAAGCGTTTCCAAGAAACCGACCAGCTCCACTTCCTAAACTTCAGTCGTGATCGCAGACAGCCGAAGCTTAGCGACTCGCGATCTTGCGCCGTCTTCGCGCATTGATCTGCGGGGCCTATGTGTCAGAGACTCGTTGCGAAGGAGGCCAGTGTAACCCCCATGACACAATTTAGAGATGTGTTCACAACAACTCTTAAAGTATTTTTATCTCTGTTCCTCGTCTCAGCGGTGATCGGAGTAGCATTCCTGATCTTGGGTGGACTGGGTTCGACTGTGACCTCTCCCAATTCAACTAAAACCGAAACCGATACTTACCAGACTGATGCCGATGCCCTCCGCACAACCATGCCGAAAAAAGATTGGGACAGGGGTATTGCCAAAGCCGTCAGGAAGCACTGTCTTACCAGTGGCATGAGCAAGGAAGAGGTTGGTGTGGGCGGCGGGTGAGCCCGCAGAAAAGAAGGATTATGCGTATCACGGTTCGAGCAGTTGGACTTGGCAGTTGCCTCCCGGCAAGTGCCTCAAGTACGACGGCGACAAGTGCATCGAACAAGAAAAGCGAGAGAAAATCCTCTTTTTCACTGCCAAAGGCAATCTGTACCTTACGGGAAGTGGCTGTCAGACTTTCAACGACGACTACATCTACTTGGCATTGCTATGGTTTCAAACGACACCGAATCTGACCCAACCGGATCATCTGGTGACCCCTGTGCTAGGCTTCCAGCGGGAGCAAACGGATGCAAAGATGGAAAGACGATTATCAAGTGAACTTATCGACGGCAGTCCGCATGAGTAGCCGCCGGAGTGACATATCTGCCCAACAAGTCGGTAGCCCAGCTTACGTACCGCCCTGCGCCTCAAGGTACCCCGTCCAAACTTCGCTTGGGCGGGGAATGTTCCCAGGCCACCGACCCGACTGCCGATTTCGTGAGCATCCTCGTCCCCCAGCCCCAGCGAGAACGGCGACGTGAGACACTAGCTGGCTAGAATACATGGCCCACATTCGGCGGCACGTATGAGCGCTTCAAATTCGTTTGCGCGACGAAACATCTTTGGCCGGTTCTCGATCGTCGCCGGAAACTCGCTGCAGATCGTCGGAATCGCCGCCGCCTACCTAGCCCTCGCCGCGGCACGATCCACACCATCGAAGGCAGCCGCTATCGTCGCGATGGTTTCCGCCTGGCTCCTGCTCTACTTCTTTTGCCACGGCATCGCACACTGGGCGGTCGGACGTCTCCTCGGCATTCGCTTCGCTTTCTACACCATCGGCGGAACCGGAAATCCGGAGGGCTTTCCCCCCGGCTTGCGATGGGTATTCGAGCATCTCCCTTTCTTCGGTGTGCAGACGGAGAAGGACTCGATGCAGACAGCCAGCCCGATGGCGAAAGCGATCATGTGGTCGGCGGGAGTGACCTCCTCTGCCGTAGTTCCGACCTTGGGCGCGCTTTGTGCGTGGCGCTCAGGCGTTCCTGCGGGCAAGCCGTTTCTGATCTTCGCGGTGATCTGGGCGATCGGAGCCTTGGCCAGCAACTGGACCAGCCGCTCCGGAGACTACTCCAAAGCGCGGCGCGCGCTAGCCGGTCAGTGACGGTTGGGCTCCGAAGGCATTCCAAACGCCTTACGCAGCCCTAAGGGCCGCTCTTCCACGGTGATGCCAGCGTCCGGCCGCATAAGCGAGTAACCTAGAGTCTCATGTCCTTCCACTCTGGATTCGTCTGCATCCTCGGACGCCCCAACGCGGGCAAGAGCACGTTGCTCAACGCGCTAGTCGGCGAGAAGATCGCCATCATTTCGCCTAAGCCTCAAACCACGCGCAACCGCATCCTTGGGATCATCAACGTCACGGAGAAAAAGGGCCACGAGGCCGGACAGGTCGTGCTGATTGATACGCCCGGCGTTCACCGTCCCGACTCTTCCCTCGGCCGCAAGATGATGTCCGATGTTCACGAAGCTCTCCAGGGCTGCCAGCTCATCTTGCTGATTGTCGACGCCAAACGGAAATGGACTGACGAAGACACTGTCGTCCTCGATCTGGTCAAACGATCTGGCACTCGGGTTTTTTTGCTGCTCAACAAGATCGATCTGCTGGCCGATAAGCGCGGCCTGCTGCCGCTGATCGCCCAGTTCCAGCCCCTGCACGATTTCAAGGAAATCATTCCGATCTCGGCTCTGAAGAAAAAGGGTCTGGACGAATTGCTGCAATGCGTACTGAAAGCTTTGCCGAAAGGCCCGCGCCACTTTCCCGAGGACCAGATCACCGACCAGCCGCTGCGTTTCATGGTGGCCGAGTCAATCCGCGAACATGTGCTCTTCCAGGCGCGGGAAGAAGTGCCGCATGCCGTCTCGGTGGTAGTAGACCAGTATGAGGAAGGCGCAAAGTTGACCCGCATCGCCGCGACCATCTATTGCGACCGTCCCAGCCAGAAAGCCATCCTGGTCGGCAAAGGAGGTCAGATGTTGAAAAAAATCGGGACAGCGGCCCGTATGGACATCGAAAAAATGGTCGGTACCCGGGTCTTTCTGGAGCTCTTTGTCAAGGTACAACCCGGCTGGCGTGAGTCGAGACAGTTTGTGGAAGAGCTTGACTGGCGGCGGCAACTGGAGCAGATTGCCGGTCCGCCGCGGCAGGAGGGTTGAAATCGTAACCGCAGGTCAGGGGCCACCTGTCGACGGCTAAAGGCTAGTATCCAAAGATCGAAACCGAAAGGTGACAAGAAATTTGCATCCCGGCCCATGAATGCCTAGAATCGCAGAGCGGCCTTGTGCATCTTAACTAACCGGGAGTTGCAAAACGAGGCCCGATAAGCGAACGCTCAAGCCGCATATGTCCGATTCTTCCTCACCTTCCGGCTCGCCGCATCAGGCCTGTAATTTCGATTCGCAAAAACTGATCCTGAAGCTCAGTGTCACCCTCTGTGCCGACCGCAAGGCGGTAGACCCTGTCGTGCAGAGCGTGATGAACGTAGTCCGGGAAATCAAATGTGCCGAAGGCCGGGAAGACAATATTGAGCTTGCTCTTACCGAAGCCCTCTCCAATGCCGTCGTACATGGAGCAAGTTCGGACCCAACCAAGATTATCGAGTGTGACGTGGCCTGCGACGAAACCCACGGCATGCTGATCGTAGTGCGCGATCCCGGCCCTGGATTTGATGTCAGCAAGATCCCCGACCCCTGCGTCGGCGAAAACATTTTTTCCAACCACGGCCGCGGCATCTACCTGATCAATCAGTTAATGGATGAGGTCCGGTTCCATAAGAACGGGACTGAGATTCATATGATCAAAAGATAGGTCTCAGGTCTCAGAAAAAACCATAAAAGCATTTCATTGACATGGCCCACGAGGCGCGTTCCTGAGACCGGCCCTACTCTTTCGCGCTAATCCCCAGACTCTTCATCTTCCGATATAGGTGACTCCGCTCCAGGCCGAGCACTTCCGCCGTGCGACTCACGTTGCCGTGATTTTCATCCAGCTTCTTCAGGATGTAGTCGCGTTCGTAGGCCGCGCGGGCCTGGTGCAGTGTCGATCCCTCAGTGCCGGCCGCTCTGCGGCTGCCGTCGCGGTATACCAGCGGAGGCAGGTGCTTGCGCTCGAAACGCGAGGTCGTGGGATTCATGATCACGATGCGCTCGATCACATTGCGCAGTTCGCGCACGTTGCCCGGCCAGGTATAGCGCATCAGGGCGGCGATCGCGTCGTCGGTGATCTCCCGCAGTCGCCGCCCATAGGCCGACGCAAATTCCTTCAGGAAGGAGCGTGCCAGCAACGGAATGTCTTCTTTTCGCTCGCGCAGCGGCGGCACCACGAACGGAATCACATTCAGACGGTAAAAGAGGTCTTCACGAAAATTTCCACGCGAAATCTCTTCTTCCAGATCCTTGTTAGTCGAAGCGATCACACGCGTGTCGACCGTAATCGGATCGTCGCTCCCAACCGGCGTAAAGCGCTGCTGCTCCAGAGTACGCAGCACCTTGGATTGTGTCTTCAGGCTCATGTCGCCGATTTCGTCCAGAAACAAGGTTCCGCGGTCCGCCTTCTGAAACTTGCCTTCCTTGTCGTCGGTCGCTCCGGGAAAGGAAAGTTTGCGGTGTCCGAACAGTTCGCTCTCGATCAGATCCTCGGGAATCGCCGCGCAGTTGATCTCGATGAACATCTCATCTTTGCGCAGGCTCTGCGTGTGGATAGCGTGCGCCACCAGTTCTTTGCCGGTGCCGGACTCGCCGTAGATCAGAACGCGTCCGTTGGTCGGCGCCATGAGTCCGATCTGCTGGCGCAAGGCTTTCATCGGCACGCTATCGCCCACGATCACGCTTTTTACCTGGAGCTGTTTCCGCAGCTCGCGATTTTCATGCCGCAGGCGCCGGGCCTCAACCGCATTTTTCACCAGGATGAGCGTTCTCTCCAGTGATAGCGGCTTCTCCGCGAAATCGTAGGCGCCCAGCTTGGTAGCGCGCACGGCGGTCTCGATTGTGCCGTGGCCTGAGATCATGATCACCTCCGGCGGATCCTCGAGTGCGCGAATTTTCTCTAGCGCATCTAGCCCATCTATCCCTGGCAGCCACACGTCGAGCAGGATCACGTCAAAGCTGGACTTGCGCAACAGTTCGAGACAGTCTTCGGCACTTGGGCTGGTGGCGGTTTTGTATCCTTCGTCTTCGAGAATGCCCGTGAGGGATTCCCGGATTCCGGATTCGTCGTCAACGATGAGGATTTGCGCCATCTAACTCGCCGCCGGAGCGCTGATCGTCTCGACCGCCACCGGTAGTTCCACCACGAAGCGGCTGCCCACGGGTTGGTTTTCTTCCACCCGGATCGATCCATGATGGTCTTCCACGATCCGGCTCACAATCGCGAGACCCAGCCCGGTGCCGCGCTGCTTGGTTGAGAAGTAGGGAAGGAAGAGCCGCTCCTTCACTTCGCGGGAAACGCCGTGCCCGGTATCGGAGACCACCAGTTCGACGGCGTCCCGGCTTGCCACCAGGGAAGTGGAGATGGTGATCTCGCGTACGATCGCGTCCCGCATCGCTTCGGCTGCGTTGTCCACTAAGTTGGCGATGGCGCGCTTGATCGCTTCTGGGTCGGCCATCACGCTGGGCAAGTCCGCAGACAACTCGGTCTGAACGCGAATACCTTCCAGCCGCCCATTGAACATGGTGAGTGCGCTCTCCACCAGGTTGTTCAGGCTGGCGGGCTGCGGGTGCGAAGCGGGGAAACGTGCCAGCACCGAGAATTCGTCCACCAGCGCACGCACTGTTTCGACCGCGTTGCCGATGGTCTCCGCGCATGCGAGAATCACTTTCTGCGTAGCTTGATCGGGTGGTGTGCCTCGCGCCAGATGACGTTGAATGCGCTCTGCCGAGAGCGCAATCGGGGTCAGCGGGTTTTTGATTTCATGCGCCACCCGTCGCGCGACCTCGCGCCACGCGGCCTGCTTCTGCGCCCGCAGCAAGTCCGACAGGTCTTCAAACACCAGCACGTACCCCAAGCGCTCGGCGCCGTGCTCGAGCGGCGCGACCGTGACAGCCACGTTCAACTTGGCGCGCGGCAGAGTCAGTTCCAGGTTAGCCGCCGTCATCCCCATGCGGTCGGCGCGGCGCAAGAGTGGTTCCAGGTCCGCGAGCAAGTCACCGGGCACAACGTCGCCCAGCGCAGCGTTTGTCAGCGCCGCGGGGTTCGTATACTCCGGCCGGTCCGCATAGAACATCCGCAACAGCGCGGCATTGACCAGCGTTACCCGGCGTGCGGCGTCAATTGAGATCACGCCGGTAGGAATGCTCTCTAGAATGGTTTCTATGTAGCGTCGTCGTCTTTCCAGCGCTTCGTTGGCGCCGCCCAATTCGCGACTGGAAGCTTCAATCATCCCGCGGCTGGATTGCAGTTGTTCGGCCATGCTGTTGAACGACTGCACCAGTTCCGCCAGTTCGTCCGTGGCGCGGATGTCCACCCGGTAATCGAGTTGTCCTTTTGAAATCGCCTCCGTGCCCGCTGCCAGCGCCGCCACTGGCCGGTTGACGAGCTTCGAGAGGAACAGCGCCAGCCAGGTTGAGGCGAACAGCACCAATACCGTCAGCAGCGACAGAAATCCGATGTACGTCCGGCGCACCAGCTTGCGCTGCCGCGCCAGCTCGATGTAGCGCTTCTGGCTTTCCTGAATTTGCTTTTCTGTCTCAGCAAATTTCGCGGGTAGCGGCATAGCCACAATGATCGTGCCCTTTCCTATCGTCGCCGCTCCCACGATGTAGTCCGTCTGGTTCCACTGGAAGTGTGGATGTTCTCCCCGCAACGCCTGTTGCACGGGGAACCCGTCCTTGATCGCGCTCCAGGGCGCCGGCATTGCCAGGCTTGCCTCGGCATTTCCATCCTCCAGGGCCACCACAAATCCACCTTGCAGCGTGGCTTCATGCTCGTGGAACTCTCCCATGGCAGATGAGAAATTCCGGTTCGCAAACGCCGTTGCAACTTCGTCAGATTCTGCAATCGCTTGTGCCTCCGTGGTGGCGTTCTGGCCGGCATAGTCGGAAATCAGCGATGCCATCGCGGCGGTATCCGCGCGCACTTCCTCCACCGGTTGGGAAAACCACTTGTCGATGGAGCGGTTCATCAATCCATAGGAGAACCAGAACAGCGCGATAACCGGCAGGAACGAAAGCAACAGATTGACGACCACCAGGCGCGTACGGAACTTCGAGCCGATCACGCCCAGCCGCCGCTCGGCGTAAAGTTTCAGCAGGTTGCGCCCGAGAACTACCGAGAGCGCGACGAAGAGCAGGAAGATCAGAGCCGACAATCCTGCAAAGAACAGAAGCTGTTGATTGCTGTCGGGACTGATGAATTTCAAATTGAACGATCCCTGCGAGATCAGGACCGCCAGCAGCAGAAAAGCTGCGACCGCCAGCGAGATCACCGCTTTCCAGCGGCCGGAGGTCTTGCCGTCGGGACGGGTTGGAGTAGGCGTGGCCAAAGCTGTTTCGGTGCCGTCCAATTAGGCGCAGCTAGCAATGTAGAGACGCGGCTTGCCGCGTCTCTATTTGCGAAGGCGCAGCCAGCCGCTTCTCTACGCAGTAGCATTATAGAGCCAGCCGATTTGGATGCATTGGCGTTCAGTGGCCGCCTGGGCGCCCTCCGCACAACGTCCATTTGACCGCGTCATACGCCGGCTTGGCCCGATACTCCCGATCGAAGAGCAGCGCCGCTCCCTGAGTGTGCTTCGAATGAGACCCGATCCAGGAATACTTATCCGTGAAACCCCATGTCTGAATCGCCGTGCAGCCCGCGTGAGCCAGGCAGGCGGAAACAATCTTGCGATAAACGTCGGCTTGCAGTTGAAGATCCGCAGGTCGGGCGTTGCCGTCCGTGTCGACCGGGAGCGCCACATCCATTTCGGTAATGTGCACCTGCACTCCCAACGCGGTGAATCGCCCGATGTTTTCGGAAATAGAAGCGACGTCCGGATGGAGATTCCCGATGTGCATCTGGAAGCCCACGCCATCGATGGGTACGCCCCGCCGCCGGAAATCTTGCACCATGGCGTAGATTGCGTCCGACTTCGAGTTCCTCGTCTCGGCCTCCGCGTCGTTATAGAAGAGGAGAGCGTCAGGATCAGCCGCATGTGCCCAGCGGAAACAGTTCTCAATGTAGGAACTGCCTTTGCCCGCGCGGCCAATGCCCGGCTGGTCATACCAGATCGTGCTGCGCAATTTTCCCACGTCTTGCTCGTTGAACGCCTCGTTGACCACGTCCCACGCGAACACCTTGCCTCGGTAGTGACCGACCACGGTCTTGATGTGTTGTTCGAGAATCCGGGCCAGCTGATCTGGAGTGTGTCGTCCTTCCGTCAACCATGGCGGATTCTGCTGATGCCAAACCAGCGTGTGGCCCCGGACTTTCATCTGATGTGAGATCGCGAATACGACGAGGCGGTCGGCTTGCGAAAAATCAAGCCTCTCCGGAGCGGGGTGCAGCACGTCCCATTTCATCGCATCCTCTGGTTCGAGCATGCTGAATTCGCGCGCCAGCGTCTCCGCGTATGGCGTTTCGGAGAGTTGCTCTGGCCGCGCCGCAGCGCCGACGAGAATGCCCGCTCGATTAGCGTCTGCCCTTAAAGATGATGAAGTCGGCGAGGTGGCAGCAAGAGCAATTCCGAGGACAGCGTATCTCCAGCAATCGACAAACATACGTTTTAGACAGGATTGATCGGGGGCGCCGAAGACCCAGGGGAAGAGAATCCAGCCATGATTTCCGCGGTAACATCCTTGCCGCCTCCGAGATTGGTGATCAGAGATTGCACACTGTAGATTGGTCCCTAGGGAATTCCCCACCAACCCAGAAGCAGTGTCAGCAAAGTAAAGGGAAGTCCCTTAACAATTGCGTTTTTCTTCCGCGCGGACCAGATAAACATCGGATGGGCGACGGAACGTAATGACCAAGGCTGAGATGCAATACTGGAAAAAGACGAACCGGGCGCCCCCTTGGACCTCGAAGTGGACCTGCTCTACCGTCATCCCAGTTACACCTTAGATTTTCCCAGAGCCTCCATCGTACGAGCCGCAAAGCGAGAGTCAACCGATGTATCGCGGCGAATCTTATCGTTCAGCCGTAAATCTGGCAAGGATGGGGTGTCATCGTGTTTCAAGGAATCAGGAAAGAATTGCTGTCCGCTCGAAGCGGCGTGGCACGCAACTCGCAGCCCGTCCTGCACACCGAAGAACATGTACCGAGGCACGCCAATTTCTCCGCAGATCGCCCATTTCTGGCCAGAAAACCCGCAATCAGCGACCACAGCCGTATTTTCCCACTAAGTACAGGTACCTAAGTTACTTTTTCCGAATACCCATTGCGTTGACAATTTGTGTCAGTGCGAAAAACACCCCGTTGATCGCCCCGGAAATCAGCGGCTTCGCATACCCCCGAGTTCGCGGGAAACAGGAGAGATATGTCTCAACGGCTGGGCGACCTGCTCGTCAAGGAAAAGGTCATCACCCCAGAGCAGTTGGAACAAGCGACCAAGCTCCAGAAAGAGGCGCATCTGCGTCTCGCCTCTGCTCTGGTGAAGTTGGGATTCCTTTCGGACGAGGACGTTACCAACTTCCTGTCGCGCCAGTACGGTGTGCCCGCCATCAATCTGTCCTATTTCGAAATTGATCCCGCGGTCGTTAAGCTAATCCCGTACGAAACCGCCAAGCGCTATCAGATTCTACCGCTCAGCCGCGTAGGTGCGTCGCTCACTATTGCCATGGTGGATCCGACCAACGTCTTCGCCATGGACGACATCAAGTTCATGACGGGCTTCAACATCGAGCCAGTGGTGGCTTCGGAAAGCTCCATCATCGAAGGCATTGACAAAGCCTACGGTACTTCGAAGGAAGAAGAGCTCGAGCAGGTCATGCAGTCGATGAATGACCTCGGAGACGCTGCCGACGTCGAAGTGCAGGCCGAAGAGCAGCAGATGGAGCTGGCCGAACTCGAAAGAGCGGCCGACGAAGCTCCTATCGTCAAGCTCGTCAACCTGGTACTCACCGATGCTGTAAAGCGCGGCGCCAGCGACATCCACATGGAACCCTACGAGAAGGAATTCCGTGTCCGCTTCCGTATTGACGGCGTCCTGCAATCCATCATGAATCCGCCCCTCAAGCTTAAAGATGCGATCGTTTCACGCCTCAAGATCATGTCGAAGCTCGACATCAGCGAAAAGCGCCTCCCACAGGACGGCCGCATCATGCTGAAGATGCAGATCGGGGGCAAGAAAAAGCAGCTCGACTTCCGCGTCAGCACTCTGCCTACGCTGTGGGGCGAGAAAATCGTGCTCCGCTTACTCGACAAGGAAAACCTGCGGCTCGACATGACCAAGCTTGGTTTCGAGCCGGAGTCGCTGGTCAAGTTCGAAAAAGCCATCCTGAAGCCTTATGGCATGGTACTGGTGACCGGACCGACAGGGTCCGGCAAGACCAACACTCTGTACTCGTCGATTTCCCGTCTCAACCAGCCCGATACCAACATCATGACGGCCGAAGACCCGGTCGAATTCCAGTTGGGCGGCGTCAACCAGGTCCAGATGAAGGAGCAGATCGGCTTGAATTTTGCCGCCGCGTTGCGAGCCTTCCTGCGGCAAGATCCCAACATCATTCTGGTCGGCGAGATTCGCGATTTTGAAACTGCTGAAATTGCCATCAAAGCTGCTCTCACCGGCCACTTGGTCTTGTCCACTCTACATACCAACGGCGCGCCCGAAACCATCACCCGTCTCATGAACATGGGCATCGAGCCCTTCCTGGTCGCAACTTCGGTTCACCTTATCTGCGCGCAGCGCCTGGTACGGCGAATTTGCAAGGACTGTGCCGAGCCGGTCGAGGTGCCAGCACAGACGCTCGTCGAGGAAGGCTACTCGCCGGAAGAAGCAAAAACCGTCCAGATCATGAAGGGGAAAGGTTGCGGCACTTGCAACAAGACCGGCTACAAAGGCCGCGTTGGCTTATACGAAGTGATGGAAGTGGACGACGAAATCAAGGAACTGGTTCTGGTGGGCGCTTCGGCGCTCGAACTGAAGAAGAAGGCGATTGAACGCGGCATGATCACCCTGCGTCGCAGCGGGCTGATCAAGGTTGCGGCAGGCGCTACAACGCTCGAAGAAGTGGCTCGCGAGACGATCCACTAAACGGGAAAAGGAAGAAGACGACCATGGCGCTCTCATTAAGCGATCTGCTCCGGCGCATGCTGGAGATGGGGGGAAGCGACCTCCATATCACCACCAACTCGCCGCCACAAATCCGTGTGCACGGACACCTGGTGCCGCTCGACTTGCCGCAATTGACGCCCGCCGAAACCAAGCAGCTTGCCTACAGCGTCATGACCGATTCGCAGAAGCATCGCTTCGAAGAAAACCTCGAACTCGACTTCTCCTTCGGCCTGAAGGGCTTGGCCCGCTTCCGCGCCAACGTGTTCAACCAGCGCGGCGCCTCGGCCTGCGTCTTCCGTCTCATCCCGTTCGAGATTAAGTCGTTCCATCAGCTGGGACTGCCTCCTGTTGTCAGCAAGCTCTGCGACAAGCCCCGCGGCCTGGTCCTGGTCACCGGACCAACCGGTTCCGGTAAGTCCACCACCCTGGCCGCCATGATCGACAAGATCAATACCGAGCGGCACGATCACATCCTTACCATCGAGGACCCGATCGAATTTGTGCACATGAACAAGAATTGCCTGGTCAACCAGCGCGAATTGCACTCTGACACCAAGTCGTTTACCGACGCCCTCCGCGCCGCCCTCCGTGAAGATCCAGACGTGGTGCTGATCGGCGAAATGCGCGACCTGGAGACGATCGAGTCGGCGCTGCGTATCGCGGAAACCGGCCACTTGACCTTCGGTACGCTGCACACCAACTCGGCGTCGTCGACCATCAACCGCATCATCGACGTTTTCCCGGCGCACCAGCAATCGCAGATCCGCGCACAGCTTTCGCTGGTGCTGGAAGGGATCATGTGTCAAAGCCTGCTGCCCCGCAGCGATAACAAGGGACGCGTCATGTGCATGGAGATCCTGGTGCCGAACGCGGCCGTCCGCAATCTGATCCGCGAAGACAAGATTCACCAGATCTACTCGGCCATGCAGTCCGGACAGGAAAAATACGGAATGCAGACGTTCAATCAGTCGCTGGCCAGCGCGTACTACCAGAAACAGATCTCGCTGGAAGTGGCGATGGCGCGATCGAGCAATCAGGACGAATTGCAGGAAATGATTTCACGCGGCGCCAATTTGCTGAACCGGCCGACTACGGCGGGAACGACCATGGCCAGGGCAGCTGCGCCGACCAAGAGATGACGATGAGTGCCCGCTAACGGGCCCAGGATGGTGGGTAGGGCGCTGGTAATCCAGCGAGCTTTGAGACAGCAGTGAGGAGAAGGGACCATGCCGGTTTTTACATTTTCAGGGAAGACCAATTCTGGCGAAAAAGTCCAGGGAGAACGTGTAGCCCCTAACAAGGAGTCACTCGCCTCAGCGCTCCGGCGCGAGCGCATCACGCCCGGGTCCATCCGCGAAAAAGGCAAGGAATTCTCCATGCCTACCTTCGGGACCGCCAAGATCAAGGTGAAGGACATTGCCGTGTTCTTCCGGCAGTTCTCCGTCATGATCGATGCCGGCTTGCCACTGGTGCAGTGCCTCGAAATTCTCGCCGCCAACCAGGAGAACCCCAATTTCCAGAAGACGCTCATCGGCGTCCGCACTACGGTTGAAGGCGGCTCGACACTGGCCAACGCCATGCGCCTGTACCCCAAGGTGTTCGATGATCTGACCACCAACATGATCGAGGCTGGCGAGACCGGCGGTATTCTCGACATCATCCTGCAGCGCCTCGCTCAGTACGTGGAGAAAGCGGTCAAACTGCGGTCGGCCGTTAAGTCGGCGCTGATCTATCCCGTGGCCGTGGTCTCCATTGCTGTAATCATCGTGGGCGCGCTGCTCAAGTGGGTGGTGCCGATCTTCGCCAACCTGTTCGTCGGGCTGGGCGTGGCTCTGCCACTGCCGACGCGGATCGTCATCGGCCTCAGCAGCTTCGTGGGCCATTTCTGGTGGTTCTTTATCGCGGGGACGGTTGCCCTCTATTTCGGAATGAAGCAGATTCGGAAGGACCCGCGCGGCCGCTACTATTTCGATGCCGCCTTGCTGAAATTGCCGGCCATCGGAGTGCTTCTGCGTAAGATCGCGGTCGCCCGCTTCACACGGACCCTCGGCACCCTGATTACCTCCGGCGTGCCTATCCTGGAAGGCTTGGCCATCACCGCCCGCACTTCTGGCAACGCCGTGCTGGAAGAAGCGCTGATGAAAGTGCGCAAGGCGATCGAAGAAGGCCGTACCATCGTCGATCCCCTGCGCGAATGCGGCGTCTTTCCCAACATGGTGACGCAGATGATCGGCGTTGGCGAAGCTACCGGCGCCATGGACGCCATGTTGCAGAAGATCGCAGATTTCTACGAGGACGAAGTGGACGCCGCCACCAAAGACATGCTGGCCATGTTGGAGCCCATGATCATCGGTATGCTCGGCGTCACCGTTGGCGGCATCGTGATTTCTCTCTACATGCCGCTGTTCTCGATGATTTCGAAACTGGCTGGATAGATAAAGGAATCGTCGTCGTTAAGTCGTTAGTCGCTGGGTGCTGAGGATAAAACCTGGCGCTGGCGATGGACCCCGAACGGCCAACGACAAGCGACCAACAACGGATCTCCATGCATTCCATCTCTGACGAGCGGAACTGGCTGACCTGGCTGGTCAAGGTTCGCCTCCTGATTCTGACTGTTCTGCTCGCCATCGAGCTGGCGGTGATCCGCCTTACCCCAAGTCCGCTGCCCATCATGCCCTTCCTCACGGCGATGGTGCTGTGGTTCGTGCTCTCGCTGTTCTTCCTCTTTCTAGTCTCAGTGTGGAACGAAAGCCGGCTTCAGGCCATGCTGCAGGTGTTGAGCGACCTGGCCATGGTCACGCTCATTGTCCAGCTCACCGGTGGAATCGACAGCTCGCTCAACTTTCTCTATCCACTGGTCATCATCGTCGCATGCATGCTGCTGCCCCGGTCCTGGGGTTTTCTAAGTGCGGCCCTGGCGTTCATTTTGTTCGGCACAATTTTGGAACTGGACTACTACGGCGCGATTCCATCGTTTTCAACGTCGCACCCCAAGTTGAAGGCGCTGCAGGTCGTGATGTTCGTCAACCTGTTCGCGTATTTCGCCATCGCGTACCTGGCTGGCCTGCTGGTAACCAAGCTGCGTCAGGCTGATGTCCGGCTGAAGGACGCCAGCGGGGCGCTCGAGAACTTGCAGGCGCTGCACGAAAACATCGTGCAGTCGATGAGTGGAGGCGTGATTACCACCGGGCTCGACGGCCGCATCACCCTCGTCAACCGCTCCGCCCAGCAACTGCTCGAGATTTCCGAGGCCGAACTGCGTGGCCGTTCCGTTGCCGGTCTGTTCCTCGATGCGCTGCCCCATGTCGGTTCCGGACGCGGCGACGCCGAAGTCCGGTTTGTCGCTGGCAATGGATTTCGCAAGACTTTTCGAGTGATGGTTTCCGCTCTGAACGTGAACGTGCCCGGGGAGTTAGGCTTCGTCTACACCTTCGACGATCTCACCGAGATCCGACGCCTGGAGCGCGAAGTGCGCCTCCAAGACCGTCTGGCCGCAGTTGGACGGCTGGCCGCTGCCATCGCCCACGAGATTCGCAACCCACTGACCTCGATCGCCGGATCGGTGAGTATGCTGTCGGATGCGCCCTCCTTGACGGCCGAGCAGCGCAAGCTTCTGCAAATCGTCACCCGAGAATCGGACCGCCTGAACAACATCATTACCGACTTCCTGGCCTACTCCCGCGGGAAACAATACCGTTTCGAGCGGGTCAATCTGATCCCTCTGCTGCAAGACACGCTGACCCTGCTCGAACACCGCCTGACCGCCGAAAACACCGGCATCCGCCTGCTGCGAACTCTTCCAACTTCCGAGGCCTGGGTCCTGGCCGATGGGGACAAGCTCAAGCAGGTGTTCTGGAATTTCAGCGAAAATGCCGTTCGCGCCATGAAGAAATCGGGTGGCACCTTGACCGCTGCCCTGGTGGAACGCGGCACCGATTGGGAAATGAGCTTTACCGATACTGGTCCCGGCATCAGTCCCCAGCAGACGGAAAAAATCTTCGAGCCTTTCCAGTCGAACTTTGAAGGCGGCACCGGACTGGGGCTGGCGATCGTCTATCAGATTGTGCAAGCGCATGAGGGCAAAGTCTGGGCGCGCTCGGAAGTAGGCAAGGGCACCAGCTTCGTAGTGCGGTTGCGGCGGATGGAAGAGGGTATTCCCTCCACCTCATCCTCGGCACATTCCGCTGCCGCTGCGGCGGGAGGAGGGACTCGTGGGTAGCATCCTGGTCTGCGACGACGAGCGCTCCATCTGCGAATTGCTCGATATCGCACTTCGCCGCGAAGGCCACAAAGTGGAAACCGTTACCGGCGGCGATGCCGCCCGGCGCAAGATCGAAAGCGCCCTCTTCGACGTGATCGTGACGGACATCAAGATGCCGCACGTCGATGGAGTCGAGGTGCTGCGATACGCTCACCAGGTTTCGCCCGACAGCGCCGTTATCCTGATGACTGCGGTGGACGACTACGAAGCAGCCGTTCAGGCCGTCAAAGCCGGTGGCGCCACTGACTACATTCGCAAGAGCCCCGGCCTGGTCGATGAAGTGAAGCTCGGAATCGCTCGAGCTCTTGAGAAAGTCTCTCTCAGCCGCCAGAATTTCGCCCTGCGTCGCGATGCCGCCGCCCGCAACTCGCTCGACAATATCATTGGCGTCAGCCCGGCTCTGGACAAGCTGAAACAGACCATCCGCACCGTGGCCTCCACCCAGAGCACGATCCTGGTCTATGGCGAGAGCGGCACTGGAAAAGAACTGGTTGCCCGCGCCGTGCACACTTGCTCCCCGCGCGCCACCGAAGGTTTCGTGTCGGTCAACTGCGGCGCATTTCCGGAGACTCTGCTTGAGAGCGAGTTGTTCGGTTACGTCAAAGGCGCATTCACCGGAGCCAACCAAAACAAGCGCGGACTCTTCGAAGTTGCCGATCAAGGCACCATCTTCCTCGACGAGATTGGCGAGATGACCATGCCCATGCAGGTCAAGCTGCTGCGCGTGCTGCAGGAGCGCAGCGTGCGTCCAGTGGGCGGGACCAGCGAGATCGCCGTGGACGTTCGCGTCATCGCCGCCACCAACCGCGATCTCGACAAACAGGTTGCCGACGGCACCTTCCGCGAGGACCTCTACTACCGCTTGAGCGTGATTCCCATCCGCGTGCCCGCGCTCCGTGAGCGCCGCGAGGACATCCCACTGCTCGCCAACCATTTCATGAAGAAATACGCCCCGGCGGCCGGGAAGAGCATCCACAGAGTAGACAAATCGTCTCTCGAAGCCCTCAGCGGCTACGACTGGCCGGGCAATGTTCGCCAACTGGAAAATACAATCGAGCGCGCCGTAGCTCTGGAACTCGGCAATGAGCTTCGGGTCGAACTTCCCGCCGAGCGTGCCAAAGCGCGCGCCGTGGCAGCGGGCGCTGAGACGCCCTTTTCCATCCCGGCAGGCTCGGTTCTTCCCGAGGGCGTCAACATGGAAAACTACGTCGCACAGATCGAGCGCTCCTTGTTGCAATCCGCACTCGGACAGACTCACGGCGTCCAGGTCAAGGCCGCCGATATTCTCGGCATTTCCTACCGCTCATTCCGCCACCTCATGAAGAAATACGAACTGTGACGCCCGAACTACCACGCACATCTGTAGAGCCCCCATCTCTCAAATAACAAGGCAGGCGCCGGGAGCCTCCAGCGCCTGCAGGCAGAACGCCCTAATCAGTGTCCGGGGCCACGAAGTCTCCCGGACCCGGTTGGGGCAAAGTCAAAAAGTAGTTGATGTCCTGTACGGACGGAATAGTGGCGCCGTACGGTTGCGCCGTTCCGGTGAAGAAGTCGCGGAGATCGTCGGTGGCGCGAGCGTCAGCGAAAGTGAGAGTTCCCTCGTTGGCTACTCCCAGGAAGATCCCCTCAATCATGCGCAGGATGCTGCCGAAATCGCGGCCCGTAACCGGACTCACGTATCCGATTTTCGTGTACGTCGAGATCACGATCAGGGGCACCCGGAAACCATACGTATACCCGCCAAAGGGTGGAGGTGCCACAACCGGTGGCTCGTGATCGAACCAGCCTCCCCAATCGTCCCAGGTAACGACGATCGCAGTATTGGCCCAATACCCGCAGTTGTTATTGAAGCCGCCGACAGCGTTCACGATAGCAGCAACCCAGGAAGGCCCCAGACCATTGTTGCCGTTGGCGTGGTCGCCCCAGTTCCCGCTCGGAATGACCCAGCTCACAGCAGGCAGTTGGCAGTTCTGAAGGTCGGTCAGGAAAGGAGCGGCGCCGTAGCCGTTCGTGAACGGAAGGGCAACATTGTTGGCCCATTCTGCCCCCGTGCAGTTGGCGAAGTTGGCATCTGGCACACAGATGGCAGAAATGGAATTCGGTGCAGTCCAGATGGAACCCGCCGAAGGAGCATAGTACTTCCAGGAGATGGGGTTGGGTAAATGATGATCGAGCCTCGTCGCCAGCGTGTCGTGGCCGAAGCAGAAGTCTCCCTGCGCGCCGCCGTAGGGCGTCTCGTTGCCTGTGGAATCAATCAGAAAATCCATTTCATCGGCCGGAGCGAGGCAACCCGCGACTTCTCCCGCCGTCGTATTCTCGGCGACAAATACACCGCCGTGGTCCTGTCCTGCGGTAGGTGCGGAGGTTCCGCCAAAGATGAACTGGTGGGCCGGATAACTTGGCCCCTGGTTCGTCTGATACATGAAATTAGCCCATCCCCACCGTTGTGCCATCTTGATATAGGCATCGAGGATATGAGTCTGTCCTGTGCCATACAAATTATTGAAATTAAGTTTCAACGCGTTGTCGACGTACATGAATTGATTCCACGTAGAGGCCGCGCAGCCGTAGATCACCTTGCTCTGGCTGCCGCCGCAGCCCGGCTTAATCGGCGTGCTCGGATTAGTGGATTCGGCGACGAACGTGGAATGACCATGGCCAAGGTCGAAGTTGGTCGCAAGCCCTACCGGTTGCAGGGGCTGGTGGATATTGTTCGAATCTACCCAGAAATTCTGGATGTCATAGGCGATACCATTAGAACCGGACAGACCATGCAATCCCTGGAAGAGATTGTCGGGGGTGCGGTTCTCCTGGAAGACGACGATGACATGCTTGATAGCGGCTGGAAATTGGGCGCGGGCAACCGTTACGAACAGGAGCATCGTCAGCAGGGGGGATAGTGTGCGTTTCATGGGATTCTCCTTTCGGTGTTTGTTGTAAGTGCCTGAGCCAACCGCCCCCCTTGGCTCCTTCAGTCTTACTAAGTCGGTGGATTGTTCCTGAGTGAAAGTGGGGAGATCATGCGCCCGTGCTATGAAGCTGTCAAGAAAATCCCATCGCGGTAAGTTGCGCTCTCATGAATTTTTCAGTTTGAGCCGTGCTGCGTCGAGGAGCTCTTCAATTCGAGACACGCTTGATTGAAGCCGGAGTAAGAACCGGGGCGTGCCACTCTGGGTCATCGCTTTGGAAAGGGCAGCAATCGTCCATATGCAACATGATCTTCGCTCTTGACGAGCGGTGGCTTCCGCATATACTCATGCGTTTAGCCTGAGTTCACCGAATTCCGGCTTGAGGGGGCACCAGGAATTCGGAGGAGGTAACATGCTGGCTCGGCAGCGTGCGTTCGCCCCTTGGCTTTTAACAGCAAGGTCTCTGGTCTCCCTGCCTTATGTGTCCTCGATGTTCGCCTGGAGAGCGCCTATGTCTTTCTTTGCTAAGTGCATAATTGCATTGATTCTCGCCGCTCTATGGGTGGGGACAATTCCGAAAGCGTTGGCAGGTGAATCATGGCCAACTATCTCCCAGGACGAGCTCAAGATGACGGGCGAACCCAAAGCCCCTGGCGCCCCGGCCGTCTATTTGTACCGGCAGGTCGATCGGGACGACGGGCGAAACGGTCACGAGTTTGATCTTGCGCGGATAAAGATCCTGACCGAAGAAGGGCGTAAGTATGCCGATGTCGAAATCCCCTTTGTCAAGGAACAAGCGCAAGTACACGGAATTAAAGCCCGGACGATCCAGCCTGACGGCACGATTGCGGACTTTAACGGCAAGGTTTACGAAAAGACCGTTGTCAAAGCGAAGGGATTCAAGTATCTCGCGAAGACATTTACACTTCCCGACGTTCGCGTAGGAACGATCATTGACTATTCCTATTCGATCGACCTGAATGAAGGATATGTGTACGACTCGCGTTGGATCCTGAGCGAGGAACTGTTCACGAGGAAAGCCAAGTTCTCGTTGAAGCCAAATCCTGATTTTGCGTTGCGCTGGAGTTGGCCAATAGGTCTGCCTCCGGGAACGAAACCTCCCATCAAGGAAGGGAATGACGTCCGATTGGAATCGGAGAACATCCCGGCATTCCAGGTGGAAGACTACATGCCGCCGGAAGATTCGCTGAAGTTCCGGGTGGACTTCGTGTACTCCGAAGGAATGCCGGAAACGGATCAGACCAAGTTTTGGAAGCAGCAAGGCAAGAAGTGGTATGGGTCTTTTGACGGCTTCGTCAACAAGCGAAAGGCCATGGAGCAGGCGGTGAGTCAGATTGTTTCCCCTAATGACGCGCCGGAAGCGAAGCTCCAGAAAATTTACGACCGTGTCCTGCAAGTGCGAAACACCTCGTTCGAACGAGAGAAGACCGCACAGGAAGAAAAGCGGGCGAAGCAGAAAGATATAAACAACGTCGAGGACGTGTGGAAGCGAGGCTACGGCGACGCCCGGGCTGTCAACTGGCTGTTCATCGCATTGGCACGGGCGGCGGGAGTCGACGCCCACAGCGTTTTTGTTTCCCCGCGCAGCTACTATTTTTTTGACCCAAGAGCTATGAACCCCGCCCAACTCAACGCCGACGTGGTGCTGGTGAAACTGCCGGGGAAGGACGTGTACCTTGATCCCGGCGCCAAATTTGCGCCCTTCGGGCTGCTGCCGTGGTATGAGACGGACGTCCAGGGCCTGCTCTTGGATAAGGATGGGGGACAGTGGGTACTGACTTTCTTGCCCGACAGCTCCCTTGCGAAAACCGAACGGAAAGCCGACCTTACTCTTTCGGAAGACGGCGCCCTGGAAGGCAAACTGACGGTGACCTATGGAGGTCTTGAAGCGCTGGAACTGAGAACGGACGAGCGCGAAGAAGACGACGCGGGACGAAAGACCACCCTAGAAAACCTTGTCAAGGAGTCAATCCCGACGGGAGTAGATGTCGACCTCATCAACAAACCGGATTGGACGAGTGCAAGTCCGACATTGGTGGCGGAATACCATCTGAAAGTTCCGGGATGGGTATCAGGCGCGGGACGGCGCGCTCTTATGCCACTTGGACTTTTCGGTTCTTCAGAGAAGCATGTCTTCGAGCATGCCGACCGGGTGCACAATCTGTATTTCCGCCACCCATATCTCAAGTCCGACGACATCTCGATCGTTTTGCCGCTGGGATGGACCGTAAGCAGCGTTCCGCGCTCAATCAACCAAGACGCCAAGGCCGCCGTTTATACGGTCAAATCCGACGACAACAAGGGCTCGTTGCACGTCAGCAGAACTCTGAAAATGGACCTGTTGCTGCTCGACAAGGATAAATACGGCATTTTGCGTCAGTTTTTTCAATTGGTGAGGACAGGCGATGAAGAGCAGGTGGTATTGCAGCCGCATAGTTGATCGTAAGCGCGCTTTTTTGGTCGCAGCATTGTTGAGCGGGTACGTCTGCGGATTCGCTCCACCAGCGATCGCCGGAGATGCCCCTGCCTGGATGCATGCTGTGGCCAGTGCCTCCTTGCCAACGCACGACGACAAAACCAATGCGGTGCTTCTCTACTCGGACGAGGTCGTCACGGTTCAGTCGGAAACCAAGATCAAAACAGTAGTTCGTGAGGCTTACAAGATTCTGCGTCCCGACGGACGCGAACTTGGGTTTCTGGTCGTCCCCTTCAACTCCCATACGAGAATTACGAATATGCATGGCTGGTGCATCCCAGCCCAGGGGAAGGACTATGAGGTAAAAGAGAAGGACGGTGCGGAGGTCTCGCTGCCCAAGGTCGCGGGCGCCGAGCTGGTCTCCGATGTGAGAGCCAAGGTGCTGCAGATTCCGGCGGCCGATCCCGGCAACATCATTGGCTACGAATATGAGGAAGAAGAGCAGCCCTATGCGCTGCAGGACCTTTGGCATTTTCAGGAGACAGTTCCGGTTCGTGAAGCGCACTACACTCTCCAACTCCCGCCGGGATGGGAATACAAGGCGACCTTCCTGAACGCCGCGGAGCTGAAGCCCACGCAGTCCGGCAATCAATGGCAGTGGTCCGTGAGCGATGTGAAAGCTCTCAAGAGGGAAGACGAGATGCCGCCCTGGAGCGGCGTCGCGGGCCAGATGATCGTCTCCTACTTTCCAGCCGGAGCCGCGGTGGCGGGCAAGACGTTCGGTGACTGGCGGCAAATGGGCAGCTGGTATTCAGAACTGACCCGAGGCCGCGCCGACTCCTCCCCCGAAATCAAACAGAAGGTAACCGCCTTGACCGCCAGCGCCGCGACTCCGCTCGACAAGATGCGTGAGCTTGCGCGGTTTGTGCAAAAGGACGTTCGCTATGTGGCGATCGAGTTGGGCATCGGGGGCTGGCAACCGCATCCGTCTCAGGAAGTGTTGACCCATCGCTACGGCGACTGCAAAGACAAAGCGACCCTGCTGAGCTCCATGCTGCACGAAATCGGAATTGATTCCTATTATGTCGTGATCAACACCGAGCGTGGTTCAGTAACTCCCGAAGTGCAGGCGCATCTGGGCGCATTTGACCACGCCATCCTCGCCATCAAGTTACCGCCGGGAATGTCCGATCCCTCGCTGTACGCGACCCTGCAACATCCCAAACTCGGCGCGATCCTGTTCTTCGATCCGACCAATGAGGTCACACCTTTCGGCCAGATCGGAGGATACCTCCAAGCCAACTACGGGCTGCTCGTGACCCCGGATGGCGGAGAACTGGTTCAGCTCCCAAAGCAACCCGGTCAAATGAATGGTGTCAATCGCACCGCCAAGCTGGCCCTGACCCCGCAGGGCGCGCTCACCGGAGACTTCGACGAAACGCGGGTCGGCGACCGGGCTGCCGAGCAGCGGGAAGCTCTCCGCTCCGTCACCAAGGACGCGGACCGCATCAAGCCCATCGAGTCTCTCCTTTCGCATTCGCTCTCGATCTTCCAGATCACGAAAGCCACCGTGGTCAATTTGCAGGAGACCCGTCAACCTTTCGGATACCGCTACTCGATTGTCGCTCCCGACTATGCAAAAACCGCAGGCGGCCTGCTACTCGTGCGTCCACGGGTGGTAGGAACCAAGTCGAGCGGACTATTGGAAACCAAGGAGCCGCGCCAGCTTCCGGTGGAGTTCGAAGGTCCTTCCCTCGATACCGACACCTTTGAGATCACACTCCCGCCGGGATACGAAGTAGACGAGTTGCCACCCCCCTTGGACCTGAACTACAGCTTCGCTACCTATCACAGCAAGACAGAAGCGAACGGGAACGTGTTGCGCTATACGCGCACCATGGAAGTGAAAGAGTTAAGCGTTCCGGTCAGCAAGGTCGAGGAGTTAAGGACCTTCTATCGGAGAATTGCCGGCGACGAGAGAAACACCGCGGTGCTGAAGCCTGCGGGCCCGGGCAAGTAGCGCGAAATCGCGAGTACATAACAGGCTACAGATCGATGCCAGCTTTGTCGACCATGGTTTGGGGGTTGAAGGTAACGTAGATTTCAACACCTCCACCGTGTTCAACAAATCCTACGCTTCTCTCGTGAGTGGAAATGATTGGCTCTCCCGTTGGATCCCTCTTGGGGAAGTAGAACAAGATCCCTTTCACTTGCCCGCCCTTTGAATGCACCAGCACTACGTGAGTTGGTCCGATTCGTTTTGAGTCCACGAAAAGATAACACTTGGTCTTGAGCGTCGATTCCCGCGCATTCTGAAAGGGGGTCATGTCGGGGCCTTCTACGGCTAGTTCGAATTCATCGAGCGAAGGTGGCACGTGTTTCTCTATCTCATTTTCTGGAACCTTCTTCTGGAGAACTAGTCGCCGAGCCCACGCCTCCCGGAGAGTTCTTGATGAAACCCATCGCACAGTGAACTGCAAGACTTGTGTGTCTTCCGGAAGTTCTGCCGTCGAAGGATAGTGCCACAGGGCGAGTCCGGTCGGGGTGTCTCCCGGCAAGGAACCCTCCGGAACCTCAATCTTGGTCAAAGAGAAACGCTTCACCCAGGGAGAGTCATGCAGGATTCTGCGCAGGTTGTTGTTGTCCCATTCCTTGTACGATTTTTCTACCCATGGTCCGCTTGCCCATACGGCATGGGGGATCAGAACCACGCAAGCGGACCTCAAAAGGATCCTGCGCGTTGTCAACCCGAGTCGTGAATACGAATCCAAGGACCGTTCCCCTATTTCTCTGCACTCGCCGTCAAGTTCACACGAATGGTCTGGGCGCGAGCGGACCACAGTATCCCGGAGATTGTGATCGCGGAAGCTTCCTGGTGCCAGGTTGATATTGGTTTGCCGTCGAGGTCCACACTCGACGCTCTGCCGATCACGCCATAAACTGTCAGTTGCAAATCCTTAAACCACGGCTGATACGGCCCCTGAGGGGCGGAAACATCGATCTGTACTGCGCCGGGAGTTGCGTTGCATGCAAAGTGGATCCGCAAGCTCTCGCCGTGCTGATAAGCCAACGTGTTCCCCTCATCCATGTACAAGTCGCCACTGCATTGCGGCCCGGGATAAACCCGTAGCTCGAGGGGGCCCTGCGGGGTCTCGCCGACATGCTGTACGACAGGCTGCTGCGGCAAAATGGTGCCTGCACGCACATACACCGGGAGGGTGTCGAGCGGAGGCTCGACCTGTACAGCTCTCCCTCCCTCCAGCCGGCTGCCGGTCCAAAAGTCGTACCAGTCCCCCTTGGGTAACGTGACCGAGTAAGCGTCCACGTAAGGCCAGACCTTGGGCGCAACCAGAAGGCTGCTGCCAAACATAAATTCCTCCCCATTAGTTGCCAGCGCTGCATCGTCAGGAAACTCAAGAAACATCGGACGCAGCAGCGGCACTCCGGTGCGCGAGCTCTCTTCCATGCTCGTGTAAATGTAGGGGAGAAGCCGATAGCGAGTTTCGATATAGCGCTTGCGGATGCTCTCTTGCTCTGGTCCGTCCACCCAAGGTTCGCGGAACCGTGTTCCCTTATTGCCGTGGTTGCGATAGATCGGATTAAACGCGCCCACCTCCATCCATCGCGTCAGCAATTCCGGAGTTGGACTGCCGTTGAAGCCTCCAATATCGGCCCCAACGAAGGTGTAACCCGACACGCCCAGGTTCGCGAGCTGCGGGATCGAGATACGCATGTGATTCCAGGTAGCGCTGTTGTCACCAGTCCAGGTGGCCGCATAACGCTCGGTGCCGGCATAAGCGGCTCGCGTCAGCACAAACGGCCGCAGGTTAGGTTCAAGTCTCAGCATTCCTTCGTACGTAGCTCGAGCGTTCTCCATGCCGAACACATTGTGGATTTCACGATGGTCGGCAACTCGCCCTTCGACGCTGTGAACTACGTTGAGCGGCGCAGTCTTCGACGGAACGAACACCGACGGCTCATTCATGTCGTTCCAGAAACCGCGAATCCCCATTTTTACGAAGTCCGTGTATAACGTGCCCCACCATTCTCGAACTTCTTTCCGCGTGAAATCTGGAAAGACGCTGTCGCCCGGCCACACCTTCCCGACGTACACCGAGCCATCCGGATTCTTCACAAAATAGCCATTCTTTGCGCCTTCATCATAGGGTCGATAGCCTGGAAGGTGCGCGAGATGAAGATCCGTAATGGTGACGAGCTTGAATCCCTCCTCGCCGAGATCCTTCACCATCTTTTCGAACGTAGGAAAGCGCTCCCGATTTACGGTGAACGGACGGTTGTCCTGCTGGTAGTCGATATCGAGATAGATGACGTCGGCGGGGATTTTACGCTTACGAAATTCAGCTGCGATTTCTCGGACTTGCGTCTCCGGATAGTAGCTGTAGCGGCACTGCTGATAGCCCAGTGCAAACAGCGGCGGCAGAGGGGTGCGCCCGACTAACTGCGTGAACTGTTCGATCACCCGCTTCGGGCTTGGTCCATAGAAGAAATAATAGTCGAGTGCGCCTCCATCGGTACCGAATGAGTACATATCCCGAGCTTCTTTGCCGAAATCAAAATTGCTGCGATAAGTGTTGTCGAGGAAAAGCCCGTACGCCGCGCCCCGGCGCATCGCCAGGAAAAAGGGAATGGTCTTGTAGAGCGGGTCAGTAGACTCCTGCCACCCAAACATATCCGTGTTCCAATTGGTGAATGCCAGGTCGCGATGATCGAGCGGACCGGTCTTATCTCCTAAACCGAAGTAGTGTTCATCATCCGGCATCGACTTCCAGACCCGGAACTCGGTCCCATTGAACGAAACAGGATGATCAGCCAGTTCTTGAGAGAGGATGTTGCCGCTGGCGTCGAGGAATGTAATACGCAGTGGCGACTTGTCGACTCGGACCACCAGTAAATCCGTGCGCAATTCAAGAGTGGCCGAACTGTAAACTCGCAACTTAGGACTCGCTGGGAAGGCGTCTGGGAGCACTGCGAACGAGTGGTCCTGTGGAAACGTTCCGCCCGGAGCGTAGGTGACGCGCACCACGCCAGGAGCCAGCGCTACAATCCGCACTTTCCCTCGCTGGGCGGTTAGTTCGACCTGGTTCGCGCGTTCCTCGACGCGGACGAGGTCGCCGAGACTCTGCCACCCGAATTCGGCAAAGACTTTCTGGCTCAGCAGCACACTGACAATCAGTGCTGCGTTTCTGAGAACCCGCATGTCACCTCTCGAAATCAACGATGCTGCAGGGGCATCTTGGTCGGGCGCGGATTTGAAGTTGATTCTGGGTGTTGTGGCTTGCTTTTCACGCGTGTTCGATTGGACCCAAATCGGACCCATGTGTCAAGGGGCGCCGGCGTCCGACGGTGCTGAAACTAAATGCTGAATGCCGATTTATTGACTGATTGACCCTAACCAGCTTGGCCCGATCTCGGTTTCCTCCTTGACAGGATTCTGGCACGGGGGGTAGCGTGTCGCCTGATCACGCCCACAATCCTGATATTGCGTCACAAGGATGGCTATGTCCTCCAATCCATGCTGGATCGTCGTACTGGTACCGCTTGCTTTCGCGGTAGCCTTCGCACAAGATCCCACGAAGGTTGAAGCCTCGCACTACAAGCTGGCTTTCGAGAATGAATTGGTGCAGGTCGTAAATGTCCACTACGGGCCGCATGAGAAGTCCGGCATGCACGACCATCCCGGCGGAGTAGTCGTCGTCATCACCGGAGGACATCTCAGGTTCACCGATGAGCATGGAGGTGTTCGGGAGGTCTTCGCTAAGACCGGCGAGTCCCGGTGGTTCCCTCCTTTTAAGCACAAAGTGGAGAACCTGGGCGACACTCCCTATAACGCGGTGTACATTGGGGTAAAGAGCAAGCGGGCGGCGTCCAAGATGGACCCGGCAAACCGCCAGCCCCAGATCGATGCGCAGACGGAAAAAGTCCTCGCTGGATATATTCTGGCATCCAACACGCAGTAAGCGACCGAGCAAGCCTACGGACGGCCGCGCTCGGTAGAATTCGTTTCCAAACAAACGGCGGGAGCCCGTCGTCGCCTGTCCGAAGGGAGAACTCAGTGAAGATGCCGTATAGGGTTGATTGGGTCATCACGGCCAGTCTGCTTCTGTGTGCATTGGCCGTTGGGCAGGAGAAGAAGATCAAGCGTTCGGAACTGCCAGCGGCAGTCGAGAAAACAGTCGCGGCGGTTGGCCGGGGCGCGACCGTACGTGGTTTTTCCAGGGAAGACGAAAACGGGAAAACTTACTACGAAGTCGAGATGATCGTGAACCGTCGCAGCAAAGATGTCTTGATTGACGCCAACGGCGATATTGTGGAAGTGGAAGAGGATGTCCCAATCGATTCGCTCCCTGCCGAAGTGAAAGAGGGACTGCAAGCAAGAGCTCGCAAGGGCAAGCTGCAGAAGGTGGAATCTCTGACCAAGCACGGCAAGCTCGTGGCGTACGAAGCTCATGTCATTACCGATGGGAGAAGATCAGAGGTTCAAGTGGGTCCCAACGGAGCCCCTCTCGATCATGAAGAGTGAAGCGGACGTTTCCTAGCTTGTTTCTCTGATCCGTCGGTTTTCTTGGCAAAGTCCGGATGGGCAAAGCGCGAGCAAGCGCCCTCCGAATCGTTAGCGGGCATCTTTCGCCGTCTCGGGCTCAAGCGTCCTTACCAGCCACGGGATAATCACCTGCCGGAATATGGCGGGATCGGGCCAGACCTTTACCTGCCGTCCGAGATGACCGCCCTGCGGATTGATCCACGCCGTTTTTGGAACGTCACCCTTACTGAGCAACAGGTAAATGTCTTCAATCGGGACTTGGGTATCGAGTACTCCCGCCATCACCAGCATCGGCGCCATAGGCTTCCCCAAAAGGCCTTGGCGAACAAGGGACATCTTCGGCAGAGTCTCCGCCATTTCGTCCAGGGTTTTCACGTTGTCAAAAATTGCCATCAGCGCCGGCACCTGATCGAAGAGATACTCGCGATTGCCTAAGAGCGAAGTCATCAGGAAGTCTTTCTGGAAGAACCGATCGACCGGCGGCGATTGCGCGCTGGCTCCTTTCAGCCGCGCGCGCTCGACGATCGCCATCTTCGTTGCCCAGTAAGCGCCCCAGCTGACACCGTGGACGGCAATGCGAGTCTTATCCACTTCGGGCCTGGTCTGGAGATAGTCGAGCACGCGCGATAACGCGCGCTCCGCGTTTTCACTCACTTTGATGGGTGACTGTCCTGTGCCGGGGCCATCCACTGCAAGGAAGCCGATGCCGTAGGGAAGAATCGCCGCAAAGCTCTCGGTCAGATCTTCCTTACGGCTGTCCAATCCGTTCACTGCGATCACGAGCGGCACCGGGCCTTTGGCATTCTTTGGCAGGCGCATGTAACCAATGATTTCCTTCCCCTCAAACGGAATGCGGACGATTTCCAATGGAGGATCCCAGAAGCGGGCGTGAGCCAGAAAAGCTTCGATCGCTTTTTGATAGGAGCGTTGCTTGCCGGACGATGCGGGGATCGGCCAACGTCCGAAGGAGTAGAGACGCCAGGCCCGGATGTAGTCAGCATTCGCCTGCGCCGGTTCGGCTTTCTCGATCGATTTCGCCTCGTTCATGTACCGATCCGCTACACCCATGAATGCAGAAGCCCATTCGTCTTTATCGGTGGTGCGGATCGATGCGAAGGCTTCGCGTACGTCGGCCGGATCCAGCCCAATGAGCGGATACATTCCGTTTTCCGCCCGATGGATGGCCTCGGCCTTGATTTCCTCGAGCGTCCGTTCGCGCCTCTCCTGCGCGAGAGCCAGGCTGCTGGACGCGAAGATCAAGACCAATGCAATGGATAGTTGGACGCGATAGTGGCGCTGCCTCGGTATTGGCATGGTTTGTCCTGTTGTGGTTTGCATAACTTTTCCGTGGGTTCAGCCTGTGATGATAGGTCGCTTATGATGTTGATTGCAGTTCGACATCAAGCGTTGGGACTAGGAAAATCGGGGCTGGCTCCAGGTCCAGCCCCGACGGGAGGAGGCGCGGGCAGCGGCTAGAAAGAGAGCTTCAAGCCCAACTGAACGGCCCGGCTGCCTCCGGATCCCACGACCGGGTTGGCGGCGGCCACGTCTGGCGTAGCACAGCCGCAACCGAAGCCACCCGCGGAAGGATCGTTGAAGCCAAATCCATTCTGGCCGCCGTATGGATTGGCGAAGTTGGGATGGTTGAGAATGTTGAAGAACTCAGCCCGAAACTGGGCGCGGAAGCGCTCGCCGAAATGCCAGTTCTTCGCCAGCGAAAAGTCCACGTTGCGGAAACCGGAATCGGGAAAAGTGTTACGGCCCAGGTTGCCGAACTGCCCCAAGGGCGGCGGAAGCATGATGGAGTTGCCTTTGGCGTAGCAGCCAAACAGGTTCAGAGCGGCGGTCGCAGGGCCAGGAGTTCCCCCGTCAAGAGACAGGGCTTTAGCGGCACAAGACGAGTTGCTTGCTCCCGCGAACTGGGGAATCCCTGTCGGCCCCGACTTGAAGTCGTCTGGTTTCCCAAAGAAATTCCATCGGACGGGGCTGTTGGCCGGAGGACTGACGGGCAGCGGACCTGTGCCGGCGGCATCGGTTCCGAGATCAATCGTCCCCCAGTATTGTGGACTCTGCAGGGTGATGATGGAATTGATCTCCCAACCCTCCAGAGCCTGTCCGTAGCCCTTCCTGCCAGGGATGGCGTAGGTGAGCGAAACCGTGAGGCGATGACGGACATCGAAATCGCTGTTCGCGTATTCGCGGCCCAGATGAGACGAATCCTGTGGCAGTCCTGCCCCGTAGCCAAAATCCCAGTTTGCACCCAAGTCATCGAGAGAGTGCGAGTAGGTGTAGCCAGCCACCATGCTCAGGCCATGGAAATTTCTGGAGTTTACTGTTACTTGCAGGCCGTTGTAGTTGGACCGGTACACGTTGCCCATCTGGAAGATGTTGCTCAGGTAAGGGAACTTTGCAGCGAACGGCCGATTTGCTTCTTCGCCTCCCGTACTGTCCGGCGCGCAGTTTACAGGGTCGGTATAGCCGGACGCGATACAGGCAGCGATGCTATCGGCAGGCCAACCCGAGCCCACCGGCGGCTGATTAATGTCGCGAATCCCTGTCAGCCTCGAACCATGGTTCCCGACATAAGCCAGTTCCAGCGAAAGGTTGGGGGTAAACGCGTGTTGCAGGCTGAGTGTCCAGTTCCACACGTACGGGGTTTTCAGGCCGCGGTCGACGCTCATGATGGCGCACGGACTATCGAAGCAGTTAATCGGTTGCGAGAGGTCGCCATAAATCGGACCGTTATCCCACGGAAAATTCGGAAAGACGGTCACGTTGCCCGTCGAAATCGTACCTCCGGCTGTGCCCCCGGAACCGTCGATAATCGCTCCGGTAGGCACGCTGGGAAGGCCGAAACTATTATTGAAAGCAATGAACGACTGCCAGTTTACCGTCTCGTAAACCAACCCTCCGCCACCCCGGATCACGGTCGATCCTTTGCCGTTCGTGTCCCACGCAAATCCGAAACGCGGAGCGAAGTTCTTGTGGTCGGGCTTGTAGGCGGAACTGATCTGCTTTCCTACCTGCACCATCCCGAGATTAGGATCGAAATTGCCGAGGAGGTTGTGGGCTTCCTTGACGACCGAGTTGAATTCGTAGCGCAGCCCAAGGTTAATGGTCAGGTTCCTGGACACACGCCAGTCGTCCTGCACAAAGGCCGCATAAGCCCAGTTGCTGAGTTGCCGTCTAGGATCTCCGATCAGAACCGATGCCTTGAAAGGCGCGCCCGCAAAGAAATCCTCCAGTTGAGAGGAAGTGGTGGTGCCGTCGATGGGACTAGTAAACGTGCCACCCAGGAATGTGATGCTCCCCCGCGCATTTCCGAAGGCGCCGTTGGTTACAGCATTTCGGTGAACCTCGCCACCGAACTTGAGGGCGTGCTCGCCCACCGAGTAAGAAACGTGGTCGATGAACTGGGTGATGCTGTCCGGTCCCTGGAACTTTGGCCATTTGAAGCCACCCAGGCCCGGGAAAAAGTAGCCGGCAAATCCGATGCGTGGCAATCCGCCCGTGAATGGGCCCGTGACGCCGGTGTCCAGCCCGTAACCGGAGGCGGGTGTGTTGAGGTCGCCCGGCAACGTTGGCTGGTAGAGGCGGTTGTATCCAAAACGCGCTTCATTGACCCAGCGGGGAGTAGGAGTCCACGCCCAGCTTCCACCCACCACCTGGGCACGGGTGTGAATCTTCGAGCGCCACTTTGATTGCAGTTCCGGAAAGTCTTCCACCGTTCCCGAGTTGTTTCCGAAGAAGTACATCCCGTTGACGCGGTTTTTTTCGTTGAGGTTGACATCCACTTTCCCGAGGGCGTTGTAAACCGTGACGTCGTTCGAGAATCCATTCGGGATATTGATGTCTGGATTGTTATTCGTGGGGAAGCCCGTTCCGTCGCATGTAACCACGGAGCCTGCGAGCGCGCAACCAGCGACTTGCAGGCTGGCGGGGCTGACCGTGATTCCTCCCGCCAGGAGGTCTGCCACCACGTCCGGAATGCTGTTTGCGCAGTCGCCGGTTTGGGTCCCAAACAGGCAATTGGGCGGATCCGGAGTGGGCATCGTGACCATGGACGGGCTGGTGACGCCTCCGAACGAGTTTCCTACGTCATAAATCTGCCCTTCGTAGGCGCCAAAGAAAAAGGCCTTATCTTTGACAATCGGCCCGCCCACGCTGCCGCCGTATTGTTCCAGCGTTCGTGGGACCTTTGGATTGGGGGTCGTGTTGAAAAAATTTCGAGCATCCATGATACCGTCGCGCCCAAACGCGAACGCAGTGCCGTGAATCTGGTTGGTTCCGGACTTGAGACCGACGTTAACGGCCGCCCCAGGCTTCCACCCGAATTCGGCTGGCGCGTTCTCTTCCACGTTAAATTCCTGGATCGAGTCGACCGGCAGAATGGTCGCTGAGTCTCCAGCGATGCCCGCGCCGTTGATGATAGCTTGGCCGGAGTAAGGCTCGCTGTTAAACAACCCCTCAACGAAATAGGCGTTGTCTTCCGCGCGCAGGCCGTTCGTGCTCGTCGTCGAGAATCCACCGCCGGGATATCGCTCCACGCCGGGACGAAGTTGCAGCAGATTTTCATAGTTGCGGCCATTCAGGGGCAGGTCGTTGATCTCGGCGTTGCTAAGTGTGCCGCCCAAAGTGGAGGACGTAGTGTTAATCAGCGGTACCTCCTCGGTCACAGTCACCGTCTCCGAGACCAGTCCAGGCGAAAGCGCGATGTCGACGCGCACGTCCTGAGCGACTTCCAACCCGATGTTGAGCCGCTCTACACTCTTGAAGCCTTTCGCTTCGGCTCGGACCTTATAGACCCCCGGCTGCAGACTCGGAACTACGTAGGAGCCCGACGCGTCCGTGACGACAGTTCGGGTGGTGCCGCGCTGTACGTCGGTGACAACTACGCTCGCATCCGGCACGGCGGCACCGGACTGGTCATCAATGTTGCCCAGAATGCGGCCAGTAGTGGTTTGGGAAAAGGCAGGGTTGGCGCTGACTAGCAGGCAGACCAAGCCCAAGACCCAAATTCCTTTCATCAAGGAATGCATCACGGACCTCCAAAATACCTTGGAACTAATGGTCCGACAGCTATACCAACGGACTGGTATATTGTCAAGACCAAAGGCTGGTACCGGTTGACGCGGACCACCCGCCCAGTAGTATCGTGATCCGACCCATACCGCCCCCCTTTTGACCGGGCCAATTTGAAACGGGTCGAGGAACCAATCGGAAGGGAAAACCCGAACATGGCGATCGCAACCACTAACCCCGCGACTGGCGAATTGCTGAAGAGTTTCGAGCCGCTTACTCCGGCACAAATTGAGCACAAGATCCAGCTGGCGACCTCCGCCTTCCAGACTCATCGCCGAACTTCGTTTGCTGACCGCGCACACATGATGGTCCGCGTGGCCGAGGTCCTCGAAAAAGAAAAAGAAGAATGCGCGCACCTGATGACCCTGGAAATGGGAAAGACTCTTCGATCGGCGGTCGCAGAGGCAGCGAAATGTGCGACCGGCTGCCGCTACTATGCGGAAAATGCCGAGCGTTTTCTGGCCGACGAAGTTGTCGAGACCGGAGCCAAGCGCAGCTTCATCCGTTATCTGCCGCTGGGACCGATCCTCGCGGTGATGCCGTGGAACTTTCCGTTCTGGCAGGTCTTTCGTTTTGTTGCTCCCGCACTCATGGCCGGCAACGTCGGACTTCTTAAACATGCATCGAACGTTCCGCAGTGCGCGCTGAAGATCGAAGACATTATCCGCCGGGCAGGATTTCCGGAAGGAGTTTTTCAAACGCTGCTAATCGGATCGGGACCCGTCGATGGAATTTTGAACGACCCGCGCGTAGCGGCGGCAACTCTTACCGGCAGCGAGCAGGCAGGCATCCAAGTTGGCGTTTCAGCGGCCAAACGCATCAAGAAAGTCGTGTTGGAGCTCGGCGGCAGCGACCCGTTTATCGTGATGCCCAGTGCAGACCTGGAGGCTGCGGTCGCGACCGCGGTCGAAGCGCGCGTGCAGAACAACGGGCAATCTTGTATCGCCGCCAAACGCTTCATTGTCGCCGATTCCATCGCGGATGAATTCGAGCGCAAGTTCGTCAGCGGCATGGAAGGGCTGCGCGTCGGCGATCCTTTCGACGAGAGCACCCAGCTCGGACCGCTGGCGAACGCCGACGCCGTAACGTCGCTCGATGCCGACGTTAAGAAAACGGTTGCGGCAGGCGGGCGTCTGCTGACTGGCGGCCATCCGCTGAAGCGGCCCGGCAATTTCTATGCTCCCACTGTACTGAGTGAAATTCCGAAGAACTCGCCCGCCTACCAGGAAGAATTCTTTGGCCCCGTGGCTTCGATCTTTCGCGTGAAGTCGGTGGACGAGGCCATCCAGATTGCCAATGACAGCCGATTCGGGCTAGGCGCGAGTGCATGGACGAACGATCCCGGCGAAACTGAGCGCTTCATCAACGAGCTCGATGCCGGCATGGTGTTCCTGAACAAGATGGTGGCATCCGATCCGCGGATCCCGTTTGGCGGCGTCAAGCAGTCCGGCCACGGTCGCGAACTCGGAGTGCATGGAATCCGTGAATTTGTGAACATCAAGACGGTGTGGCTGCAATAGACCAGAGCCTCTGGGGACCCTTCCCCTGTGTTTCTAGGTCTTGCTCGACAAAAACAAACTTGCAGAATCGATCCGGTAATGGTATTTGGTATAGTGGTTGGACCACTAGCCCATATACTATTCACATAAGTGCTTGAGGGTGCTATGAGCAATGAGGCAATGGATTCTTTGGGTGCCAAACCCGTGTATCGCGCCGTCAAGACTTCGCGTTTGTATGAACAGATTGTGCAGCAAGTTGAAGAGTCGATCCTGAAAGGTCAGCTGAAACCTGGGGACCAGTTGCCAGCGGAACGCGATCTCGCCCAGAGTTTCGGCGTAAGCCGCACCGCCGTTCGCGAAGCGGTCAAGACCCTCCGTGAGAAAGGATTGGTGGAGGCTTATTCCGGACGTGGAACCTTCGTGACCAGCGGGACTGCGCATGCGATCCGGCAATCGCTCGACTTGATGATCCGGGTTAGCCAGCAGGAAGGGTCTCTTCACCTGGCCGAGTTGCGTCAGGTTCTCGAGCCCGAGATCGCGGCCCTGGCAGCTTCGCGCATTGAGGAACAGCTTCTCGCCACCATGCGCGAATCCGTTATCGCCATGGACCGCAGCCTGCACGACCCGGACGCCTACATTGAAGCTGACCTTGACTTTCACCTGGCCTTGGCCGAAGCCGTCGGAAACCCCCTGATTCTGTCGTTGCTCGATTCGATCGTCGGTCTCCTGCGAGAACAGCGCAGCCGAATTTTCCGCGTGGATGGCGGCCCGGAGCGAGGCCAGTTCCATCACAAACGCATCCTGGAAGCGACCGAACGGCGCGATCCGGAGGCTGCTCGCGAAGCGATGCGGGCTCATCTCGGGCAGGTCCGCGAGGACTCATCCGCCTCGGCCGCGACGAGTGTGCAGTCGAAGCCGGCTTCTTAAGTGGAACGGAGCGATTGATGGCGAATCTCGGGTTTGTGGGCCTCGGTGTGATGGGCGGAAACATGGTGGCCCGCCTGCTGGAAAAAGGTCACACCGTAACCGGATATAACCGGACAAAGTCCAAGGCGCAGTCGCTGATCGATCGTGGCATGAAGTGGGCGGATTCTCCGCGGGCGGTTGCGGAGGCCTCCGACGTCATTTTCACCATGGTCACGAATGCGGCGGCGTTGGCCGCGATCCACGATGGCCCGGATGGACTGCTATCCGGCCTTTCTGCTCGCAAATTCCTCATCGACATGAGCACCGTGAGCCCTGACGTCAGCCGCGCGCTGGCGGCGAAGGTTCGCGCCCAGGGCGCGGACATGATTGACGCGCCTGTTTCCGGCAGCGTGATCACGCTGCAGCAAGGCAAACTTTCGGTGATGGTCGGTGGACGCAAAGAAACTTTCGAACGCCTGCAGCCTTTGCTCCTCGATATCGGACCCAAAGTGACGTATGTCGGGGACAACGGCGCGGCGCTGGCCATGAAGATCGCTGTGAACCTGAGCTTGGCTGTACAGATGTTGGCATTCTCGGAAGGCGTACTGCTGGCCGAAAAGAGCGGAATCGCCCGCGAGGTCGCGGTCGACGTTCTGGTCCACAGCGCCGTTGCTTCACCGATGATTCAGTACCGCGGGCCGTTCGTGTTGCAGCAGCCGGATGAGGCCTGGTTCGACGTCAACATGATGCAGAAAGACATGCTGCTCGCCATGGAATTGGGCCGCAAGCTCAATGTTCCAGTTCCTACAACGGCCCTGACTAACGAATTCCTGACCGCTGCGCGCGGTATGGGATGGGAAAAGCAAGACTTCGCAGTCGTGTTTGACGTGCTGGCACAAATGGCAGGAGTTCGGAAATGACAACTGCCGCTCAGCCCCGCGAGACTTCGGAAAAGGTTGATCTGTGGCTCCGCATGTACCGGCAGATGTTGGCGATCCGCCTTTTTGAAACGCAGGTGAATGAACTCTACACGCGCGCTCTGATGCCCGGCCTGGCGCATCTTTACATTGGAGAAGAGGCGGTAGCGGTTGGTGTCTGCGAGGCGCTGCGCCGAACCGACTACATCACCAGCACGCATCGTGGCCATGGACATTGTTTGGCGAAAGGCGCTTCCCCGGATCGAATGTTCGCCGAACTGCTGGGAAAAGAAGCCGGGTACTGCAAGGGCAAGGGCGGTTCCATGCACATTGCAGACCCGGCAACCGGCAACCTGGGAGCAAACGCGATCGTCTGCGGCAGCGCCGGAATCGCAACCGGAGCGGGGTTTGCCGCCCAGCGTCTGGGCACCGGTCAGGTGGCCGTCTGCTTCTTTGGAGAAGGAGCTCTGGGACAGGGCGTCTTGTACGAAGTGATGAACCTCGCTCAGCTTTTCAAACTGCCCGTGATCTACGTCTGCGAAAACAATCTCTACACCGAATATACGCACTACTCGGAAACCACCGCGGGAGACATCCTGACGCGCGCGACTGCTTTCGGCGTAGAAGCCGCTGACGTCGACGGACAAAATGTGCGTGCCGTGAACGGCATCGCACAGCGTCTGGTGGACCGCGCTCGCAAGGGTGATGGCCCGGCATTTCTACTATGCAATACCTATCGCTACCACGGCCATCATGTCGGTGATATCAACCGCGAATACTACCGCTCGAAGCAAGAAGAACAGACCTGGAAGACGCAGCGGGATCCAATCCTCAACCTGCGGAATTGGTTGGTCGAGCAGAAAATCGTCGACACAGGTACCCTCGATCGCTGGCACGCCGAGCTGGAATCCGAAATGAAGAAGGCCATGGAATTCGCAATTTCCACGCCCTACCCGAGTCCCGATCAAGTGGAACAGGACGTCTATGCCTGAGGCCGTCGATCGCGAGCTGACTTTCGCGCAAGCGATTCGTGAAGCGCTGGCCGAGGAGATGCGTCGCGATCCTACCGTCTGCATCATGGGCGAAGACGTCGCCGAGGCGGGCACTCCATTCAAAGTGCTGTCCGGTCTGGTGGAAGAATTCGGCAAAGACCGAGTGCTCGATACGCCGATCTCCGAAGCTGGCTTCACCGGACTCGCCGTGGGAGCGGCGATGACGGGGTTGCGCCCGGTTGTGGACATCATGTTCGGCGACTTCATCACCCTGACGATGGACCAGATGGTGAACCAGGCGGCGAAGGTCCACTATATGTCGGGCGGAAAATGGAAAGTGCCGATGGTCATGCGGACCACTCTGGGAGCCACGCGCCGTTCCGCGGCGCAACACTCGCAATCGCTACACGCGTGGTTCTGCCATGTTCCCGGATTGAAAGTCGTCCTGCCCGCGACGCCCTACGATGCTAAGGGTCTGCTCAAGTCGGCCATTCGCGACGAGAATCCTGTCGTCTTCTTTGAAGACAAGATGATGTACAAGCTCAAAGGCGCGGTGCCAGCGGAGGAATATACCGTCCCCCTAGGGGTGGCGGATGTGAAACGAGTGGGGGAGGACGTCACACTGGTCGCCACCAGCAGCATGGTCCAGATCGCATTGGGAGCAGCGACGTTGCTAGCGGAGATCGGCATCAGCGCCGAGGTAGTGGATCCCAGAACCATGTGGCCGCTGGACGAAAATACTTTAATCGAATCAGTGAAGAAAACATCACGCGCAATCGTGCTTGACGAAGGCTACGAAAGGTACGGTGTCACCGCGGAACTTGCCTCCGTGATTGCAGCGGGCGCATTCTACAATTTGGACGCACCGGTGAAGCGCATGGGCGCGATGCATGTTCCAATCCCGTTCTCGCCGCCCCTGGAAGACGTCACCGTGCCGACGGAGCAGACTGTGTTTGAAGCTGCCCGGGTGCTCTGCGGCCAATCTTAGTCCCGGCGCGAGCGGAGACCCGCTCTTAAGGAGAAACTTTATGGCTCTGCCAACCTACGGAACGATGGCGGTGGATTGGGAAAACCGGGTGGACTTCGACCGTCTGCGGCGCGAACGCCTGGCCCGCGCCAAAGATCTTCTCGCCAAGTCCGAGATGGGAGCCCTGCTTTGCTTCGACATGAACAATGTGCGCTACTTGACGGCGACGCACATCGGCACCTGGGCCCAGGACAAAGCCAATCGCTTTACTCTTCTTCCTCAAAACGACGAGCCGATCCTCTGGGACTTCGGCTCTGCGGCCCGACATCATCAGCTGCATTGTCCATGGCTGGGAGACCGCTCGCGTCCGGGGATCTCCATGCTGCGTGGCGCTATGACCCCGCAGATGGGGCGCGCCGAGGATGTCGCAAAGAAAATTCGCATCGAGCTCGAAATCCGCGGACTGCACAAGGAACCGGTCGGCATTGACATCATCGAGCTGCCCGTATTGTTCGCTTTGCAGAAAGAAGGCATCAAGGTCGTGGATGGACAGGCTCTCATGTCGGAAGCGCGGCTCATCAAGACGCGCGACGAGATTACTCTCCTGAATACCTCCGCGATGATGGTGGACGCTGCCTACGACGAGCTCTACCGTGCCATGAAACCCGGACTGAGCGAGAACGAGGCGGTCGGCCTCGTAAGTAAGGTGCTCTACGATCTGGGTTCGGAGTACGTGGAAGCAGTGAACGCGATTTCGGGAGAACGGTGCAGCCCGCATCCGCATGTGTTTTCCGACCGCGTACTGCGACCGGGCGATCCGGTGTACTACGACATCCTTCACTCCTACATGGGATACCGCACCTGCTACTACCGCTGCTTCACGATTGGCTACGCGTCCCACGCCATGAACGACGCCTACAAGCGTTGCCGTGAGTACCTCGACGCGGCCATCGAACTCGTGCGTCCGGGACGCACCACAGCGGAGATCGCGGCGGTCTGGCCCAGAGCGGAAGAGTTCGGATTCCCCAACGAAGAATCATGCTTCGCCCTGCAGTACGGGCACGGCATCGGCCTGGCGATCTGGGAAAAACCAGTCATCAGCCGTCTGGTCTCGTTCGACCATCCTTGTGAGATCAAGCCGGGCATGGTGTTCGCACTAGAAACTTTCTGGCCTTCGACCGACGGCTGGAGCGCGGCTCGCATCGAAGAAGAAATTGTTGTTACTGAAACCGGCCACGAAGTCATCACGCGTTTCCCGGCCGAGGAACTGCTGGTCGCTGGCAGACACTATTTCACCGTGAACGGACCGCTGCCAGCCATACGAGAGAACGAATCCGAACCAAGCCGGCGCGTGCGCGAGATGATCGAAACCAGTTCCAAGCAAGAACGAGTTGGAGTGGGCGACTAGAGGCCGAAACCGGCCCTTCTCCCCGAATCAAACTATGGCGATTAGTGTGGTCATGCCCGCTCTCGAAATGGCCCAGGAAACTGGCAAGCTGATCTCCTGGCTGAAAAAAGAAGGCGAGGCCGTTGCCAAGGGCGAGCCCCTCCTCGAGATCGAAACCGACAAAGCGGTGATGGAAATCGAATCGCCCGGCGACGGCGTTCTCGCCGGCGTCAAGGTACAGACCGGAGCCGAAGTACCGGTCGGCCAAACCATCGCTTGGATTGTGCGTCCGGGAGAGGCTCCACCGGCGGACGAAGCGCAGGTTACGTCGGGAAGAAAAACTTCTACCGCCGCTCCCTCCGCGACGGCAGTGTCTGCGGCAGCAGCAGCTCAGCCACCGGCCGCGGACATCCGGATTTCCCCGAAAGCGCGTCGTCTGGCCGCTGAGCGCGGCGTGGATCTTGGCCAGGTGCGCGGATCGGGACCCGCTGGGGAGATTCTCGCATCCGACATTCTCGCGGCTGCGGAATCGAAAGCCAGCGCGCCAGTCATTGCCAACGGCAGCCCGATCTCTCGCTTGATGGCGGAGCGGACCGCACAGAGTTGGACGACCGTCCCGCATTTCTTCGTCGTGCGCGAAGTAGATGCTGGGGCCCTGAACGAGGCACGCCAGAAGTTCGCTCCCGAGATTGAAAAGTCGCGAGCCGTGAAACTCACGCACACCGATCTGCTGGTGGCACTGGTCGCGCGTGTCCTGGTGAAGCACACGCGAATGAATTCAAGCTGGACCATCGGAGGCGTGCAGGTCAACGCAGATGTAAACATAGGAGTGGCCATGGCCGTGAACGACGGGGTGGTGGCGCCAGTGATTCACAAGGCCGACGCCGTCGAACTAGGAGAGATTGCTCTGAGGCGGCGCGACCTTACGGGGCGGGCCCGCACCGGCAAACTTCGACCACAAGATATCGCTGGCGGAACGTTCACCATCAGCAATCTCGGCATGTTCGGCGTAGATGCATTCAGCGCGATCATTACGCCGCCACAGGCCGCGATTCTTGCCGTCGGACGGATCGCGGACCGAGTGGTGCCGGTGGACGGGGTCCCAGGAATTCGGCCGACGATGACCTTGACACTTTCGAGCGACCATCGCGTGGTGGATGGAGCCCGGGCCGCCGAGTTCCTTCGGGATGTCACCGAGGCGATCGGTAACCCGCAACAGTGGCTCGGCTGAACCACCATCCACCCGTTGAGCTTGCTCCTAAATTCATCGTGGGAGATTCCCATGCTTCGTTGGTTCGAGGAAGTAGGCCATGAGTTTTGTATCAAAGGGGCGGGCGCGAACACTGGCATCTCGCGGGAAGATAAAATGCAAGCGCGCCGCTACCTTGGCGTCCACAGCGGATTGTTTGTGAAGAGACCGTTTACGAAGCCGACCTGGTAAACGACCAGGCAACCGAACACCAGACTCAGCAGTCCCGAAGCCATCGCCAATCGGCGCGAAACCTTCTGACTGCCTACTCCGACAACCTTAAGTGTTGAAGCGAGGCTCATCGTGATGACCATCATGCCCGCAATGGTGCCGACTCCGAAGACCAGCAAGTATGCAATCGCCCACCGCGGGTTGCGGATGGTGGCGAGGACGAGCAGGGCCACAGCCGCCGAGCCCGCGAGACCATGGACGATACCCACTGCGAGTGGTCGCAGGTGCTGATACAGCCCGGATTTACCAAACATCCGGTCTAAGAAGGCCACCGGCGTCTGGTCAGGATTGTGAGGGTGAACCTCGGGCTGGTGCCTGTGCGGATGCCTGTGGACGTAGTCTCCGTGGCTGTGATGATGCGAGTGGATGACGTCGCTCTCATGGGTCTGGAACGGCGCGCCGGGTAGGGAACGGAAGAAGCTCACCACATTCATAGTCCCGAGGACAATCAGCATAATTCCGACTGACAACTCCATGCTAAGACCAATGCGGGCGGGGATCGTTAGATTGAACAGAATAATTGCCGTGCCTACCACGAAAATGGTAACGGTGTGACCCAATCCCCAGAAGGCGCCAATCAGAGCGGCGCTGGCAAGCCTTGGTTGTCGCGTGACGATGGTTGAAACCGCAATGACGTGGTCAGGGTCGGTTGCATGACGCATCCCGAGAAAAAAACCCAGCGCAATGATGGAGAAAAGACTGATCATGCAGACTGCCGGATAGTCTATACGACTGCCGTGGTACGCACTTGAGCGAAGTAGCCTCGTGGGGCGGATAATAGGTGAGTGATGAGCAACGGCCCATGGAATCACAACATCCACGATCACGACGTCGTTCTGCGTTCGGCTCCTTTATCGCGATCGGCGGTGGTGCCAGCGGAGCCTGGTATCCCGCGATCGCAATCCCGCAGGCCGCAAACATGCTTGCTCGTCTAGCTTTCAGGGTCGCGCACCTTCTTTCGGAGAATCCCGGCTGAAACCAGCGTGACCACCAGGCCAATCGGGAAAACCTCCATGAACGTCAGGGCTACGTTGACCGCCGGATTCTGATACATCTGCTTGAACTGCGCTGCCTTCCGTTGAGTTTCATCCAGCTTCTGCTGGCTCGCCCCGGATGCCTTCGCCGTTTCCACCATGTGCGCGGCATATTTGTCGGCAAAGCCTGGCATCAGTTTGTAATAGACGATTTCCCAAGTCCCTACATAGCACGCGCTGGAGATCAGCGTAATCAGGATGCCGACGGCGAACCCGCGGCCGAAGGTCAGACGCCCGCGCCCGACGTTCTCCCGATACGAACGCACTCCGAAGTACACCATGAGCGCCGAGAGCACGATCACGGTGTAGCCGAGGATTTCCCCCTTATCCCAGCCGATCTTATCGACGAACGGGATCGTAGCCTGCATCATCGCGGCGGACATCGCGCCGGAAATCAGTCCGAAAGTTAATACAGTCTTTTTCATAAGTGTCTCCACTCGGATTCAGACGTGCTGATCGACTAGAATTGGATTCCCGTCGGGGTCAATTGCGGTAAAACTCGCTGGTCCCGTGGATGTCTCGTCTGCTTCGGTCATTAGCTGTACACCTTGTGCTTTCAATTCGCGCTGCAGATCGCGAACGTCGGTGAATGTGTTGAGCTTGTTAGCATTGCTGTCCCAGCCAGGATTGAAGGTTAGGATGTTCTTTTCGAACATGCCTTGAAAGAGACCGATTGCATGAGGGCCGTTCTTTAGAATCAGCCAGTGCCGCGAGGCATCCCCAGCGAAGACCTTGAAGCCAAACTTATCGTAGAACGCCCTCGAAGCTTCAATGTCTTTGACAGCCAAGCTGATTGAAAATGCACCAAGTTCCATGTTCGCTCCCTTGTAATGTAAGTAGTTAGATAAATCCGCTACCGGATGCTAAACGTGAAATGCAGTCGCACCATACTGCGCAGGCAAGGTCCCTGTCGTCATCCTTTCGGGTGATTTTAGGCGCAGGAGAGGAAATCATTCGTTCGAGTGAGTAGCTTCAAGGGAGCAAGCCGAATTCCTTGCCGATCTGTACGGCCTGGGTGCGACGCTTAGCGCCGAGCTTATCGAACAGCCGGCTCGAATGGGTCTTCACCGTGTTTTCGCTGACGAAGAGCCGGCCGGCAATCTCCCGATTGCTCAACCCGGTGGCGATGAGCCCGAGAATCTCCAGTTCGCGCGCAGTGATGCCAAGCTGGCTCACACGCGTCTCGTCGACAACGAACGGATCCGCGGCGGGGATTTCCTTGATAATCGTTTCCTGGACGATCACTGTCGGCTTTTTTCTGGTGAGCGTCAGCCCTAGCCAGATGCCGAGTCCGGCAAACAGGGCGGCGACCAGCGCGACGTAGATCTCGACCGAATGCTCGACCACCAGGAAGCGGTACTCCATCAGGTTCAGCACCGCAATGAGCACACCGCCGCACACTCCGTAGAGCAGGATGTCGCGCACCGCGCGGCGGCGCGAACCCGGGGCGGATTCCCTCGTTAAGCTCACGGGAGGCCATGATATCTGAAGGCTGCAACCTTAGGGAGCACCAGCCTCCCTATAGACAGGCACACATAAGGATATTCGCGCGGCAACCAGGTTAATGAATAGTGGATAACTTGGACACGGAAATCGCACTTCTCACTGAAGGCGCTCCACCCATGTTCTGGCGCGAGGCATATTGTCCCAGCGCGCGAGACCCTACCCAGGTGCCGCGCTGCGTCAAAACTATAAACAAGAATAAATATAAAAGTGATCATCCATCTGGGTGCGCAGTCGAGCTTCGGCCTAAGGACTCAGGAGCGACTTCCCGTACACTACGGGAATAGCGAAATTCGATCCGCCGAACTCGCGCACCATAGCAAAGTTAATTCCTATGACTTTGCCCTCATTGTTGAAAAGCGGACCGCCAGAGCCCCCCGAAGTGGTTTGGGCATCATAGACAATTTTGTCAGGCAGTACGCTGCCGATGTGGCCCTGAGTGGTAGTGGGCCTGATCAGTTTACGGCGGGCGAGTTCTTCCATCACCTGCTTCGGGTCGCCCTTGGATGCAGTCGCGATGGACTGGAGCGTTTCTGCGCCGGCCCGAGCCAGAATTGCATCAAGAGCAGTAGGATATCCGAGTAGTACGACCGGGCCCCCGCTGACCGCCGACCGGCCATCGGCAAGCGCGATCTGCTTGATGCCCAGCCCCGAGACATTTCCTTTCACGACAGCAACGTCCGCAGCAGCTGAAATCTTCTCGGTGTTGACCGCAATGCCGTTGGTAACGCCGGGGAAATATGCGGTCATCTCGGCAATCACTGGCTCAACGCCCTGATCGAGCATTTCCTTCAACTCTTCGTTCTGCCACCACGGCTCCGCCACGTGATGATTGGTGAGGATTTGTCCAGTGCCGGAGACGAGAAACCCGGTGCCGAAAATATCCAGGCGTACTTCCGGACCGTTGCCGGTAAGGGTCACGAGTGGGTTGTTGTGTTCGTCGGCCGCAGGCTCGCCGCTGGCCGTGACCCCTGCGTAGCGCAATCTCAATCCGGTAGTGTGCTCGCGGAAGGCAAGTACAACATGAATAAGGCAGACGCTGGGCTCATAGGCCTGGATAATCCTCTCCGCAAACTTGCCTTCGGTCTCAATCTTCTGGAGGCGGCTTTCCACTGCGGTTAATTGCTTCTGCAAAGCAGAAGCGTCTTCTGTCCCGCTGGCGATTTGCGATCGCAATTCTTCGCTCTTCTTCTGGAGTTCGATCTTTTGTGGATCGCCGGCCTTGGAAAGACCGCGTTCCACGTCTTCACGGGCTCGAAGCGAGCGTTCCATCAACTGCTGTTGGGTCTGGATGCCTGTTGCCTGCAATCGGGTAAGTGCAGCATAAACTCGGGTATTCTGTTCCTGGGTGCGACGGTAGAAGAAGAGAAATATCAGTCCAACAACAATCAACACGAAGACGGCCGCCAGGCCGCTACGGCGAAATGTCCGCCGTTCTTGATTGACCGCTGTCATCACCTGCTGCGTAGTGTTTCGATTTTCCTCGGCAAGGCGCAGGCGCTCTCGAAACTCATCCGCGGCGTGTTTGGTCCGTAGTTGCGAGCGCACCCGCGATAGCAATTCGTGCGGGTCGAAGGGTAGTGACAACACATCGTCTGCGCCAAGATCCATCCCTCGAGTCCGCTCGCCTGATCCTCCGGGAGCTAGCATCACGACGCGTATGTGCTGAGTGGGTTCGGAACCTTTGATTTCGGAAAGAAGGTCACAGCAATCGAGTTGGGGCGGATTGGCACCCAGGATAACCGCGTCCGGACCGAAGGCGAGTACCGACTTCATCCCTTCCTCGTAATCGGTCGAGACCTGATATCCGGCCTCGCTCAGAACTGCGACGACGCGTCCCCGGAGAGCATCGTCAGACTCCACCACCAACAACTTCTCTGTTTTGGATTCCATAAGTTGATAACCTTTCAAATTCCAGTGGCCGCAAACATCGGCTGACGTCGTGTCCGCATCGGACGATCGCCTCGTAGCAACCGCCCGCGATCCGCGTCTTGGAAGATATGGTGCATGCGCTCACAGAAGATCACCGATCGGCGGTAAACAAACTGGAAGCGCTAATTATCGGACCAAGTTTGGGATTTCCGAAGTGGCTGCTTCCAAAATTTGCTGATGGCACAGGGGACACTGGTCGGGGCGCGCGGATTTGAACCGCGGACCCCCTGCGCCCAAGGCAGGTGCGCTACCAGGCTGCGCTACGCCCCGACACATCCGATTATAAATGACTGGCTTACTGTCGGCGCGCCGGCGCCTGCTCCAGTGCATGACTTTCGGG
>JACXTT010000941.1_pt1 | contig 49754 bp, 47 predicted proteins | sample 9270951 | NCBI WGS metagenome assembly JACXTT01 (sample SAMN15532306, study PRJNA645909) | rock metagenome | isolation source: weathered quartz diorite | place: Puerto Rico | collected 2017-06-21 | reverse complement strand
TGAGGCTTGCCCGCCGGCGGCTTCGGTTTGTCATTGCTCATTTTTAGTTTTGCGCCTTCGGTCCCGAAAGCGAACGGATACTAGAAGTGGAACCGCTGCCGTTTGTCCATTCAAAAGTGTCAGCCGGCGGGGTATTCTCGCGCTGAATCTTACCGGGCAGATAGGCCGCCACGCTGTGATTACTCAGGATCATGGCGACAAGCGGCCCTGAATTGGTCGCGCCGCCGGCGCTGCCGCCTTCGCGCTGGCTAAACAGCACGCAGAGCAGCACCAGTGCGGCGGTGGCAGGCGCCAGCCAGCGCAGACGGAAACCCGGCACGGGCGGATCGGTAATGACAGGGGCACCGACGGCCAACGCCGCCGCCTGTTGTGAGGCGGCCCAACGCCGTCTAAAGCTCGACGAGGGGCGGCGCGGCACCCACGAGCGCAATTGACTCTCCAACTCGTTCATTTCGTTCATACTGTTCATATTCGGCTCCCTTCAGGCACAGCTTGAGTTTCTGCAGGCCATAACGGTAACGGCCTGCGGCGGTATTCGGCGAAACTTCGAGAAGCTCGCCGATTTGGTCGAAAGTGTATTCATGCCAGATTTTCAGGACGATGACTTCACGCTGCTCGCGCGGCAATTCAGCCAGGCAGCGCATTGCACTGCGTTCGGCGGGGGTCTCATTAGGCGATCTTTCGAACCAGCGTTTTGATTCCAGTTCGCGCGTCAGGCGACGCCACAAATTCCGGCGATAATTCAGGGCCTGGTGGCGGAAGCTGCGGACGCAGTAGTGCTCCGCATTTTGGGGCGGCTCGGTTCGCTGCACGAGAGCGAGGAACGTCCCGTGTAGAACGTCCTCAGCTTCGGCGTGGCGCAAGCCCAGCGCCCGCCCATAAAGGATCAGATCGGCCGCTTTGGCTCGATACAAGGCTTCGCACCACCCGCATGATTGATCGCTGCTCACGAATCCACTGGATAGACACCCAGTATGAAGAATTTGTATAAAGATTATTGCGGAAACGCAAGCCGTTGAAGCCAAGCAGATTAGGAGGGATTCCGCAGGGGAGACCGACCCGCCAGTGCCCGTTCCCGCTCGAGCAATGTCGGATGTGAGTAGTAAAATCCGCTGTAAACCGGGTGAGGCGTCAAATTGCTGAGGTTCTTTTCGGTCAATTTCCGCAGCGCGCGGACCAGGGGATGCGGTTCGCCGATCACGCCTGCGGCAAATTCGTCAGCCTGATATTCGTAGCGGCGCGACCACCAATGAGCCAACGGCGAGAACCAAAATGTCACGACTCCAGCCAACAGGCCAAACAACAAGAGAGCTGGCGCGATATTTCCCTGCGCGAAGCCGAACGCGCGATAAAACCAGTCCTGTTTTGCCAGAAGGGAGATGACATAGAATCCCGCCAGCGAGACCAGCGCAGAAATCAATAGCGTTTTCGGAATGTGTTTTTTCTTAAAGTGCCCGATTTCGTGTGCCAGCACGGCTTCCAGTTCCGGCTCGGCCAGTTGTTCGGTTAACGTGTCGAACAGCACGATTTTTCGGAACCTGCCGAACCCGGTGAAGAATGCGTTCGAATGCCGTGAACGTTTGCTGCCGTCCATAACCTGAATGCCACGTGCGCGGAACTGCGTCTGGTCCGCCAGTCGCAAGAGGCGCTCGCGCAAGCTGCCCTCCGGCAACGGCGTGAACCGATTGAACAGCGGCAGGATAAGAACCGGGGCGAGCACCGACAGCAGAACCTGAAAAAGCAGCAATGCCGTCCAGGCCCAGAACCACCACCAGCCGCCAGTCCATTCCACCAGCTTCAATACCAACACCAGAAGCGGGTAACCAAGGACTAAGCCGAGGAACAAACCTTTCAGGCGATCCATCCACCAGACTGTTTGCGTGGTCGTGTTAAACCCGAACCGTTGTTCGAGACGGAATTGATAGTACCATTCGATGGGCAATCCGGGCAACGAAAGCGCCACGCCCGCCAGAAAAAGAAACGCGGCCATGGCCCACACTGAGCCGCCGAGCCGATGAATGGCCAGAGCGTGTCCCCAGGGCAAAACTCCGCTAACCAGCACGACGAGCAACAGCGCCGCTTCATAGGTCGTGTCGATTTGATCCAAACGTGCTTTGGCCAGCGTATAGCTGACGGATTTGGCGTATGTCGCCTCGTCCACTATGTCGTGGAAGGCTTCCGGCACTGCGCCCGCATGGGCGCGCACATGATGGCGGTTCAGAGAATTCAGCCATAGCTCGGCCACCCATTTGGCAAAGACCAGGCACACGACCACCCAAAATGTGATGCTCGAGGGAGTCATCAACGCAATTTAACGGCAAACTGGCCGAGCTAGAAACCGAAAAGTCTCTTTGCAGTTCTGCGCAAATTCTCCTGACAAAAATCACCCCTCTGTGGTATAGATAGGGCGACTAAGCACTTATCAACCAGACAGACGAAGATTATGCCTATGAAAAGCGTTACAAATAATTATTCACCGTCAGTTGTCGCAAACAAACCACACTACTCCTCCATCCAAATCATTGTGGTTCGGCTCGCGCTCCTCTCGTGCCTTGTGCTCGCCGCAGCCGGTCCGCTTTCGGCGGCTGAACCCGACAAAGTCTATAAAGGCTCGCCCGAGTTCGAGCGGATGAAAACCCTCGCAGGCACTTGGAAGGGCAAGGCCGACATGGGCCAGGGCCCAATGGAAATGACCGTCCAATACCGCGTCATTTCCGGCGGCAGCGCCATTGAAGAACGCATCTTCGAAAGCACGCCCAAAGAGATGGTGACGATTTACCATGACAAAAACGGCAAGCTGGCCCTGACGCATTATTGCATGCTGGCCAATCGTCCCGCCATGTTGCTCGAGTCGTCCGACGCCAAGACCCTGCGGTTCGATTTTGACTCTACCTGTGGGATCGATGCCAAATCCGAAATGCACATGCATTCGCTTTCGATCACGTTCGAAGGCCCGGACTCGATCGTGCAGGATTGGAAGCTGTTCGAGGACGGGAAAGCCAAGGACAGCCATCCGTTTGTGCTGAAGCGGGTAAAGGCGTGATTGTCGAAATCGTCCACGGCCTTCGCATAGCGCGGCTGCGAAGGCCGGCAGTTCTCGAACCGAACCGAAAGCAATTGTGAGCTCTCGCGAACCGCGCGCGATGTCCTTTGTTGCCTTTTTGCGAGGCATCAACGTCGGCGGACGCAAGCCGATCAAGATGGAAGACCTCCGCGCAGCATTTAAGGACATGGGATTTCAAAAGGTGAGGACCCTGCTCGCCAGTGGAAATGTGCTCTTCGAGTCAGGTGCCGACAAAGCGGAACCAGCCGCCGAAAGGATCGAGGACAATTTGAGAAAGGCCTTCGGCCATGAAATCGGCGTGCTGGTCCGTTCGATCTCCGAACTCCAGAAACTCGCCGCAGTTGACCCTTTCAAAGCAGTCAAAATCGCTCCACAAACCCAGCTTTACGTCACTTTTCTTTCGCAGAAATCAAAGCCAGGCCAGAACGCGCGGTTTGAGGCCATTGCTAAGGATTTCAAAACGCCGCGTATCTCCGACCGGGAAGTCTGCAGCGTCATAAAAGTGTCGCCGCAGTTTCATACGACGGACTTGATGATTGTTCTCGAAAAGGAATTTGGTCGAAAGGTCACCACGCGGAACTGGAATACAATTCTCCGGATCTTGAACGCGGCCGCTGCTGAGCAAGAAACTTCGACGGCAGTCAGCAAAGCACGAGGCCGCTAAGCTGACAATTTACCAATCCATGAGCGTCATTTGCGGTGGTTGCTTGTGCGGGGCAGTGCGTTACGAGGCGGCCGGCCGGCCGTATAACATTACCCATTGTCACTGCGCCGATTGCCGCCGCAGCGCCGGAGCACCGTTCTTGAGTTGGGCTTCGTTTCGCCGGATCGAGTTCCGCTTCACTCGAGGTCAGCCGCGTGAGTTGGAGTGGACTGGGCGCTGGCGCTCGTTTTGCCCGGCTTGTGGCACTCAATTGACATTCAAGGCCACGGCGGAGGCGGAGGAAGTCGATGTGACGGTTTGCAGTTTCGATCAGCCCGAATCGATTTCGCCGCAGGACCATACGTGGGTTGAGGATCGAATTCCGTGGGTGCTTCTCGCCGACAATTTGCCGAGTTACGCGCGGGCAAGATCTTCCAAATCGGGCGCGTAAACCTGGGGTGACTCGGCCTGCTCTCCCCAACCCTCTCCTCTAGAGGAGGAGAGGGGGAGATTCTCGCCGCGCCCTCATCGATGCTCGTCACGGTCAATTCAACTTGAATTTTGGAGGTTTCAAATTATTCTGGTTTGCGCGCGCCGGACGAAACTAACGAAGGCTTTCGGTCCAGGCGGCTGAACATTCGAAAGTGATAGTTGAGCCATGCAGACAAATCGCCGGACCTGGCAGTCATTTGATGAAATGCGCAAGGCCGCCCAAGAGGGCGACCCGGCCGCACAATGTTACCTGGGCGTTTGTTATCAGACCGGGCAGGGGGTGCAGCAGGATTATCAGGAAGCCATCAGAAGGTTCCGTCGGGCGGCGGAACAGAACGATGCCGCAGCCCAATGTTATTTGGGCTTCTGCTACCAGAATGGCCAGGGTGTGCCGCAAGAATACGGGCAGGCCGCCAAGTGGTTTCGCGAAGCTGCCGAGCAGGGTGATCCCGCTGCGCAGTTTAACCTGGGCGTTCTTTACGAAACTGGCCAGGGTGTGCCACAAAATTACGCCGAGGCGGTTAAGTGGTATCACGAAGCGGCCGAACAGGGCGAACCGCAAGCTCAGTTCAATTTAGGGGTGTTCTACGAGACGGGCCAGGTCGTCCCTCAAAACTTCGAGGAAGCGGTGAAGTGGTACCGGCTGGCGGCGGATCAGGAATGCGCTCCCGCTCAATGCAACCTGGGTTTGTGCTACGAAACCGGCCGGGGCGTGCCGCAAAATGTGCGGGAAGCCGTCAAATGGTTCTGCAAAGCGGCCCGGCAAGGCGACAAAACCGCGCAGCATAATCTCGGGGTTTATTACGCGACCTTGGAAGCCGCGGAGCGTGCCGCGGCAGAGGGCGAAGCAACACCGCAGGCGGCAGGCGAGGCCGGGCTTGGAATCACACCGGCTTAGCCGAACAAATCCATCTGCGGAGGCGGAGGAAGTTGCTGCAACCGCTGGCGGTCTCGCTCCCGTCGCGTCGCTTGGCGCACGTTGCCTTCCGGCGTCAGCTCGGAGGCTTCGAGATTTCCCAAAATTTCCTTTGCCCGCTCCAGAACAGTTTTGGGCACCCCGGCGAGCCGTGCGACCTGGATGCCATAGCTCTTGTCAGTGCCACCCTCGACTATTTTGCGCAGGAAAACGATCTGATCGTGCCATTCGCGCACGGCGACATTGAAGTTCTTGAGCCGGGGCAATCGTGCGGCCAGCTCCGTCACTTCGTGGTAGTGCGTGGCAAACAACGTCTTGGCGCCCACCTGATTGTGCAGGTGTTCGACGATGCTCCACGCCAGGCTCAACCCGTCAAAGGTGCTCGTGCCGCGCCCAATTTCGTCGAGAATGATCAGACTCCGCGGCGTGGCATTGTTCAGAATGTTGGCGGTCTCGCACATCTCGACCATGAAAGTGGACTGGCCGCGGGCCAGATCATCACTTGCGCCGATGCGCGTGAAAATGCGGTCCACCAAATCAATCCGCGCTTCTGCTGCTGGGATGAACGAACCGGTGTGTGCCAGCAATGTGAGGAGCGTGACCTGCCGGATATAAGTGCTTTTGCCGGCCATGTTCGGGCCGGTAATTAGGGCAATCTGCGGAAATTCTGGGCGACGCTGGCTCTCCCTCTCCTCCTTAGCAGGAGGGGGTTGGGGAGAGGAGATCTCCGATCCGGCCATAGCAGCATCGTTCGGCACGAAACGCTCTTCGCTCAGACTTTGCTCGAGCACCGGATGCCTTCCCTCGCTGATCGATAAAATCCCATCATCACCGATCTGTGGGCGGCAATAATTGTAGAGCCGGGCGGTCTCGGCGAAAGCGCCGAGCACGTCCACCCGGGCCAAAGCGGCGGCCGTCCTTTGGATCTCGGGCAGGCGGCCCAGCACCTCCTCGCGCACTCGCTGAAATAACTCGTATTCGAGCTTCACGCTTCGTTCTTCGGCCCCGAGGATTTTGCTCTCCATTGCTTTGAGCTCTGGTGTTATGAAGCGCTCGCCGTTCGCGATGGTTTGTTTGCGAACGTAGTCGCCTGGCACTTTCTCCAGGTTCGCTTTTGTGACTTCGATGTAATAACCAAAAACCGAGTTGAAGCGCACTTTGAGCGACGAGATGCCCGTGCGCGTGATTTCATCCTGCTGCAGTTTAGCAATCCAGTCCTTGCCGCCGCGCATAGCGATGCGCAGTTCGTCCAGGGCCGGATCGAAGCCATCCCGGATAAGACCGCCTTCCTTCACCGCCAGGGGCGGCTCATCCACAATCGCGCGCGCTATCAACTCCACTAGTTCCGGCACTTCGACGATTTGAGATTGCAACTCCTCCGCCAGGGAGCGAACAGGTTCGGCTCCGTCACGGTTCCCACTGGACGATTCCGGGTTTTGGAACTCGCGGAGTGATTCGCCGGAAGCTGAAGCCTGCGGCCGGAGCAAGTTCTCCAGCGTCTTCTTCAGCCCCGGGATTTGCTCCAATGCCAGCCGCAGAGCGACCATGTCGCGCGCGTTGCCAGTCCCGACGCTCAGGCGGCCGAGCGTGCGTTCCAGGTCGCGTACGTGGGCCAACTCCGTGCGTAAATCCTCTAAGGCAGCGGGATGATCGATGAACAGTTGCACTGCTTCCTGGCGTTGTTGAATGGGCTGAACCGTCGCCAGCGGTTGTGACAGCCAATCGCGCAGGCGGCGCGCGCCCATGGGTGTGACCGTGCGATTGAGCGCACCATAGAGCGAAGCGTTGCGCGGAGAATCCTGGTGCAAAGGCTCAAGGATTTCCAAATGCCGCAAGGTCGTGAAGTCGATCGTCAGGAAATCGGTTCTTTGGTAAAAAGAAAGCCGCGTGAGGTTGCTGGCCTCGCGGCGCAGATGCTGCGTCAGGTAATGCAGCACAGCCCCGGCCGCGCCGGTAGCCGCAGCGCGGTCTTTCAGTCCGAACCCATCCAGAGAGGCGACCTTAAAGTGCTCCCGAACTGTGTACACCGCAGTCTCCGGCGCAAACACCCAATCCTCATATCCATTGACAATCCAGCCGAACGGAGCTGCAGCTCCGTGCCAGGAGAAGCGGTTTCCTTTCTCCAAACCAGGGCTCGCCTTGGTAACCGAGTTGGGAGAGATGGGAGCGGAGCCAGACACGCCGCCGCCGGATGGAACGCTCCGCGGCCTGTCAGAGGCGGAAGGGCCAGGGGGCAGCGTTTCCGCCGTTCCTCGGCGATTTCCTGTCGCGAGTAAATCCCGCACGCCCGTCGCTTCAGCGGGATAAATGATTTCCGCCGGCCGAAGCCGCTGAAGCTCCGTCATCACGGCGTTCTCTCCTTCAACTTCAGTCGTCCGAAAATCTCCCGTCGTCAAATCCGCCACCGCCAGCCCATAAGTCCGGCCCACGGCATAAACGGCTCCTAGAAAGTTGTTCCGCTCGGCCGCCAGCATCCGCTCGTCAAAATGCGTGCCCGGGCTGAGAATCTGAGTCACTTCGCGTTTGACCAGTTGACCCGGCCGCGCCTCTTCCATCTGGTCACAAATGGCGACCTTGCGTCCCGCCCGCAGCAACCGGCTAAGGTAGGCGTTCGCCGCATGGAACGGGATGCCGCACATGGGGACTGCGCCGCGTTTGGTCAGCGCGACGTTCAGCAATTGCGCTCCGACCTGCGCGTCCTCGAAAAACATTTCGTAAAAATCACCCAGCCGAAACAGGAGCAGCGCGTCCTTGGGTAGCTCGCCCCTAATGCGGCGATACTGCGCCATCATCGGCGTGAGTTGGGCGTCGCTGGCCATCGACGCCACGTTAGTACGGAATCGAGCTCAGGTCGAAATGAAAAAAGTACCGGGGTGACGACGACACGTCACGGCGGCTTTCGCGAGTAGGATCACGGACACTCCCGTAAACAGTTGCTCTGGCCCCATTTGTGCTGCAACATTATGGCGCATGTCCGGTACTAGCGTCACAAAGTCTTCTTTGCGCCTGGAACGGGCCGAGGCTTCGCGCCTGGCCTGGGCGTTCGCTATGTCTGTGAGCCTTCATTTGCTGGTTTTCGGGGGTTATGAAACAGGCCGAAGCTTCGGTTGGTGGCAGCGCCTGGAACTGCCGGCCTGGATGAAGTCGTCCAAAATGTTGACGCAAGTTCTGACCAAAAAAGATCCTCCGCAACCTCTTCCCCAGGAAGAGGTGCCGCTCATGTTCGTGGAGGTCAGCCCGGCCCAGGCCAGCCCTGAACCGCCCAAGCAGGCAAAATTCTACTCAAATAAGAATTCGCTGGCAGCCAACCCGGAACCCGACAACCTCACCAGCATTCCCAAGATTGACGGCAAACGTCCCGAACTCGTCAAAACCGAAAACGTCCCGCGCGAAAAGTTTGTTCCATTGCAGCCTACCCCTCCGCGTCCCCAAGCCAAAAAACCGCAGGAGGAATTGAAGGCGACGACGACGTACAAGCCCGGCGACCTGACCATGGCCAAGCCGGATCCGAACCCCGTCAAAGACGAGGGACAGGAGAAAAAAAAGCAGTTCAAAACCGTGCAGGAAGCAAAAGCGCGGCTGGCTGAGAACCGGTTGGCGGGCGAAAAAATGCAGCAGGAAGGCGGTGTGGAGCGTCGGCGTGAGGTGGCCTCTCTTGATACCAAGTCCACCGTCTTTGGTGATTACGATTATTTGCTGGTGTTAGCGATCCAGAGCTATTGGTACGGCCTGCTTGATCAACAACGGTACGCCTCCGATTACCGCGGAAAAGTGGTTCTGCAATTTCGGCTCCATTACGACGGGAGCATTACCGATCTGAACGTGGTCGAAAATACGGCCGGGGCGATACCTGGCTTGCTCTGCGAGACCGCGGTCGATAAGCCGAAGCCTTACGAAAAGTTTCCGTCTGACATGCGACGGGTGGTTGGGGATATCCGCAATATTCAGTTTACGTTTTATTACAATTGACCGCGACGCTAGATTGCCGATGGAACCTATTTCTCTTTTTCGACATTCATAATTCAATTAACTGTTACTGCTCATGGAACCGTTTGTTTACGCGCTGCTTATCTTAACGTCTGTGGTCGGTCTCGCCTTCATCGTCGAGCGGGGCATTATGTTGCGCTGGCGCCGGGTCGTCCCCCCGGAGATCGAGGCCGCGGTCGAATCCTGCCAATCGCCGGAGGACGTGCCGATGCTCCGGCGAGTTTGTCAGCAGCATGCGTCTCCGATGAGCCGGCTGCTGTTGTTGGCCACCGAGCATTTGGACTGGCCAAAGGCGGAAAATGTGGATGCCCTCCAGACCCGGGCGCGGCATGAAGTTGCCCGACTGGAGCGCGGGTTGGTGGTTCTCGAAATCATTGTCGGTATCGCGCCGCTGCTCGGTTTGGTTGGCACGATCGCTGGAATGATGACGCTCTTTGGCAATATCGGCCAATCGGGGTTGAACGATGCCTCGCGGCTGGCCAAAGGTATCGCGCTAATTCTCAACGCCACGCTGATGGGCCTGCTTATTGCTATCCCGTCGCTCATTTTCTGGAGCTATTACAGCAAGAAAGTCGAGACGCTTGCGGTTGAAATGGAAACTTTGTGCGATGAATTCGTCCGGCGCCAATACCGGGAAGAGCTTCCGCGGTCAACCCCGAAACCGCTGCAACAGGAGGCCAAAGTTTAGCTTCCACGCTTTCCGTCGAGCGATCAGCCTACAGTAGCCATTATGCGCTTTTACTCTCGGAAGCGGCGGCAGGCCCCGGCGGTGATTATCGTCGCTCTGATCGATATCCTCATCGTGCTGTTGATCTTTCTCCTGGTGACCACGACTTTTCGACAGCAACCGGCCCTCAAGCTGGCGTTGCCTGAGTCCTCCCATGCCGAACGGACCGGCGCCCAGGAAAATCCGCCGCTCGTGGTGTCGGTCGATGCCGAAGGCGATTTGCGGCTCGGGCCCGAAGGCAAGCCCGTGACCGCCGAGCGCCTGAAAACGGAGCTGCTTGCTGCCGCGGAAAAAACTCAGGAGCTTAAGTTAGCCATCAGCGCCGACAAGCGCGCCCCGTTCGGTCAGATCGTCAAAGTGATGGACGCAGCGAAGGAAGCGAAGATTAAGATCGTCAACGCCTTCACGAAAGAGGCAACAAAGCCCTGACTTTCGTCTTCCTCAATTCCATCTTGCTGTCCCGGCGCCGATCCTCTAGACCATTCTGGCCGTTCGAGCCCCGGACTGCTGAGCTTTGAACCCTTGAATCTTGGACCCTGAAATGTTGATCATTGAAACATGCCCTACAAAGATCTGACCCCGCCTGCCGGCGGAAGAATCTCCATCAAAAGCGGAAAACTGAGTGTTCCTGACAATCCCATTCTTCCCTTTATTCGCGGCGACGGCACCGGGCCGGACATCTGGGCGGCCAGCCAGCGAGTCTTCGAAGCCGCGGTGCAAAAGGCCTATGGCGGCAAGCGCAAGGTAATCTGGTTCGAGGTTTTTGCCGGCGAAGCCGCGAAAAACCAATTTGATACCTGGCTTCCGAACGACACCATCGAGGCGTTCAAGGAGTATCTAGTCGGCATCAAAGGCCCGCTGACCACCCCGGTGGGCGGCGGGATTCGTTCACTGAACGTTGCCCTGCGGCAATTGCTGGACCTGTACGTGTGCTTGCGGCCGGTGCAGTACTTCCAGGGCGTGCCTTCGCCCGTCAAGCATCCGGAAAAGGTCAACATGGTGATCTTCCGTGAGAACACCGAGGACATCTACGCTGGTATCGATTACCAGGCCGGCAGCACGGAAGCGAAAAAGATCCTGAACTTCATCCAGCGCGAGTTGCCAGCGGGTTTCAAGAAGATCCGTTTCGGACAGGATGCCGTGGACGAAATCGGTATTGGCATAAAACCCGTCAGCCGGCCTGGCACGGATCGCCTGGCTCGCGCCGCCCTTCAGTATGCCGTGCAAAACCGGCGCAAGAGCGTCACCTTCGTCCACAAGGGCAACATCATGAAGTTCACTGAGGGCGCCTTCCGCGATTGGGGTTATGAGCTCGCCAAACGCGAATTCAGCGCTGTTGAAATTGACGGCGGCCCTTGGTCCAAACTGCCTCAGGGCATCGTTGTCAAGGACGCCATCGCCGACATCACTCTGCAACAAGTGCTGACGCGCCCGGAGGATTTCGACGTGATTGCAACGTTGAACCTGAACGGCGATTACCTGAGCGACGCGCTCGCGGCGCAGGTAGGCGGGATTGGCATCGCTCCCGGTGGCAATATCAATTACGTTTCCGGCCACGCCATCTTCGAGGCTACCCACGGCACGGCGCCCAAATACGCCAACCAGGACAAAGTCAATCCCGGCAGTGTCGTGCTCAGTGGCGAGATGATGTTCCGCTACCTGGGGTGGACTGAAGTGGCCGACCTCATCATCAAGGGTCTCAACGGGGCAATTGCCTCCAAGCGCGTGACCTACGATTTCGCCCGCCTGATGCAAGGAGCGACGGAAATCAAGTGCTCGCAGTTCGGGGATAACATCATCGGGCACATGTAACGCCTGGGAGTGAGCGTGCGGCTCCAACGATCCGGGGGTAGGGCGCGCTGTCCCTGCGCGCTGTGAACACCCGCGGATGTCCAAAGCGTGGAACACTCTGGGAACGACTTTCGGCGCGCTGGGACAGCGCGCCCTACCATAAAACCTCGCCCGAGAGGCGCGGTCACTCATTATGCGGAATCTTGATCGTGCTTCCGCCGATGAACTCGCGCACGACCGCATCACCCGGAATAATGCCGTAATCGGCCGTGTGCTTTTTCTCCAGGCCGGCGACTGATTCGAGCAGCGTTTTGACCCGCTCGTAGCGAATCCGGGCGTCGAGAAAACCACCGTAAGACTGAAAATCTTCAGGGCGCGGTAGCAGCGCGTCCGGCCCGATGAGGAAGGGCCGCAGCACAGGCAAATCGAAAGGAAAGCCGCCGTTCACCGTATGATCGGCCAGGCCGCGCAAGGGGATGATGCTGAACAGCTCGCCCGAACGCACGTAATGCCAGTGCAGCAGTGTCAGCAGCGGGCTGTGATTGCGATGGCTCGCATCACGCAGCATGCGGCGGATTAACCGCACATCGGTGAACTTCGTCAGCCGTCGGGACTGTCCATCACCTTCATAAAGGACGTTCTGCGTTTCAATGTAGAGCCGGAACTGGGAGGAAGCGTCGATGCCTTCGGTGATGGGCGGGTAGAGGCCGTGCAAACAATCGAGTAGCAATATTTGATCGGGCGCGAGCTGGATGGACTTGGTCGCGGTGCGCCGCCCTTCCTTGAAGCTGTAGATCGGTTTCTCGATAGTCTCGCCCGCCAGCAACGCCTTGAGGTGCTGGTTGAGGAGCTGTATGTCGAGCGCTTCTGGAGTTTCATAATTGCGGTCGTTGATCCAGTCCGTCGGGTGCTCGACGAGCGACCAGAAATAATCGTCGAGGTTAAGCATCAGAAAGCGCAGGCCCTCTTTTTGCAGCCGCTCGGTCAGCTTGACTGTCGTGGTGGTTTTTCCCGATGAACTCGGCCCGCTGATCCACATCATCCGGACCTTATCGCCGGCCTTAAGCCGCGCCAGTACCTTGCCCGCCGCCTGATCCAGCGACTGCTCATAGACCGCGAGCGCGTCATCCACCAGCGATTTGATCTTCCCGGCGTGGATGATCTCGTTGAGACCCGCGACCGTGTCGCAGCCGCGCTGGCGATTCCACGCCAGGGTCTGTTCCATCTCGCTTTGGGGAAAGCCGTTCCCGACAAATTTGTCCGCAGTAATCGCGCCCTCCCGCAGCCAATGCCGGCCCCAGCGATAGCAAGTATAGGCGTCGCCGGTGTTTTGGAACCCGTAACTCCGCAGCGCGTGCAGCACCTCGTCTTGAATTACCTCGATGGTCGGTGGAAAATTGGCGATCAAATGGTGCGGGTCCGAATTCAGGCACACCACGACTGCGTCGGCGAGGAACTGAGCAATCTTCTCGTCCGATCCGTGGGCTTGAAAAATGTGGTCGTTGATGCCGGGCAGTAATTCCTGTTCAAAGCCGCCGATCGATTCGGCGGCGCGCAAAATCGCGTGCTGGATGCGCACAGGATCGAATTTGACCAGAGCGCGGTTCCGCTTTTGGACTTTGACAATCCGGTTTTGAACGGCCATTCGTGGATTATAAGGAGGGAGATCCCCAATCCAAAATCCAAATCGCGATGGAGTCCCCGCTCGATACCAAGCATGCAACGGGAAACACTTGAAGGCATGGAACCCGGCGTCGCCAGCGCTCAAATCCGACAAGCCCGCAAAAATCCCGCGCGCGAACTCATGCGCATCCAACCCGCAGTGCCCACCTTGGGGAAGAAGGAAGTTCAGGATGAGCTTCACAAAATCCTGTTCGAACTCACCAAACAGGATGACGTGATTAAGAGTCGCCTCGCCTGGTTGAAGTCAGGCGCCGACACTCCGAACCCTTGAGCGTAGCGGTTGCGGCCCGGTTTCTGTTACTCCGGCGCGCGGGGGAGCAAAATCTCGAGTTTCTTTTGATCCAGGGCACCAGGATGGCCCTGGTAACGCACAATCCCTTTGCCGTCCAATAGCAGCACATACGGTACGCTGGTCACGCCGGCCGCCGTGCTCAACTTCCCTTTGGTGTCAAGGCCCGAAGCGAATTCGAGCTTCGGCCCAACCGTTTGTTCGACCTCCTCCTGGGAATCTGATGTCACGCCAACAACCGCGAGTCGATCCCCAAGCGCTTTCTGCAGAGCGTTGAGCTCCGGAATGGCTTTTTGGCAGGGAATGCTCCAGGGCGCCCAAAAAGCGAGCAACACTGCCTTGCCTTTTAGTACGGGCTTGTCCCCGAGCCACTTCTCGACTTCCACCGTCGGTCCCGGTTTACCCAGAAGCGAGCGTTCCGAGATGGGATCGGCCAGGCTGTTCTCGGAGGTGGCAGCCGCCTTGCGGGCCGCGCGCGCTACTTTCTGCGCCTGTTCCACCAGCCTCGACGCCAGTGTGCTCTGGTAGGCCACATCATCCTGAACCTGCTGCCGTTCCGCCTCGGCCGCGGCTTGTGCGTCATACTGGAACTTCCGCCGCAAGGCTTCGTCGAGGTATTTGAGCTTTACGTTGGTGATGCCCTGGCTGTGTGTGAAATACAGGTCCGTCGTGTTGGCGCCCATGATGGTGACGTTGCTATACGTCTTCGATCCAACCTTGAGAAAATCGAGCTTCAGCGGCGCTGCGCACACTGAAAATCCACACCACAGCAACCCGCACCAGCTAAGAAGCCGCCAAATCACGGCCCGTGATATGCCTCACTCGGCGGCCTTTGACAAGAGCGGAGAGTGCTGACCCGCCCGGCAAATCAGCTCAGTCCCGCCTCCGCGTGGCGAGCACTCCGACAAGCAAACCCAAACCGAAAGCCACGCCGATGGTTTGATACGGATGCTCTCGAATGCAGCGATCGGTGGCCTTTGCTGCCGCAATCGTCTTTTCTTCCAGGCGTTGCGCCGCGTCTTTGGCTGCGTCGAGAGCGGCTGCCAGGCGCGCGCGCAGTTCTTTGATTTTTTCGCTAGATTCCTCCTCAGTGGTGCTCATCAGTTTCTCACCGTCTTCCTCGACCGCGCCCCGGCCGCTCTTGAGTCGTGGATTGGTTTCGCTCATGGCCATATAGGTCCTTTTTCTTTGCAGCTTGATTTCATTCACCACGCTGAAGTCTTCGTCGCAGGTGCCGATGGCCTCGCGTCCATCGCCTCCAGCGTGACTCAATTCCATTTTCGTTACGCTCCAACATAGCACTCAGTCACTGAATGTAAATCGAATGCGTCATATTCTGTTGCCGCCGAAACACTCGCCGTTAAGAATACCTCCATGACCTTCCGCTCTCCTCTATGCTCAGCCGTGGTGTTAATGTGCGGTTCGCTCGCGGCTGACGACGCGGCACAAGCGCCCAGTCCACCGAAGCAGCAGACCCTGTTTTACATACCCCACACTCACTGGGAGGGGGCCGTGTTCAAAACGCGCGAGGAGTATCTGGAAATGGGTCTGCCCCACATTCTCAAAGCGCTTTACCTGCTCAACAAGTACCCCGGCTTCAAATTCACGCTCGACCAGGTGGCCTACATCAAGCCGTTTCTCGAGCGCTATCCGGAATCGGCGGCCGCTTTCCGGAAATACGTGGCGGGGGGGCGACTCGAGATCGTCGGCGGCATGGATGTCATGCCGGATGTCGTCAAGCCGGGCGGAGAGCTGTTCGTGCGCCAGATGCAGTTCGGCAAGCGGTACTGTCGTGAACAACTCGGAGTCGATGTCACCGTCGCCTGGCTGCTCGACACCTTCGGGCACCACCCGCAATTGCCACAGCTTCTTCGCCTGGCCGGTTATAAGTCGTTTTGGTTCTGTCGCGGCGTCCCGAGCAACGACCTGCCTTCGGAATTCTTGTGGCGCGGGATTGACGGCACGGAAATGCCGGCTTTCTGGCTTCCCGGATTCTATGGACTATTCTTTGGACCGCCGCGGCAATCGGCAGAATTTGCCAAATTTTTCCACCACCGGTTCGACTCTCTGACGCCGCATGTGCCTGGACCGGAACGGGTCGGCCTCGCAGGTGTGGATGTGTCCGAGCCGGAAGACTATGTGCCGCCGTTGATCGAGCAATTCAATCGCCAGGCCGACTCCCCCTTCACCATTCGCTATTCCGTGCCGTCCGAGTTTGCCGCAGTGGTCGCGCGCCGCCCCAATCGGCCCGTTTTCTCCTACGACCTGAGCCCGATTTTTCAAGGCACTTACAGCAGCCGAATCGAACTGAAGCAGACGACAAGACAAATCGAGCAACGGCTGCTCACGGCTGAGAAGCTGATGGCCCTGAGCCAGTGGCTGGGCACGCCCGCAGACGAGGCAGCTCTCTGGCGTGCCTGGGAACCGGTGCTGTTTAACCAGACGCACGACCTCGCCTCGGGCGTCATGACCGACCATGTCTATGAAGACGTGCGGCGCGGTTACGACCTTGCCAGGCAGATTTCGGACGAACTCATCGCGACTCACTGGGAAAAGATTGCTGCGCGGATTGACACGCGGGGTGTCGGCATTCCGCTCGTAGTCTTCAATACGCTGGGATGGCCGCGCACGGATGTCGCCGAAATCGAAGTGGGCTTCGACCAGCCTGGAGTTGAGGACTTCGACCTTCTGGATGCCTCGGGTCGCAACATACCGGTCCAGCTCCTGCGTTCCGACCGCTACAGTGACGGAGGAATTCAGCAGGCCAGAATTTGTTTCGTAGCCCGCGACGTGCCCGCGCTGGGCTGGACGACTTATCGGGTAGTTCCCAAACAAAGCGCGGGCACCGAGGCCAAATTGGCCCGGTCAGTCACAGAAAGCAATTCCATCGAGAATGAGTTTTATCGGGTCACTTTCAACCTGGCTGGCGGCCAGATCACCAGCCTCCTGGACAAAGCGCAGCAGTGGGAAGCCTTGGCCGGGCCGGGGAACGTCGTTGCACGCGAGCAGGACAAGGGCGATTTGTGGGAACTCTACCGCGGCCTGGACGGCGCCAGCCATATTGCGATGACCAACCGCCAGTCGGTCCCGAAGCCGGGCACAGCGTTGTTCAGCTCGGCGTATCCTGAAAAGGCCGGCTCGCTCCGCCAGGGGCCAGTGTTCTCCGAATTTGCGGTTGCGCATCCATTCGCCACGGGCACTTTTGCGACGCAGGTGCGGCTTTACTCCGGCCTGCGGCGCATCGAGTTCGAAACCTTGCTTTCGAACAACGAAAAATACGTCCGCTACCAGGTTCTGTTTCCGACTTCGATCCAAAATGGACGCCAGTTTCAGGAAATCCCGTTCGGTGCGGTCGAGCGCCCTTTAGGAATAGAATTTCCCGCCCAGCAATGGATCGATTATGGCGATGGTCAGCGCGGAGTGGCACTGCTCAACGCCGGACTGCCCGGCAATCTGGTTTCTGAGAACACTCTCATGCTGTCGCTACTGCGCTCTCACAACCTCGGCGCTTACGGGTTTGGCGGTGGCTATGAGCCCGGCATGTCCTCCGAATCCGGGTTCGAGCTGGGCCGGACGAACACCTTCCGTTACGCCCTGCTGCCTCATGCGGGCGATTGGAAGGAAGCAGCGGTCTATCGCGAAGGGCAGGCGCTTAATCATCCTCTCACGGTCCACAAAGCCAGGCTCCACTCCGGCGCGCTGCCTGCCCGATGGGGCTTGCTCGAGATTTCTGTTCCAAACGTGGTCTTAACTGCGTTGAAGCCGGGGCCGGCGCAGACCACCATCCTGCGCGTTTATGAAGCCAGCGGCCAGGCCACGCCGGACGTCCGCATTTCGTTCCAAGCCCGCATCGCCGCCGCGAACGAGGCCAACCTCCTGGAAGATTCTGGACGCAAACTGCGCGTGCAGAACAACTCAGTTCAATTCGCGCTGCATCCTTTCGAAATCAAGACCATCCAGGTCCGGTTTGCCCGTGCAGCCGCGTACCGCTGAGGGGAATCTTGTAGACGACGTTGCTGCCTTGGAGCATCTTGGGGCGATGGACGCCGACGAAAAGGACATCATTACCTTCCTCAAACAGTGGGGAAGCCAATTCGTTTCCGGACGCGAGATTTGCCGCCGCGCCGGCGGGAAACACCGCTTTCGCGATGATCCTTATTGGGCCAATCAGCCCTTGTTGCGTTTGGTTGAACGCGCGATTCTCGAAACGGACTCCGCCGGTCACTTCCGGTTGATCGAGGAAAACAGAAAACGTCGTGCGCAGAAAAAGTGGATTGCTCCTCACCTACGAAAAATTCTCGAACAAAGCGGCAAGGACTTTGGCGGCGCCTTGGATGCGGGCGAGCCTGACGCCTCGGATTCCCAAAGCGTCTGAGGATGAAAGGAAAAGCCTACGCCCGCGCGGGGGTCGATATCGCTCTGGGCAACCGGGTCAAAGCCTCGCTCCCGAGGATGCTCGCCTCTACGCGACGGCCTGAAGTCCTGGGCAAAATAGGCGGATTTGGCGGCCTGTTCGCCTTCAAGCAAAAGAAATACCGGCAGCCGGTGCTGGTGTCTAGCGTCGATGGAGTCGGCACCAAGCTCAAGCTGGCCTTCGCCATGGACCGGCATGACACTGTCGGCCAGGACCTGGTCAATCATTGCGTCAACGACATCGCTGTGCTCGGCGCCGAGCCCCTTTTTTTTCTCGATTACATCGGCACGGGAAAGCTCCAGCCCCGCGTGTTCGCCGCCATCATCAAAGGTTTTGCTACCGCCTGTGCGCAAAACCGTTGCGCGCTCATCGGCGGCGAGACCGCGCAGATGCCCGGTTTCTATCAAACTGGTGAATACGACTTGAGCGGGACCATAGTCGGTATCGTCGAAAAATCCAAAATTCTCGATGGCCGGACTATTCGGCCCGGCGACGCGGTCATCGGTCTGGCTTCCAGCGGCCTTCACACAAACGGCTATACACTGGCCAGGAAAATCTTTTTCGACCAATTAAAATGGAAGCCGAAGACGTATCTGCCCGAACTGCGAAACACACTCGGCGACGAGTTGCTCAAAGTTCACGTCAGCTACGGACCGCTGATCTTGTCCCTCCTCAGACGCTTTAAGTCTCGCCCGGCCATCAAGGGGTTGGCACACATTACCGGCGGCGGCTTTGTGGACAATATCCCGCGCGTTCTGCCGAAAAACTGCGACGTTGTCATCGAGAAGCGTGCCTGGCCTGTGCCGCCGATTTTCCGGTTGCTCGAGGAACACGGCCGCCTACCCGAGGCAGAGCTCTACCAGGTTTTCAATATGGGCATTGGCATGACGGCCATCACGCGGTCCGATCGCGCCGACGAAATTCTGCGATTCGTTCGCGCGCGAAAGCAGAGCGCGTGGCTGATCGGCGAAGTCCTACCGGGCGGTGGACGGGTCGAAATGGTGTAGCCGGGGCTTGCGTTTCCCTCATAAAAGTGCCAAAATGCCCCTAACGCAACGCTTCCCCTCGGCCATACTGGATCCGTGAAGCCTTGCCGATCATGAAGCATCGACGTTTTAATTGGGCGGTCAGCGACGTTGTCCGTAAGGCCCTCAAACTGTATCTGGAATGGTCTGCGCGGCTGCGCGGTCAGCGTTTCTATTGCTCGGCGCTCGCGGGTGAGTCCGAATACAACATCACCGTCAATTGCGACCTCACGGTCTCGTGCAATTGCCAGGACTACAACGGCTCGGGGCACATCGGCGACCTGAACAGGAATTCGTTCTCTGAGATTTTTTTCGGCCCGCACGCGCAGCATCTTCGCTCCGAATTGGCCAGGGGCAAACTGCCGATCCTCACGTGCGCTCGATGCGGCGATCTTAAGCGCGTCCCCAAGTCCCAGGTCAAGGTCTTGCCGACCACGCCGGGGCAGGCGAGCGGCGTCGGAGGCAATGGGACACCCGAGTCCAACGGCAGAGTCACGACGGCGCGCACTCTGACTGGAAGCGATCGGCGCGAGGGACCAGCAGAAGATCGCATTGAACCAGAAGTTCGAACCCAGGCGTCGGCGGTGCCACTCGTCCCCACTCCGCGTCAGAATGCTCCTCAGTTTCTCTCGGGCCCTGAACCTCGGCTGCCTTACCGCGGGATGCTGCTCGAGAACACCGTCCGCTGCAACATCGACTGCATTGGGTGCGACCGGCAATCGGCCGCCCGCATTCGGACCACGGCCCAGATGGACCTGGCGAAGCTCTCACGGATGGCCGACCTGGTCCACGACCTGGGTTTGCAGCAGCTATTCTATTTGAACCTCGGCGAGCCTTTTCTCTCGCCGAACATTGGCCAGGAACTGCCCTTGTTAAGGAGCAAGAATCCGGATTGCCGGATAGTCATTTCTACTAACGGGATCGTCCTGAATAACGACGCCAAGCGTGAGGCCGCTTTAAGCGCCAGCCACTTGCTCTTCTCGATCGCGGGCATCAGCGATGAGATGCTCAAAAAGTACGAGCACTATGGCAGTTTCGAGAAAGCTTATGGTAACATGAAAGTGCTGGTGGAATATCGCAACGCCCGGGGCCTCTCCCGACCCCTGATTGAATGGAAATATTTGCTTTTCAACTGGAATGACCGGCGTCCGATGATTAACCGCGCGATCGAAATGGCCAGGGCCGCCGGCGTGGACGCCATTTCTTTCTGGCCAACCAACAATCCGTTTTATGGCTACTCATTTCGCTATCGCCTCGGCTGGCTGAACCACGTCGGGTTCAAGTGTTGGAAAGGGCGCGAAGTGGATCTGCGTTCCCCTGCCGCCAGAAAGGAGGAGGTCGGCGTGGCCGTTCTCGAAAAGACTCCGCGACGCGAATAGGTGAACGTCCTATTTTCGCATTGGGAATTGAGACTTCTATGAGGCTTGGACTTTGGAAGTAGGTGTTTTGCCTACGGTTTCTTTTCCTTTTCCTTCGCTTCCTTTTCTTTCTCTTCTTTGATCTTCTTCTCGACGTCTTCCGGCTTAATCACTTCGATCTTGGCGCCCTTTTTCAACTCCTCTGCTGATGGCACTTTGATGATATCGCTCGTTAATGGCTGAGGCGGTGTCAGCGGCGGCGGAGTTTCCGCGCCCAGCAATTCGAGGTCAAAAATCAACGTCGAGCCTGCCTCAATCTTCTGTCCGAACGGGCGGTCACCGTAGGCCAGCGCCGAAGGGACAAATAGTTGCCACTTTGACCCCACCTTCATCATTTTGAGCGCTTCGGTCCAGCCCTTGATCACTCCTGTCATCTGGAACTTCGCCGGTTGGCCGCGCTTGCCCGAGCTGTCAAATTCCGTTCCATTGATAAGTGTCCCGCGGTAATTGACCGTGACGGTGTCGTTGCTCTTGGGCAGCTCGCCGGTCCCCTCGGTCAGCACTTTGTATTGCAGTTCTGCCGTATTGGTGCCGTCCGGCATCGTCACTGGGTGGATCTTAACTCCCTCCTTCTTCTTGTTTTCCGCCAGAAACGTCTCGCCTTCTTTCCGATTCTTTTCCGCCGTTTGCAGCCGTTCCTCCTCGCGCTTGGCATTCAGCTCTTTCTGAAAATTCATGAGGGCTTCGCGCGCCTGGGCGTCGTTCATCTTTAGTTCCTTCCCGCCCAGCACGTCCTTGATGGCTCCTGCCAGGACGTCCACATCCACGTCGTAACCGCTGCGCTTGAGGTTATTCCCGATGTTCATTCCGATGCCATAGCTGATCTTCTCCTTCTGGTCCTTGAACGCAGGCTTCTCCTCCGCGCCGAAGGCAATTTGTAGTAGCCCGAGCACAACGCTGGTAGTCGAAGCCCCTCTTATGCAAATTCTCATAAATATTCTCATGCTATCGTTGGTTCAAACCGTCCCGTTTACACTAACTCCGCTGAATGTCCAGTCCGATTTTTGAACAAGCCGGCCTGGATGGGCGGCCTGCTACTAGGTCAGTGTGAGTCCAATGTAGATGCCGCGCTGGGCTGGCTTTTCCCTCGTCGTTGCCGTACTTAACCCATCCTATTTGCAAATGAAGTCTGCCTGGCAAAAAGACGAAGCATTTCTTGCTGACGTACGCCGCGTGCTTGCAGCGCACGGACGGGCGCTCTGGTGGCTAGGACAAAGTGGATTTCTGGTTGTTCAGAATGGTCGTGCCCTGGTGCTCGACCCTTATCTTTCAGACTCGCTCACGCGGAAATACTCTGGCACGGACAAACCGCATGTGCGGCTGACCGAGCGCGTCGTGGCGCCGAGCAGACTCGGCGAGCTCGGCGTTATCGACGTGATCACCAGCAGCCACAATCATACCGATCACTTCGATCCGGACACGCTCCTGCCATTGCTGGCGGCCAATCCGCAAGCCCGCCTGGTGCTGCCGTCCGCCAATGTTGTCGTGGCCCTCGAACGGCTCGGCCCCGATTCGGGCGCTCGGCTGGTCGGGCTCGACTCCGAGCAGTCTGTCGAAGTAAAGGGAATGGAAATTCACGGAATTGCTTCTGCCCATAACACCGTCGAACGCGATGAATCGGGCCGTTGCCGTTTCCTTGGCATGGTCGTGCGCTGGGGCGAGGTCACCTTGTACCATAGCGGTGATACGGTTTGGCACGAAGGTTTGGTGCCCGCGCTCCAAGGCTTCTCGATTGACATCGCCCTGCTTCCAATCAATGGGGATCGCCCCGAGCGGAGAGTTGCGGGGAATCTTGACGGAGTTGAGGCGGCACGGCTGTCCAAAGCCATCGGCGCCCGCGTCGTCGTCCCGAGTCATTTCGACATGTTCGAGTTCAACAACGCCGAGCCGGATGAGTTCATCGCCGAGTGTTCGCGCCTCGAACAGCCGTATCGAGTGCTGCGTAATGGTGAAGGGTGGGATCTCTCCTCCGTTTGAGCCGAGGTTGTAATCCATTTCACAGTGGACGGATTGCTCCGGACGCAATTTGCCATCTCTTGGGCTCGCGCCCCAGTTCCAGCGCCCAGCGGTGCTGAGTCGCAGTCATGAACACCTGGCCGCGCGCTGCGTGCGCTCCTTCCAGCAATGGGAGGAAGGCCCGACGGCGCGAGTCATCGAGTTCACCTATGATGTCGTCAATGAGCAGGAGCGGTGGCGAGCCGTGAATGCCGCGGAGGTATTCGGCCTGCGCCAGTTTGAGCGCGATGGCCAGCGTGCGTTTCTGGCCTTCGCTGCCAAACTGCGCTGCGGAGCGGTTATTGAGCAAAAGCTGAAAATCGTCGCGGTGCGGGCCGATAACTGTCGTGCGATAGACGCGCTCGCGGGCTTGGGACTGAGCCAGTTCGACCGCAAAATCCTTGCGGACACTGGGCTGATATTCAATACACAAATCCTCGGTTTCGCTGGCAATGCGCCGATATGCGCGCATAGCGATGGGCGAAAATTTGAGCGCCCATTCCCGGCGCTGGCGAGTGATCTCGTCTCCGACGCTGATAAGCTCGCGCGAAAAACTTTCGAGTGCCATGATATCGAGCACTGGGTGTCGAAGCAGCGCGTTGCGCGAGCGCAGCGTCCGGGTGTAACGCTCCAGCAACGGCAGATATGTCGGGTACGTCTGCGATAAGAGTAGATCCGCGAAACGTCGTCGGACTCGGCCGCTTCCATTAATCAATTGCAGGTCCTCCGAGCAAAAAACCACCGCGCGCAGCACACCCAAGTAATCCGTCGCCCGCCGCACCGCCTGGCCGTTCAGACTGAGGCTGCGTTCCAGGGCCGACCAATACATTTTGATCTCCTGGTCGCCCCGGCTGACGACGCTGGCGCCGACGAAATAGCCCTTTTGGTCATGCCGAACCATTTGCGCGCCGCCGACCCCGCGAAAGGAACGGAGAGTCGCCACCAAATAGATGGCTTCGAGCAGGTTGGTTTTTCCCTGCGCGTTGTCTCCGAGGAGCAGGTGGAACCCGGGCGCAAAGTCGGCGTCCAGCCGCGCGTAATTGCGGAAGTCACGAAGGCGCAAGTGGACCAGATGCACGGCCAGACATTTGCCACAACTGAGCAAGAATGGAACCGCTAATTACCGCTCATCTTCGCTAATCAGGTCGCCTTTTTGGCTTCTCTCCGAGCCAGCACCGCCGCGCCAGTGATGCCGGCATCATCGCCCAATTTTGACGCGATGATCTCGACGCCTTTCATCGTGCCCGGCATCGCATAATCATTGGCGGTTTCCACGATTACCTTCATCATCTCGTCCTGGAGGGCGTCGATAACGCCGCCGCCCAGCACCACCACCTCCGGGTTCAGTACATTGATCAGGTTGGCGGCGGCTATGCCGATGTACTCGGCGGCACGTTCTATAACTTTCTCGACAAATTTGTCACCGCGGCGAATTGCCTTGCGCAGGTCGCCGCTGCGCAGATCCGCCAGGTCTTCGCCCAGGATCTCGGTCAACAGCGTCTTCTGTCCGTCTTTAATGGCAGCTTTGATTTGCTGGAAGATCGCGGTTCGGCTGGCCAGGGCCTCGAAACAGCCCTTGTTGCCGCAGCCGCATTTGGGTCCGTCCACCTGCAGCACCATGTGTCCGATTTCGCCGGCGGTGTGGCCATAACCGCTGTAAAGTTCGCCATTCAGGATCAAGCCGCCGCCGATCCCTGTGCCAACAAAAATGCCGACTACGTTCCGCGGCTTGCCCTTTAGCTCCGCCGCGTGCACGCCCAGCACCGCGATATTGCCGTCGTTCTCGACAAACACCGGCACGCTCAGTTGTTTCTCCAGTTCTTTCTTGAGCGGCACATCCTTCCAACCTTCCAGGTTCGGCGCAAAAATGACTGTGCCGGCCGCGAAGTCCACAGCCCCCGGGGCGCCGAGGCCGACGCCGGCCACTTGCTTGAACGACAGGTCGGCTTCATCCACAGCGTCGGAAACCACGCGGGAAATGCGTTCGACCACCGCGTCCAGACCGCGCTGAGCCTTGGTGCTGACTTTGGAAGTGCCAATGCACTCCAGCGAGTTGTCGAACACACCGGCGAGGATTTTTGTTCCTCCCAAATCGACACCTACGAGGTAATCGGTCTTGTTAGTTGCTTCGGGCATTTCTTAATTTGCTCTTTCAGGAAACCCCCGTCTTTGGCGGGGAGACTCCCAGAGTTTGACGGTTTCTGGAATGGCCCAGCGCGCAGGGTCAAGCTGCATTCTGTTCCCACTCACCCCTGCCCTCTCCCTAAGGGAGAGGGGGAACCGTTCACAGTGTTTTGGCAGGCCGAAGCGCGCCGGCCTTGCGGACAGCTTGCCGGCGATTCTCCCTCTCCCCAAGGGAGAGGGCAGGGGTGAGGGGGAACTGAACGGTCGCTGTACGCACTCCGTCCGCATCGGAGCTGAGGCCCGGTCCCCGACCGAAGGTCTGTATGGCGTTGAGCGACTCATCATTTCAGGCCTCTGGCGTTGCCGCAGGGCGCTAACTGATCACGCGTTACTGATTGACAACGGTTTTTTTCCCTGCCAGCACGGCGCCGATTTTTTTGCGCAACTCGGCGCTGATTGCGTCGGTCGCGCGCATTCCATCGACGATGGTGAATCCATAAATCCGTTGCAAATGCCGGAAAGTTTTTTCCATGGCGGTCTGGTATTTCATGAAACTGTCGAACATGTCGCGCGACAGGCCGATGTCCATTCCGCTCTCCCAATAATCCAACGCCGCATTTTTGGCAAAGGTCCGCTGAACCAATTCCCCAGGCGCCACATTGAGATAAAAGACCGCGTCGGGTTCCGGGGCCATGCCGTAAAGGTTCTTGAGCCATGTTTCGTCCATGCCGCGCACCATGTCGCGTGCCATCAAGGTGTAGATGTAACGATCCGACAGCACGATGAAACCGGCCTTCAACGCGGGCAGGATGATGTTCTCAAGCTGGTCGGCAAAGTCTGTGGCGTAAAACAAACTCAGAGTCGTGCGGCTGAGAATATTTCCTTCCTGCGCCTGTTCGAGCTCCTCGCTCACGAGCGTCGAGCGCTTAAGCCCAACTTGGACCGTGGCATGGCCGCACCCTTCAAGCCACTCGACCAGTTTGACGATCTGCGTCGAGCGGCCCGAGCCGTCCGCGCCCTCGACGACGATGAGCTTGCCGGCCAATTGCGCGAGGTCCACCCCCGGTATTCCATGACCGTAAAAGCTGCGCTCGGTCGGGCGTGGCACGACGATATGATTAGTGGTGGCCGATTTCATTCGACGGCCACCTCGCGTTTAAATCGTTTTGGCGGCTCGGCGACAGCGACCGGCGGTAGGGGACGTTCGGCACGGCGGAACTGCTCCAGGCCCAGGCGTTGGGCCACCAGTTCCCGGATTAGGGCTTGTTGTGTCTCGACCAGTCGATTGGCGTCGATGACCAGAAAATTAAACTCGGTGCTCATGGCCAGGTACTGCTCTAGAATCCGGCCCTGGAAAATGCGGAAGCTTTCATAGGGGTCGTTCGAAAGGCGCAGATCCATGCCCGCCTCGAAGTATTTCAACTGGGGGCGGCCGTCCAGGATGCGCCTCAGCGAGACTTCGAGGTCCGCCTTGAAGAAAAATGTCAGATCGGGCAGGGGAGCAAAATCATAAATGCCGCGCACCCATTCCGGAGGGCAGCCGCGCACGACGTCGCGGGCGAACGCAGTGAAGATGTAACGGTCGCACAGGACAAGAAACCCGGCGCGGAGGAGCGGCGCCAGGTGCCGTTCGTAGCGGTCGGCGAAATCAGTCGCGTGAATCAGACTGAAAGTGGTTGGAGTCAGCAGTTCGCGTTTTTTGCCTTTGCTGGTAGCGGACTTGACCAGCTCGGAAGAATTCCATTCGCTGAAATAGACTTTGAGTCCCTGCAATTCGAGCCAGCGTTTGAGCAAATAGATCTGGGTGGACTTGCCCGAGCCATCCAGCCCTTCAACGGCGATGAGGCGGCCCGGGAAATTCAGTTCGGCGAAGGTTTTCATGACTGCGCCCTCAAACTAATGTTTTTGGGTGGTTGAAACAATGCTTTTCGGAGGGGCGATGCGGAGAATGTGGGATTCGGAGTGCGGAGTTGAGAGGTCAGAGTTGAGAGTTGAGGGTGTGATCATGGAAAAAGGTGAAATTGGGAAAGCTGAAACGCTGGAATGCTGAAAAGGTGAAGCGTAAAAGGTGAAACGTAAGGGGAATTGCCGTGTTCTAGTCTTGAGTGTTGGGCTATTGTGATGCGTGGAGTCATGCTGACGTGAAGCGAAGAGGGCAAGTATTACTGGTGACGATCGGTTGCGCGGCGGTTGGTGCAGTGGCCTGGGGTGTCCTGTGGACGAAGGACTCAGCGCAAGCAAACCCGAACTCCGAGAGCAACTCGCGAGCAGGGTGCGCGGATACAAAGCCGTCTGCTTCCTGAGCCACGGCGAGATTGGTTTCTTCAGCGACGAGGTCGTGGTAAGTTGCGCGCCGTGACGGCGAACCTGCACCGGGCGAACATACACGAAGATGAAAACGATCCGCACCCTTGTTGCTGCTTGCGCAGTTTCCGCAGCGTTTACTGCCTGTGATGCGCAGAATCAAACGAAATCGGCCTCGCAAAACCATCCGCACCGCCTGCCCCTGCACCGACCGTGAAAGAATCGGTCGTTGAAGGATTATAATAAATATATGGATAACAGAACCTCAAACCCCGATGTCCCATCTAAGCCCAGGATATTAATCGTCGATGACAAACCGAGTAACCTTATAGCGCTCAATGCGGTTCTGGCGGACTATGACGTCCTTTCCGCCAATTCTGGAAAAGAAGCTTTGGGTCTTCTCGAAAAAAACGATGTGGACGTGATTATCTTGGATATTCAAATGCCGGAAATGGATGGCTACGAGACGGCCCGCCATATCAAGAAGATGGAGCGCTTTCAGAAGACACCAATGGTCTTTATTACAGCTATTTTTAACGAAGATCCTCACGTCAGAAAAGGATATGAGGTCGGTGCTATTGATTATTTTACGAAACCTTTTGATCCTGAAATCTTGAAGATGAAGATTGGTATCTACGCTTCGTTCCGACAAAAGGACGCTCTTCTGAAAGAAAAAGAGAAGCGTATCCGAGAATTGGAAGAGCTTCTTAAAGCCGCAGACAATCGACACACAAAATCCTAAAATCGCCAATCGAACAAATTGGGAAATAATCGGGTTGTCATTGCCAGGACACCAAAGACTTACCCGTTAACGGTTTCCCTATAGTTCCGGGGGTGATAAAGGGACTCGGGATGCTCGTAGAGAGGTTTCGTTTTAGGGGTTAGCTGTGAAATTGTTCACCTGACATGCGATTCGGCGGCCTGCTGTTTATGCGGGGCGGGCGCTGGGGAACCTGGCTCTGGCGCCGGACTCGGCTCCCGGCAACGCAGCTAGGTGTATTCGACCTTTTCGGGCCCGTGGCCAAAGCAGTAGCGGGCTGCTCGAACGTAGAGAATCGCGCGGACAACCGCCACCTCGAACCAAGGCAAGTAGCGCCGGACCGGGGCATCGAGATCGAACTTTCCAGAATCGACGAGCTGCATGATCGCAAGCGCGGTAAAGGACTTGCTGAGCGAGCCGATGATCATCGGCGTTTGAATGGTCATCGGACGGCCGGACGGAGCGGCGACCCCAAAGGCGTGGAGGTGGGCGATCTTGTCGCCCTTCACGATGCCGAGCGCGAGCCCGGAGATGCGAAGTTTCGCCACTTGTTCGGCGACCCGTGAATCGATGGCTGCGTAGTCAGGATCGGGATTCGAGTTAGGGCCTGCTTCCGAAGCGAGCGCCGAAGCGACCGTGAGCAAGACGACGAACGTTACACATGTTGCGCTCCGACTCACGATCAGCCAGTTTTCACCGGGTGCGTGTCGGCTATAAAGTGTGCAAAGCGCGGCGGTCGAACCGAGAGCCGCACACCCGGCAGCCGAGGGATCTTTGGTGAAGTGTTCAATTTGATCAGTCTCATGGCTTCAATCGTGAGAGTTTACGGTAAAACTCTCGGCCAGGGCGACGGCGGCGAGCATGGCTTTGGCTTTGTTGACCGTCTCCTGATATTCGTTTTCAGGGATGGAATCATTGACCCAGCCGCCGCCGGCTTGCACGTAGGCCTTGGCGTCTTTTAGCAAGGCAGTGCGGATGGTGATGCAGCAATCGAGATTGCCGTTGAAAGAGAAGTAACCGACGCACCCGCCGTAGGGACCACGGGCTGTCTGCTCGAGTTCGGAGATAATCTGCATGGCGCGGATTTTCGGGGCGCCGCTGAGGGTGCCGGCGGGGAAGGTGGCGCGCATCAGATCATAGGGAGTCTTGCCGGCGGAGAGCCGGCCCTCGACCTGGGAGACGATATGCATGACGTGGCTGTAACGCTCGATGATCATCAGGTCTTTGACGTGCACGGTGCCGAAATCGCAAACGCGGCCCAGATCGTTGCGGGCCAGGTCCACGAGCATGACGTGTTCGGCGCGTTCCTTGGGGTCGGCGAGAAGCTCCTGTTCGAGCGCGGTGTCCTCGGCCGGGTCCGTTCCACGGGGACGGGTGCCGGCGATGGGCCGGATTTCGACCCGGCGTCCTTCGCAGCGGACGTGAATCTCCGGCGAAGCGCCCACGAGCGCAAAGCCGGCTAACTCCAGGAGAAACATGTAGGGAGAAGGATTAATTGAGCGTGCGGCCCGGTAGATGTCCAGCGGCGAGGTTTTGACCGGAGTCGAGAATCGCTGCGAGCCGACCACCTGGATGATGTCGCCGGCGGTGATGTATTCCTTTGCTTTCAAAACATTCGCAAGAAACCTCTCAGGCTGTACGTTCGAGTCAAACGGGACCGCAGGGACCTGGGCGGGAACGGTCGCCGGATGGTGTTCGGCCGGTTGTTCGAGCAAGGAAATGAGCCGGTCGATTTCTCCGGTGGCGTTTTCGTAAGCCTCTTCCGGGCTGGCGGCATCATCGAGCACGGCATTGACTAGGACAGTCAAGGTTTGCGCAACGCGATCGAAAATCAGCAATTGATCTGCGATGAGAAAGTACATCACAGGGGTCTGCAAGTCGTCGCGCGGCGGCCGCGGCACGACCGGCTCCACGTCATGAATGAATTCGTAGCCAATGAACCCGACGGCGCCTCCCGTGAACCGCGGCAGGCCAGCGACCGGCACCGGCCGATATTTTTTCATCACGCGCTCGACCACTGCCAGGCCGTCACGAATGGTTCCGTCCGACCGGCCCTTTGGGTCAATGTTGAAAGTTTCAATCACCTTCCCCCCGTCGAGCACCCGGACCTGGTTGGCATCCTGGCGAATCACGGCCCGCGGATTACAGCCCACGAACGAATATCGCCCGAGATGTTCGCCGCCTTCGACGGATTCAAAGAGAAACGATTCGCCCGGCCCTCGAATTTTGCGATAGGCGGAGAGCGGGGTTTCGATGTCGGCCAGCAAGCGGCGGGAGACAGGGATCAGGTTGCCCTGCGAGGCGAGCTTCAGGAATTCGTCCAGCGTGGGAGAATACATTAAGCAAAGCTCCAAACACCAAGCACCAAGCTCCAAGGAAACACCAAGTTCCAATGTCCAAGGTGCATGCCTCGCGCGCACGCTCCCTTGAGGTTTGAGGATTGGAGCTTCTCTGGAGCTTGGGGGGTGGAGCTTGGAGCTTTCATTTGCCTTCGAGCTGTGCTCCCCAGTTGGCCAACTCCCCGTTGCCTCCAGACTTGGTCTCGTCGCGAGGCAGGCTTTGCTGTTTCAGTCGCGCTTTTCGAAGCGTGGAGCGGCGCATCCGCCAGATGGCCAGAAGGGTGAAGAATGCCACTGCGCCGGCGTAACCGATAATGCCCAACCCGATGGCAAAAGGGACCAATGGCGTTTCCGCTCCCCAGGCCGCGCTGCTGAAATAAATTACCGCCACGCCAACGCCCGCTGTCAGAACCGTGTTTCCGGCCAAACAGAAAACGAAGAGGGTGATTCGTGTTTCCTGAATGCGTTCGATGTGCCAATCGCGATAGGCCTGTTCACCCAGTGAGCGCATCAGCCAGGCGGATTGAAAGTTGCGCGCCGCCACCAGCACGCTGGTGGTGCTGATGACGATGGCGGGCAGCGGCCAAAAGGCGAGCAGCAGGCAAATGCCCAGGTTGACGGGCAGGCCCCAGCGCCACCCGAGTGATTTCGCGATCGGGTTGCCTTCCAGCACGAGATTCGGTGTAGCCACCCAGGTGCTCAAGACATCCATGCCGCGGGAAACCAGCAGTAACAACAGCATCAGGAAGTAGTTCCGGCTGGGGAATGAGAGGAAATCGTCCATTATTTTTTTCCGTAAATTCGTTCCGGCGTTTCGAGCTGCGCCTCGGTGACCTTAATGCCGGCACCGTTCCCCTCGGCCGAGCGGAAAAAGCACGAGCGATACCCTTCATGGCAAGCGGCGCCGATCTGCTCGACCTGGATCAGCAACGTGTCGCCGTCGCAATCAAAAGCGATGTCTTTCACGGTCTGCGTGTGGCCGCTCGATTCGCCTTTCATCCAGAAGCTCTGGCGGGAGCGGCTCCAGAAGTGCGTTTTGCCCGTGGCCATCGTTTTCTCGAGCGAGGCCCGGTTCATCCAGGCCATCATCAGGACACGGCCGGAAGCACAGTCCTGAATAATTGCGGGGATCAGGCCGTTGGCATCGAACTTCAGTTTGTCGTAAAAGGTCATCGTTGCGGAACGAAACGATCGGCTTGGAGTGATGGGGCAGGGGAGTGTCGGAGTGTTGAAATACAACACGCAGCGACTCCACGACTCTGGAACTCCCGGACCATGTTCTTCATTTCTCTTGTAGCAAGCTAATCCTAGCAGCAAGGGGAAAGCAATCAAACCCGGCGGATGCTTTTCCACAGAAGAGTGTCACCCGACTACTCTTTGGCTCGCCGCTTTTTCGGCCGGGCGGCCCTCCTGGTTTGGAGCGTTCGCAAAGCGTTCTCCAAAACCGGGATGACGCGCTCGTCCTTTGGTCGGCCGGCTGCCCGTTTGCTGGCCAGAATCCGCTCCAGGGCCAGCACCCTGAGGCGCAGCGTTCCAAGCTTGACACCCAATGCACGCTTCCATTCCTCGGCAAAAGTGTCCAACCCATCCATGCGGAGCACGACGTCGAAAGGCTCGCTGCCAGCTCCCGCAAGCATTGGGGGATTGAGCCCAAGCGGAGGCACATAAGCAGCGCCTACACGCGCCAAGGCTCGCGCGAGTTTCGGGTCACTCAAGTCGTCGAACCACAAATCGACGTCTTCGGTAACGACCGGCGCCCCATGCAGCGCCGCCGCAGAAAGACCCACTACCATGAAGCGCACCCCGTGGCGGAGCAGCGACTCCAGCAGTCGCAGCTCAGCGCCGGAAAGCGGCAAAGCCTTGGCCACGGCGCAAGCTCCGGTTGAGCCGCTCCAGCGGCGGCGATTGCAAGCAAATCAAGGTCAGACGAACGTCTTCAGGATCGGCCTCAGGGTGGCGGGCGATAACGGCAGAGACCTCGGCGGCGAGTTTCTGACCCCACCGAATCGCAGACTTGCTCGATGCCATTGCTGAACGCCTCATCCAGAAAAACCTTATCAAATCAGTCCATGATTGGCAACCCGGCCTGCGTTCCCTGGCGCCATGGCTGCAGGGTGCGTTCTTTCGCCCGAGGTGCTTTTTTTTAACACATTGAAGAGCCGACCGAAGCCGGCGCACCGCTCGTGATTCAACTTACGGAGCATTACCCCTCCAAGTTGGCCAGAGAATTCCTGCACGTTCAGATTTCGACGCAGCAGACGAGGCGGGGGGACGGGGCCATCCCCACTCCTTCGCGCCGCAGCGGCGGCGCAGATGCGCGAGCAAAAAGCCAATCACACCATCCGGACCGGGATCCCTTTTCTCGCCAAAAACCTCTTTACATCCCCCACCGTGAATTCACCGAAATGGAAAATGCTCGCGGCCAGGACCGCGTCCGCTTTCCCTTCGAGCAGGACTTCCGCCATGTGTTCCAGGCTGCCCGCGCCGCCGCTGGCAACCACCGGCACGCTTACCGATTCGCTGATTCGCCGGGTAATCGTCAGATCGAAGCCCGCCCGCGTCCCGTCGGCGTCGATGCTGTTGAGCACGATCTCGCCCGCGCCCAGCTTCACGGCCTGCTTTGCCCACGCGACTGCTTCCCGCCCGGTGGCTTTGCGGCCGCCGTGCGAAAAAACCTCCCACCGCTCTGGAGCTACCTTCTTCGCATCAATCGAAACCACGATGCACTGGCTTCCGAACTTTTCCGCCCCGGCGCTGATCAGTTCCGGGTTGCCCAGGGCGGACGAGTTAATGCTGATCTTGTCGGCGCCGGCGCGTAACATGGTGTAGATGTCCTCGACCGAGCGCAGGCCGCCGCCAACGGTCAAAGGCATAAAACACTCATCCGCCGCCCGCTCGATCACGCTGACCATCGTGGCCCGTCCATGCGCGCTGGCGGTGATGTCGAAGAAGACCATTTCATCGGCGCCTTGCTCGTTGTAGCGGATGGCCAGATCGACAGGATCGCCGACGTTGCGTAGCTCGCCTGCCTCGGCTTTGCCGAACTGAACGCCTCGTGTCACCCGGCCGTCGTGCACGTCCAGGCAGGGTATGACTCGTTTGGCCAGCATCGACTCTATTAAAGCGGTGTTTCGACGCCCGAGCAAGAGCCGCTGGACCTGCATGACAGAGCCCCTTACATTCAGCCACCTTTTGATGCTTTACTATTGTTCCAGCCCGGCTTAGCTTGCTTTGTGCATGGTTTTCTCTAGTATGAACACAATGTTTGGCCTGTTCAATTTGGGTGGCGGCGAGATCATTTTGATTCTCGCGTTGATCCTGATTTTGTTTGGCGCGAAGAAGCTGCCGGAGTTGGCCAAGGGCCTTGGCCAGGGCATTAAAGAGTTTAAGAAAGCCACCCGCGATGTGAACGATGAGTTTTCCCGCGCGATGGAAGAGACCCCCCCGCCCCCGGCACCGACGCAAATGCGATTGCCCTCGGGCACGACCGAAGGCTCCGACCCCAAGCAACCTCAGACCGTACCACAATCTTCTCCCGGGGCTAAGGCTTGAGCCGGTAAACGGTTCCAGCTATGGCCGACGATCCCGGAGCGGAACGCCTTGACGCGCCCGAAGAGGAAGAGGGCGGGCCAATAAAATCCTTTCTCGAACACCTCGAGGACCTGCGGTGGGTGATGATCAAGAGTCTCGCCACCGCGGGCGTGGCGATGTTGGGCTGTCTGCTGGCGGGCAATTATGTCGTTCGTGTCTTGGAATGGCCCCTGCACCGTGCGCCCATCCGTCACCACGGCAATACCCAAAGCGTCAGAGTCACGTTCGGAACCAACGAGCTGACCCGCTTCGACGTCGGCACAAATCAGCCCTGGGCTTCGGTCGTGGGCACGAATCCGTTCGTGCGACTCGACATTGTCCCTCTGGCGGACACCAATGCGTCCGGGACGAACCTGGTCCAGTTGGTGGTCAATGCCCAGCCCGAGCTCGAGGAGACGCACGGACGGCGGTCGCCGATCCAAATCATCAACCTCGGTCCGGCCGGTTCGTTCGTGGTCGCCACCAAAGTGGCCTTTTACGGCGGGATCGTCCTGGCCTCTCCTTTCATTTTCTATTTCATCGCGCAGTTCGTTTTTCCCGCGCTCAAAATGCGGGAGAAAAAATACGTGTATAGTGGCCTGGCCTTCGGGGCAGGTTTGTTTTTGATCGGGGTGACTTTCTGTTATTTCATTCTCATGCCTGTGGCGCTGGCCGCCTCCGCTCAATACTCGGAGTGGCTGGGGTTCACGGCGAACCAGTGGCGGGCGGAGGATTACATCGGCTTCGTATGCAAATTCATGCTGGGCATGGGCATCGGCTTCGAGCTGCCGGTGCCGATTCTCACTCTGGTGAAAATCGGCGTGTTAAGCCACCGTACGCTCGCCAGCGCGCGCCGGTACGTCATTGTCATCGTCTTTGTCCTGGGCGCGGTTTTGACCACGCCGGAAGTTATTACCCAGGTCCTGATGGCCATTCCACTTTATCTGCTTTACGAGATCACGGTGTGGATCGCCTGGTATTGGGATAGGCGCGACCGGCGACGTGCGGAAGCGGAGCAGGCTTGACGCGTCCAGACACCGCGGTCGTACTCTTGGGACGGCTGAGCCGTCAAACTCTGGCGGGAGGGGTGGCGTCGTCCTTGGCCTTTCACGTTTCACGTTTTACGCATCATATTTTTCCCCCTTTACAACTCTCCTAAACCGGTTAAGCTCCCATTAAGAAACGAAAATCTTATGGAAAAGACCCTGCCCTATCTTGCTGTTTCTCTCCTTGCGGCCGCGTTGGTTTCCGGTTGCGCCAATACCGAACGAAAATTCGGCCGCGGCATGAGCAATATGTACGAAATCGTCCGGGGCGGCGAGTTCCGCCGCACGATGGAACAGACCGGACTGTTCGACAGCCCGGATACGGCGTACGGCTATGGCTTCGTGCGCGGGCTCAATCGGACGTTGGCGCGCACAGGCATCGGCGTCTATGAAATCGTGACCGCTCCGTTTCCGCCCTATGATCCGGTATTCACGGATTACCTCTCGGCCCATCCGGTTTATCCCGACAACTATACTCCGAACCTGATGGAGGACTCGATGTTCGCCACCGATAGCAATCTCGGCTTCAGCGGCGGAGATGTCGCTCCGATGATACCAGGCAGTCGCTTCCGGATTTTCGACACGCACTGAGCGCCCTGCCGGATTTTTGCCGCAACGGCGTCAACATTCCCTGTTGGCGCCTTTTTTGTAATTGTGCAAAAGGTCCATGACCTTGGAAAAGCTATCGCCGTGCAAAGTCAATTTGCTGCTGAATATTCTCGGCCGGCGCGCGGACGGATTTCACGAGTTGGAGACGATTATTCACCCGCTGAAGCTCTATGATCGGCTCAGCTTTGCGCGCGAGGGCCAGGGGATTCAGTTGACGTGCAGCAATCCGATTCTGCCCACCGATTCACGGAACCTTGTCTTTCGAGCGGCGTCGATGCTGCTGGAACGAGCCGGGATCAAGGACGGCGTCCGAATCCACCTTGAGAAGAATATTCCGCTGGCCGCAGGTCTCGGTGGCGGTAGTGGCAATGCCGCCACCACGCTGCTGGCTCTCAACGAACTGTTCGGCGCTCCCCTGACACCGGAACAGTTGCACGGCATCTCGGCGTCGCTTGGCTCTGATGTTCCTTTTTTTCTGCAAACCAAGTCGGCGCTTGCGACTGGCCGTGGCGAAATAATCCAAGCGTTGGAATCCTTGCCGGCTCTGCGCGGAGCGTGGTTCCTGTTGATTCACCCCGGGTTCGGCATTTCGACGGCGTGGGCGTATGGACAATTGCCACGCTTTCCAACCGCATTGAGCGGAACGCCCGGTCGCGCGCAACAGCTTCTCTCGCGCCTGAATGGCCCCGATCTCAACGCCGCCGGCGCTGCTCTCTACAATTCGCTGGAAGCGCCTGCGCTGGGGAAGTATCCTTTACTCGCGCTGTTTCAGGAATTCCTTCGCGGGAATGGCGCTGCAGGGGCGCTTATGTCTGGTAGCGGCTCGACTACTTTTGGCGTGGTGCAAAGCCAGTCTGCCGCCGAGCAACTCTTCGAAAAGTTCAAAGGCAAATTCGGCTCGACTCCCTGGCTGGCTCTGGCGCCTGCCTCGGCCTGACCGGGAGGGACAGGGCAGCGCTATCCCTACCATGTCTGTCGCGGCTGGGCAGCATGCGAGTCGTGGGGCTAACATTTGGCTGGCCAACTGCTCGTTGAACAGGCAAAACACTGCGCTTTCAAATTGCATGGTCGAGCAGATTGTCATTCTAGATTTTGGATCGCAATATACGCAAGTCATCGCGCGACGCATTCGCGAGTGCAATGTCTATTCCGTCATCCTGCGTTACGACACGCCCCCTTCGGAAATCGCGGCGCTGAGGCCACAGGGCCTGATTCTCTCCGGCGGCCCGGCCAGCGTGTACGCCAGGCGCGCGCCGCTGCCGGATCGCGCCATATTCGACCTCGGCATTCCCGTGCTCGGTGTGTGCTATGGGCTGCAGATCATGGGCCATTTCCTCGGTGGGAAAGTTGAGCCCGATCTCAGACGCGAATTCGGGAAGGGCACGCTCCGCGTTCTGCCGGCCGGTCGGGACTGCCCACTTTTCGCAAACCTTCCCGACACTCTGCAGGTCTGGAACTCGCACGGAGACAAGCTCACGAAACTACCCACTGGCTTCCAGTCGATCGCGGTCACGGAGAATTCCGATCATGCGGCCTTCGAGGACCGAGCGCGGAAATTGTTCGCACTGCAGTTTCATCCGGAAGTGGCGCACACGCCGAGGGGCAGCGAGATCCTCGCCAACTTCGTTCATAACGTCTGCGGCTGCGGCCGGAATTGGACGATGCACAATTACGTGGACCAGGCCGTGGAGGCCATCCGCGCCCAGGTGGGCGGCGAGACAGTCATTTTGGGCTTGAGCGGGGGTGTGGACTCGAGCGTCGCAGCGGCGTTGCTCCACAAGGCGATCGGCAGCCAACTCACCTGCATTTTCGTCAACAACGGCGTGCTGCGCGGCGGCGAAGCGCAAGTCGTGCGCGAGGTTTTCGGCCGTCACTTTCACATCAAACTGCAATACGTGGACGCGTCCAAACTATTTTTGCGCCGGCTCAAAGGAATCACCGACCCGGAGCGCAAGCGCAAAACGATTGGCAAGACCTTCATTGAAGTCTTCGAGTCCGCCACGAAACGGGCCGGCAAAGCCAGGTTCCTCGCCCAGGGGACGCTTTACCCGGACGTGATCGAGTCGATTCCCATCGCGGGAAATCCGGCTGCCATGATCAAGAGCCATCACAATGTGGGCGGGTTGCCGAAGAAAATGCGCTTTGAGCTGGTCGAGCCGCTCAAGTGCCTGTTCAAGGACGAAGTGCGCCAGCTCGGCTTGGAGCTCGGGCTGCCCAAGGAGATCGTTTTGCGCCAGCCTTTTCCCGGTCCGGGCCTGGCCGTCCGGATCCTGGGCGAGGTGACGCCGCGCCGCTTGGAGCTGTTGCGCAAGGCAGATGCGATTGTCGTCGAGGAAATGAAGAGCAGCGGCTGGTACTACAAAATCTGGCAAAGTTTCGCCGTGCTGTTGCCCGTGCGCAGCGTCGGCGTGATGGGCGACGAACGGACATATGATTACACGATCGCCGTCCGCGCGGTTGAATCCCGCGACGGCATGACGGCGGATTGGGTGAAGCTTCCTTACGACCTGCTTGAAAAACTCGCCAGCCGTATCATCAACGAAGTTAGAGGCGTCAACCGCGTTTGTTTTGACATTACCAGCAAACCGCCGGGGACGATAGAGTGGGAGTGACGCGCCACTGCGCCGCAAACGGATTAGTGCAAGAGTGCATTTTGACACAGCCACCGGAGAGCGCCCGTCCCCGGGCGCAGCAAGCTCCGCCTGTTCTAACGCGTCAGGTTCATCGCGAGCGCCCTTTGTTTCGTTTGTTGCTGCGCCCGGGGACGTGCGCTCTCCGACACGGATGTGCGGGAGGGTGGCAGTCACAAGCAACTCTCGGCACCGTGGGCTGCTCATTCAGAAGTTGCAACCGCCGGGGCGAGGTGACTATATTCGGTCGACTACCAAGTAGTTGAAAAGTGACCGGCCTGCCGAGGCTCAACAGGCTCGTCCCTGCTGCAGCTCGCCATGCTGGAAAGTGTTAACTGAGAGCCAAAAACAACTAACAAGAAACAATCATGAAGACAAAATCGATCATCACAACGGGAGCGCTGCTGCTGGGCTTCTGCGCGTTTCAGTCCCGGGCGGGCGCCGAGGATTTCGCTCCCAACAAAGACGGTTTTATTCGCGACTGGCTGATGTTGGCCCCCATCCAGATGAAATCCGACAGCGATGGCGCGGAGGAGATCGGCAAGAGCCAAATTCCGGATGAAGGGAACCTGAAACCGAAGGCGGGAGATAAAGTAACGGTTTTGGGAAAAGAGATGACGTGGAAAAAAGTTAGAGCCAGCGATTACTATTTGGACCTGAACGCTCTAGTCAACCAGCAGACTGAAAAGACAGTCGGCTATGTGGTGTGTTACATTCGCTCCGAAGAAGAGCGGACTAACCTGCAATTGAAGATGGGCAGCAACGACCAGGGCAAAGTTTATCTCAACGGAAAAGTCCTCCTGAAGACGACCGAGCCGCGCACATTGGATCAAGACTCTGATGTTGCTCAAAAAGTCACTCTCAACAAGGGAGTGAACGTGCTCGTATTCAAGATCTTCAATGAGGGCGGGAGCGATTGGCAGGGCTGTGTGCGTTTCACCGACGACAAGGGCAAGGCAATCAGCAACCTCGTCATCCGGCTGGAGCCATAGCTCGTCGTCACCGCAGCACCGGCTCACCATCCTGGGCAGCGGATTCCATCTGACGCTGCACCATGCCGAAGTAGAGGCCGCGCGCTTGCATGAGCTGTTCGTGGGTTCCACGCTCGACGACGCAGCCCTCTTCCATCAGCAGGATCAGGTCCGCGCGTCGCACCGTCGAAAGGCGATGGGCAATGACAAAGGTCGTGCGCCCTGCCAGTAGCGCGGCCATCGAGGCCTGAATGAGCTGTTCGCTTTCGGTGTCCAGATTACTGGTGGCTTCGTCGAGGATCAGAATTTGCGGCGATTTCAGCACGGCACGGGCAATGGCCAGGCGTTGTTGCTGCCCGCCCGAGAGTTTGACGCCTCGCTCGCCGATGAACGTTTCATACTGCTCGGGAAGCCTGACGATGAATTCCTGCGCATTGGCCCGCCGGGCGGCGTCCTCAATCTCAGCGTCGGTCGCATCGTGGCGGCCGTAGGCAATGTTGTCGCGCACCGAGCCATCGAAGAGAAAAACGTCCTGTTGGACGATCGCGAGCAGGTCACGATAAGTGCTCAGGCGAAAATCCCGAATGTCCGTGCCGTTGAGCCGAATGCGGCCCTTGGTCGGGTCGTGGAATCGTGCTACCAGGTCCGTGATAGTGGTCTTGCCGGCGCCGCTGCGGCCAACCAGCGCGATGACTGAGCCGCCCGGCACGGCGATGTTGAAGTCGCGCACGACGGGCCGGCCAGAGCGATATTCGAACTCGACATTTTCGAAATTGAGCTCGCGGACAACTGTCGGCGCCTCGCGGGCGTGTGGCCGGTCCGGCTTATCCTTTTCCATGGCCAGCAATTCGAAGACGCGCTCCATCGCGGCGAGCGAACGCTGCAACTCGGAAAAGGAATTGACAATGTTCCAGACCGGGTTGAGCAGCAGGAAAGTGTACCATTGGAACGCCATGATATCGCCGATGGAAGCGCGGCCGCGGACGTGCAGGTAACCTCCGTACCAGACAATAACGACATTCACAACTCCCAGGAGCAGGCCCCAGGAGGTCCAAAGGACCATCTCGCGGCGCTGGGCGAAGAGCTCCTTGCGCAACACCGTGTGCCGCCCGCCCATGTACTCGAGCATCTCGCGCAACTCGCGCCGGAACGCGCGAACGACGCGAATTCCAGAGAACGTCTCGCCGACCCGGCCATCGATTCGTTCGGCATCCTTGCGGACGGAACGGTAGATCGGCCGGACGCGCCGCGCGAAGATCAGGCTCAATACCACCAGGCAAGGGATGATCGCCAGGGCCGTCAGCGCCAGGCGCCAGTTCAGCGCGAACAAGACAGCTACAGCGATGATCAGACGAACGACAGAAAGCGTGGGAGAAATGACCGCCAATTGCAACAATCCGGTCGTCGTGTCCACGTCGCCGGTCAGCCGGGAGAGAATTCCACCTGTTTTGAAGTCCCACAGTTTGGGCAAAGGCGGATGGAGCAACCGTTCGAACAGCGACCGGCGCAGCGTGAGCATGACCCGCGTGTTCAGCACCCGCTGGCGGTAGTCTTTGAGCGCGCCAATCAGGGTAGAAAGGACGACCACTCCCAGGAACACCGCGCCCGTCCGATGAAGCCAGCCCAGGCGCGTCGCCGCGTCCAGTTTTGTGTTGAGCAGGACGCGGTCAATCATGAACCGCATGAACAGCGGTCCAACCATTTCCAACCCCGCAGCCACAAGGGCGAACAGCAGGAGAACGGCGACCGAGTACCGATGCGGCCAAAGCCAGCGCAAGTATTCGCGCAGATATTCCCGGCGTTTGCGGCGCCGATTGCGCCCGGATTCCCCGTTGTTCAGATTCCCGCCGGGGCTGGGTGCAGCGTCGGGCAGCTTTTGCTCGCCGTCGGCCTCAGTCTTGTCGTCGAGCCGGCGCTGCTTGTAGTCCCGGACGAAGGCGCGATAGCGTTGGCGCGATGAGCGAACTCTTTCGGAGCGTGTTGATCGGTGGCCTTTTTCCATACTTCACTCGAACGGCGGTGACGTGCTTTGCTGACTGAGAGGACTGGGCGAGCGACCGTCACTACCGCAACAACCACGCCCTCATCGAGCGCGAGACCAGTTCGGCGGCGTCCTGCTGAACAAAGTGGCCCGCTCCCGGGACCGTGACCAGAGTCAGATCCTTATCGAGCCAGTCCCACGTATTATTGAGCGCACCGCCAAGCAGGTACGGGTCATCCAGCCCGTGGATCATCAGCACCGGCATTTGCGCCTTTATTACCGGCGACCTGTCCTCGTTGTAGGGCTCGCGCGGGTAGTTGCGTTTGTAGTAGTTGAGCATCGCCTCGAAGTCGGAACGCTTGAATGCCTCGACGTACTTGGTCCGCGCGGCTGGATCCTTGACCCAAAACGCGAGCTGCTCGGCAGTCAGTTTGGATGCAGCTTCGGGCTGCTGGAAATCGCGCGCATACTGGCTGTTCTTTTGCTGCTGCGGATTGTGGGCCAGTTCGCGGTTGAGTCCTCGCGGATGGGGCAGGTTCAATATGATCAGGCGCTCGGTCAGCTGAGGTTGGTAAAGCGCGAACTGCCAGGCAACCAGCCCGCCCCAGTCGTGCCCGACAATGATGGCCTTGTCCTTGCCCAGCGACTTGATCACCGCCGCGACGTCACCCGCAAGCAAGCGAATGCTGTAGTTCTCGACACCCTTTGGTTTGTCGCTCAAGTTATACCCACGTAAGTCAATGGCGACGCACTGAAATTTATCGGACAGTGCCTCCATCTGTGCCCGCCAGGTGTACCAGAAATCCGGAAAGCCGTGGAGCATCACCATCAGGGGTCCCTTGCCGAGACTGGCATAATGAATCTTGACCCCATCCGAATCGGCGTAACCGTGGTTGACACGTGACTCGAAGTCGGCGCCCTCGGCGACATCGGATGCGAGCAAAGCAACAGCAGTTTTCAGGACAACGTTGTTCATAAAGTTAAGGCAGCGAGGTTTTCGATAGAATTTTATGCCGAGAAGTTGACTATGTCACGCTACGAAGAACAAAAACCGCGGACGAGCTTTCCAATCGCCCGGATTTGCACTAAACCACGCATGTGAAAGCTTCTCGCCGTAGCTTCGCTAAGCGCATTGCCCTGGGCGCAGCCGCCTGCTCGCTTCTCCCCAAACGAGCGCTCGCCAAAGACACGCATCCTGATGACGCCGCGTTGGAAAAGGCTGCTGCCCGCCCGGTCCTGAATGCCAGCCTGTTCAAGGCGCCCGTTATCATCGAGTCTCTTGAACTGCTTCGCAAAGGCCGCGCTCATTTTGTCCGCGTCCGGTCGAAAGACGGCGCTGAGGGGTTGGCGGTGGACAATGGCCGTGCCGACATGCTCCATCCGATTTTCAATAAGCTGGTCGCGCCGTATTTCATCGGCAAGGACGCGCGCGAGCTGGAAGAGCATCTGTTCGGTGTGTATCGGCACAACGACAATTACAAGCTGCAAGGCCTGGCGCTCTGGTGTCCGGTGGCGATGGTGGAGTTTGCCGTGCTCGATCTTCTCGGCCGGATCGCCAATAGAGCTATTGGCGATCTGGTAGGCGGAGTCATTCGACATGAAGTTCCATTTTACATCGCCAGTGGCCGGCGCGATACCACTCCGCCGCAGGAAATCGTCTATCTGAAGCACCTAATCGAAGAAACCGGCGCTAAAGCGATCAAGTACCGCGTGGGCGGTCGAATGAATCGGAACGTGGATGCCATGCCGGGCCGCACCGAGACCCTGATTCCGCTCACGCGCAAGGAGCTCGGCGACAAAATCGCAATCCATGCAGATGCGAACAGCTCGTACGACCCTCCGCAAGCGATCAAAGTGGGCCGAATGCTCGAAGATATCGGCGCTCTGTTCTTTGAAGAGCCGTGCCCGTTTGATAACCTGGATGCGACGAAAAAGGTCAAGGACTCGCTGAAGATTCCAATAGCGTTGGGCGAGCAGGAATACAGTCAATGGCGATTCCAATACACGATTCGCAATCGCGTGGCGGATGTCATCCAGCCGGACCTGTTTTATTATGGCGGTTTGATTCGCTCCATTCGCGTCGCGCGGATGGCTGCCTTGCGTGAGATGCCGGCGACCGCACATATCTCCGGTGGGTTCGGCTTCGTGTATATGCTGCATTTCGCTTCGTGCGTTTCGAACATCGGCGCGTGGCAGGAATACAAAGAAGGTGTCAAACAATACGGCGATTGGTTCAGTCCCGCGCTTAAAATCATTGCTGGCGCCCTGACCGTGCCCCAAGGGCCCGGCGTCGGAATCGCGGATCCGAAAGAGATTTTGAAGGGCGCTGAGTTTGTCACTTCATGACGAGCCAAATCATTGGGGCGTCCGGCGGCATCCCTCCTGAGTCGGATGCCAAAACAACGTCATTGCCCGGCCCAGTGGCCGCATGTATTTTAGCGGCATGAACGTTCTCCGGTATGTTTACTGGCAGGATGGCAAGTTCTGGCTTGGCTACCTCGAAGAGTATCCGGACTACATGTCCCAGGGTGAATCCTTGGAAGATCTTCAGGAGCATTTGCGCGATTTGTACATGGATTTGTCCCGAGGCCACATTCCGGCGGTCCGTAAGGTGGCAGAGCTAAAGATGGCGTGAAACGCCGAGATCTCGTTCAGAAGATCGAGGAGATGGAATGCGTTCTCATCCGACATGGCGGCAAGCACGACTGGTTTCAGAACCCGCGTCCGCGCATGGCGCAGCCAGTGCCCCGACATCGGGAGATTAACGAGTTCCTTGCCCAGTCCATCTTGAAGAAGCTTTCCTGATTGAAACGTGCACCCACACGCTTGCCGCGTGTTTGCTCTTGCTCAGTTTCTCTCCGCTCGCGATCCTTCCCATCAGTGACTTGAGAATCGTCGTTTGTCCAATCGCGTGCGGGCTCGCGTTGAGTTGGGCAGCGTCGGCTGGCAACTGGCCGGGCTGGCGCGGCCCGGATGGAACGGGAGTGTGCAAAAGGAAGAATCTGCCACTTCACTGGAGCACGAACCAAAATGTGTGTTGGCGAGCCGCATTGCCTGAACGCGGCATTTCAACACCGGTCGTCTGGGGCAGCCGCGTTTTCATCACTCAACCAATCGAAAAGGAACACGGTCGGGCCGTTTTCTGTTTCAATCGCCTGGACGGTAGACTGCTTTGGCAATCTAGAGTGACCTGGACAGACAAGGAGATCATCATACCGGAGAACCCGCCTTGCTCATCCTCGCCGGTGGTGGATAGAAAACGAGTCATCGCCTGGTTTGGCTCTGCGGGTGTGCATTGTTATGATTTCGAAGGGCGCGAATTGTGGCGTCGCGACCTCGGCCCACAATCGCATATGTGGGGCTACGGCTCGTCGCTGGCGCTGTATCACGACCTTTGCCTGTTGAACTTCGGGCCAGGCAAACCCAGCTTTATCATTGCTCTGGATAAACGCACCGGTAAAACGGTGTGGAAATTTGATGTGACGCCAGTCGCCGATGATACGAAGTACGAGGACATCGGCGGCGACCCGGAATGGGCCAAACGGCCCGGCGCGCAAAAGCTTTCCGACATTGCCGGCTCGTGGGCTACGCCGCTGGTGGTCCCCTCCGGCGGACACGACGAAGTGGTCGTCTCCTTACCCCTGCAATTGCTGGCTCTGGTTCCACGGACAGGGCAACAACTCTGGAGTTGCGGCGGCCCAAGTATCGGCGCCTACAGTTCGGCCTTTTTCGGTGATGGTATCGTTGGCCTGACTGGCTGCGGATTCCAAAACAGGATCCTCACGGTGCAGCCGGGAGGCCACGGCGACGTGACGGCCACGCATCGCCTCTTGTTCTTTTCCTTGCCGAACAGCAAGTCTTTTATTGGCTCGGGCCTCATTTACCAAGGGCACATCTACCTGATGACGAGCGGGGGTTTCGCGATGTGTCTCGATTTGAAGACCGGCCAAACTGTTTGGGAGGAGCGACTCACTGGCACCGGGGCGCGGAATGGCTCATATTCTTCGCCTGTTCTCGCGGGAGACCGGCTTTACCTGGCAAATCAGAATGCGGACGTTTTCGTTGTGCGCGCGTCACCGAAGTTCGAATGTCTGTCCACGAACTCCATTGGAGGCGAACCGATGAGCGCGTCGCTGGCGGTGTCCGACGGGGCGATTTTCCTTCGCACCGAGCTGACGCTCTGGTGCATCGCGCAAGACGGGATCAGCCACTAGCTTGACGATGTTGCTGGCGGCTGCGACGTTTGTGGCGCTTGGCGCAAGATTCGGCAATCGCAGCGACAGGCGAACTATTCGCGCGAGTATCGGCAACTCCCGCTGTGCAATCCCTCGCGCGGCGCCTGGAGCAGGGGGGAGTTTTGTCCTGTGCCGGAATCAACCAGTCAGCGCAGCCTTTTCTAGCCGCCTTGATACGGCGTCTCTTTCCCCAACGGACCATTGTCCTGGTCACGGAAGGCCTCAGAACGCAGGAAAGTTTTCAGCAGGACCTGACCACGTGGCTGGAGGCTGCACCACTATTCTATCCAGCTTGGGAAATTCTGCCTCACGAAGATCGATTGCCGCACGTAGATGTCATCAGCGAGCGCCTGGAGACTCTGGTCGCCCTTTCCAGCGACCACTCTCATACCACCGGCCCGCTTCCGCCCATCGTCGTCACAAGCGTGACGGGCCTGTTGCAGCGCACATTCCCGCGCATTATGCTCCGGGAGCAGACCCGCGCGATTGCACGAGGTGACTGTATCGTTCCACTTGACCTGGTCGAATGGCTCGAAGAGCAGGGATACGAACCCGAGGCCCAGGTAACGCAGAAAGGCGAGCTGTCCTTGCGCGGAGGCATCCTCGATGTTTACCCGCTAACCAGTCCATGGCCGGTCCGTTTGGAATTCTTCGGGGACGAGTTGGAGTCGCTGCGCTACTTCGATCCGCTGACCCAAGTCTCTCGTGAAGAAATCTCGTCGGTCGTCCTCCCGCCGGCGGGAGAATTGGGGCTGCTGAAAAAAGTCAGGAGCCCAGTTTCCACGAGTGACGATTCGAAGCAGGGTCCTCAAAGCTTGGCGACATTGGTCGATTATTTGCCGCGAAGAACAATTTTTTTGCTGTGCGAGCCCGAGCAATTGGAGATGCAAGCGCACGAGTATTCAAGGCAGGCTCCGGACAGAAACCCTTTTTCGATCCTTTGGGAGGAATTCCAAAGCCAAGCCATTGGCCGAGTTATGACCCTTTTGAGGGTCGCTGAGGCGGCAGAAGGGCCGAGAGCTGCGGTAATCGAGTCTGCGACTGACGAAGTTCTCGAGTCAGTCGGGCCCGGATCTGAGAAGCGTGAAGTGCCATGCCCAGGTTTGGAGGATTCCGAATCGCCGCGTTTCGAGAGCCTTGAAGCTTTTCGGCCGGTTACCGAGCGCGCTGTGGAGCCACCGGTGGCCGAAGCCCAGCGCCGGGAATTTTTCGACCAACTCCACCGCTGGTCACGCCAGGGCTACGATGTGCGCGTCTTCTGCAATAATGAAGGCGAGCGCCAACGATTCACCGAAATCTGGAAGGAATATGGGCTGGAGGATCCGAAGTCCGAAGTCCGAAGTCCGAAGTCAGAAGCCAGAAGACGGAGGTCGGAGATTAGAGGTCGGAAATCCGAAGCCCGAGATCTAAATTCTGAAATCCGCCCTCCGCATCCCTTATCATCTTCCGGCCTGCGTCTTCACCTGGGCGCATTGGCTCGCGGCTTTCTCTACGACCAAGGCAAGCTGGTCGTCGTCACTGATGCTGAGATTTTCGGGCGGTACAAGGTGCAGCGCCCTCGTCGGCTCAAGTCTCCGCATGCCCAGGCGCTTCGCTCGGCGCTGGACATAGACTTCTCCGATCTCGAGGAAGGGGACTACGTTGTCCACTTGCAGCACGGAATCGGCCGCTACCTCGGTCTGCAAGTTCTGCCGATAGGCGCTGGTGCGAGACAGGCGGAAGGCGGAGAGCCTGCGGGAGACTCTGGACAGGAATGCCTCGTAATCGAATACGCGCCGGGGAATTTGGACGAAGCGCCGCCCAAACTCTACGTGCCCGTGACTGAGGCACACCTCGTCAGCAAGTATGTCGGCACCGGGAAGGCCCGTCCACCACTGAACACCCTTGGCGGCACTCGCTGGGCCCGGGCCAAGGAGCACGCGGAGCGCGCGGTACGAGATGTGGCGAGTGACTTGCTGGCGATCCAGGCTGCGCGCGAATCTCAGGCCGGCCATGCCTTTGCGCCGGATGCTCCATGGCAGCGGGAATTCGAAGGCTCGTTTATCTACGAAGAAACGCCCGACCAGATGACCGCCATCCATGAAACGAAAGCCGACATGGAGCGGCCCAAGCCGATGGACCGCCTCATTTGCGGCGACGTCGGCTTCGGGAAGACCGAGGTCGGCATCCGCGCAGCGTTCAAAGCAGTCATGGACGGCAAACAAGTCGCCGTACTGGTCCCAACCACCGTGCTGGCGCAGCAGCATTTCAACACTTTCCGGGAACGCATGGCGGATTATCCGATCCGCATCGAGCTGCTGTCGCGCTTTCGCACGCGGCGCGCTCAAGAAGGAGTCGTGAAGGACCTGACTTCAGGCTCTGTGGACATTGTCATCGGCACTCATCGTTTGCTTCAGAACGACATTAGCTTCAAAGACCTCGGACTGGTCGTTATCGACGAGGAACAGCGCTTCGGCGTGTTACACAAGGAGAAATTCAAAATGCTGCGACGCCTGGTGGATGTGTTGACACTCAGCGCGACGCCCATTCCACGCACGCTCTATCTCGCGCTGACCGGCGCGCGCGACATGAGCACCATTCAGACGCCGCCGCATGACCGTCTGCCTGTCGAAACGATCGTCACTCAGTACGACGAGCGCGTGATCCGGGATGCCATTCAACGCGAGCTGAACCGCGGGGGCCAGGTTTTCTTTCTGCACAACAGGGTGATGACCATCGACACCATAGCTCAGAAACTCCGTCACCTGGTGCCGCAGGCGCGCATCGTAGTCGGACACGGGCAAATGCACAGCGACGAGTTGGAAGAAGTGATGACCGCGTTCGTGAACGGCGAGGCGGACGTGCTTCTCTCGACCACGATCATTGAAAGCGGCCTCGATATTCCGAACGCGAACACCATCCTCATCGATCGGGCGGACCGATTCGGCTTGAGCGATTTATATCAGTTGCGTGGACGCGTCGGCCGCTACAAACACCAGGCTTACGCCTATTTGCTGCTGCCGCGCCACGCGGGTTTGCTGGCCGACGTGCGCAAACGGCTCACCGCGATCAAACAATACTCCACTCTAGGAAGCGGGTTCAAAATCGCGATGCGCGATCTGGAGATCCGCGGGGCCGGCAACCTGCTGGGCGCCGAGCAGAGCGGCCACATTACGGCTGTGGGTTTCGAACTCTACTGCCAGCTTCTCAAGCAGAGCATCGCCGGCCTGCAAGGCCAAAAGGTCAAGCCACGAGTCGAGGTCGCGCTCCGGCTCGACTTCCTCGCGCTCACACCTGCGGAGGAAAGGCGCGAGGCAGCCCAGGCACCCACGCTCGACTCTCTCCCCTCGTCCCTCGAACTTTCTCACGCTTCACGGAACACGGAACACGGAGCACGGAACACAGAACATGACGCCTCCTCTCACCTCCCACTTCTCACCTCTCACTTTCCCTCCGCTTCCGCCTACATTCCCTTCCCTTACATCCCCGATGCGCGTCAACGCATTGAGATCTACCGCAAGCTGGCGCAGGCCGATGACCAGCCCGGGCTGAAGGGACTTGAGAGAGAACTGCGTGACCGTTTCGGTTTGCTGCCGCCTCCCCTGGAGCTCTTGCTTCTGGTGGCAGAACTGAAAATCCTGGCCGCTCGGCGCGGCATCACCGTGATCGAAGTCAAGGAGGATAAGCTGATGCTGACCTGCAATCAGGACTATGTAATGATTGGGAGCAAATTCCCGCGCCTTACCAAAGAGTGCGCGGCCGCGCGGCTAAAAGAGATCAAAAAGTTTCTGACGACACTCTAGGGATCGCTCCTTTCGACGAAGCGGTAGTTTGCATGGCAATCATAATCGATTCCATGCTTCTGTTTCAGCGCCTGGATGTGTGCCAGAGTTTTTTCCGTATGCGCGCTCGCTACGCCGCCCTTTGGCACTTTTTCGAACGAATGCAGGAAGGTTTCCTCGAACATCTCCCCGAGCGTCATGTTCTTATGTTCCGCCACGTCGCGCAGCAACGCGGGCAGACGTTTTTCAATGCGGGCATCGATGCGCACTCGCTCGATCTCGAGCTTCGGTTCGCGCGAGGGGATTCCATGACCGAACCGGATCACGTGCTGGTTTGGGTCGCGGACGTGAATCTCGCGAACGCCCCACGGTTCGTCCTCCGGCCCGAAAATCACTTCTGCGCCAAGCTTCGTGATCCGCTGGAAGTATTCCTCCACGTCATCCACGAAAATCGAGAGCCACGTCCCGGGATGACCCTGCCCGCCCTGACAAAAGAAGATCTCGACCTGGCCCAACCGAACCGCGCCAAACGTCGGCGGGTCGCCCCAGTCCCACAGCTTCTCAAACAGCAACTTTTCCGTGTAATATTTCATCGCCTCCCCGAAATCGCGGACGTAAAGGATCGGCGTCAAGCACTCCGCCGAGATTTTTGCGACGTTGCTCATAATACCGAAGGAGTCGTTCTCATTTGCTGAATTGTGACAGCTCATTCCCGAGCTTCCGGCGGCGGGCCTGTGCCTGAGTTAGCACCGCCTCGATAAGCGCATCTCTAAACTTCGCTGCCGGTCTTAACGGCGATACCTTGAAGCAGTGACACCGGCGCAGCAAACATTTTTTGCTTCGGGAATGATTGATCAGTAATAGGTAGCGTCAAGAGTTCTGTGTAAAAGCTGAGAGCGGGTGACGGGACCAATGGTTGTTCATTCGTTCAAAGACGCTGTAAAGAATCCGTTCACAACTGCTGCGAGTAGTAAAAGCGC
>JACXTT010000940.1_pt1 | contig 49769 bp, 46 predicted proteins | sample 9270951 | NCBI WGS metagenome assembly JACXTT01 (sample SAMN15532306, study PRJNA645909) | rock metagenome | isolation source: weathered quartz diorite | place: Puerto Rico | collected 2017-06-21 | reverse complement strand
CGACCGAAGAATCGATCTCGACGCCCCGGTTCATCGGCCCCGGGTGCATGACGATGGCGTCGGGCTTGGCGAGGGCGAGCTTCTGCGGGGTCAATCCGTAGGACTTGAAGAACTCCTGGGCGGAAGGCAGCAGCGGCCCCTTCATGCGCTCGTTTTGCAGGCGCAGCATCACCACGACGTCGCAACCTGCAAGCCCCTCGCGCATGTCGTGATGCACGGAGACGCCGAGCTGCTCCACGCCCGTGGGCAGCAGGGTCCTCGGGCCGATCACGCGTACGTCGGGTGTGCCGAGGGTCGTGAGCGCGTGGATCAACGAGCGTGCGACGCGCGAATGCAGCACGTCTCCGACGATGGCGACCGAGAGCCCGGTAAAATCCTTCTTGTAGTGGCGGATGGTGTAGATGTCGAGCAGTCCCTGCGTCGGGTGCGCATGGCGGCCGTCGCCGGCATTGATCACGTGGACATGCGAGGCCACGTGGTTCGCGATCAGGTGGGCGGCGCCGCTGGAGGAGTGCCGCACGACGAACATGTCCGCGTACATCGCGGAAAGGTTGTCGATCGTGTCGAGCAGGGTCTCGCCTTTGGTCGAAGACGATACGATGATGTTCAGGTTGATGACGTCGGCGGACAGGCGCTTCGCGGCGATCTCGAAAGTCGTACGCGTGCGCGTCGACGCTTCGAAGAACAGGTTGAACACCGACTTGCCTCGCAGGAGCGGCACCTTCTTCACTTCGCGCTCGGTCACGCCGATGAAGGACGCGGCCGTGTCAAGGATGTGCACGAGGACCTCGCGCGGCAGCCCCTCTATCGTGAGCAAGTGCTGCAGCTTTCCGTCGCCGCTAAGCTGCGGGTTTCGCATCGGAGAGTCGCAAGAAGAGTTTGCCGCGCTCGTCGTGCGCCAGCCGCAGAAGCTTTCCGGCGGGCACCGAGAGCGTCGCGCCGACGTACTGCGCGGCGATCGGCAGCTGCCGTTCGCCGCGGTCGACCAGCGCTGCGAGCTCGATTTTTCCGGGGCGCCCATAATCGAACAGCTCGTTCATCGCGGCGCGCACGGTGCGCCCGGTGTAGAGAACGTCGTCGATCAGCACGATATGCCGGCCGTTGACGTCGAACGGAATCTGAGAGGGCTTTACCTGGTGATGGAGTCCGGCGACGTCGAAGTCGTCGCGATAGAATGAGATGTCGAGCGCCCCCATCGGCGTCGAGAGCATCAGCTCCCGGTGCAGACGCTCGGCAAGCCAAGCGCCGCCAGTGCGGATGCCGACGAGCCCGGTGGATTCGGTGACGCCGGCGCGGAGCTTCCGCGCGAGCTCCTCGCACAGCGCTTCAGCGTCGGGCAGATCCATCCAGATAACTCTGCAGGATGATTTGAGCGGCGAGGGCGTGGGCCGTCTGCTTGCGCTTGCGCTCGCCGAGGCCGCTTTCGCGGAGCGTTTCTTCCGCGGCGGCCGAGGAGAGCCGCTCGTCGGTGAGTTCTACCGGAAGCCGGAAACGCGCCTCCAGCCGACGCGCGAAGCGCCGCGCGCGACGCGTCATGTCGTGCTCGCTGCCGTCCATCGCGAGCGGCAGGCCGACTACCAGCCGTCCGGGCCGCCATTCGCGCACCAGCGTTTCGACCTCCGCCATGCACCGGCTGGCGCCTGCCGCTTCGAACATTCCCAGGGGGTTGGCGAGTCGCGTTTCGCTGTCACCCACCGCGACTCCGATCCAGCGCGCGCCGAAATCGAAAGCAAGTACGGTGTGGCCGGAGACCTTTGACGGGGCCACGGCCACCTCGCTCACGCGTGCCCTGCCTCCTCGGACAATCTGGCGAAATCGATGCCGAGCAGCTTCATCGCAGCGGGCAGCCGCTCCTCCGTCGGCGTATCGAAAATGATCCCATCTTTGGCCTCGACCGTGAGCCAGGCGTTTTGCTTGATCTCGTTCTCGAGCTGTCCCGCCGCCCAGCCCGCGTAACCGAGCGTGACGAGTAGCTTGTGCGGGCCTCCGCCCTGACCAACCGCTTCCAGAATGTCCTTGGAAGTGGTGAGACCCATCTTGCCACGCACCGCAAGAGTGGACTGCCACTCGCCTAGAGGCTGGTGCAGGACAAAGCCGCGGTCGGTTTGCACGGGCCCGCCGAAATAGACCGGCTCATTGAGCAGTATCTGAGAAGTCAGCCGCAGACTCAGGCGCTCGAACAGCGCGCCCAGAGTCATCTCGATCGGGCGGTTGACTACCACGCCGAGCGCCCCCTGCTCATTGTGTTCGCAGATGAATGTCAGGGTGCGGGCAAAATACGGATCGACCATGTTGGGCATGGCGATCAAGAAATGGTTGGTGAGATTGACCTGGGGCATGGAGGCGAGCTCCTATTGTAATCCCAGGGAAGGGTCGCGCACAATTTGGCGCCGTGCGCACCGCTGAGACAGCGGGATTTTCAGGCGGCGGCCCGCCGTTCCTTGAGATAGCCGGAAATTCTCGCGATGAGATCGTCTTCCTGGTAGGGCTTACCGAGGAAGTGGCTGACCCCGATCTCTTTCGCGTAGCTCTGGTGCTTGTCGGCGGTGCGCGAGGTGATCATGATGATCGGCACGCGGGCGAGGCGCTTGTCCGCTCGAACGTTGCGCGTGAGATCGAACCCGTCCATGCGCGGCATCTCGATGTCGACCAGCATCACGTCGGGGACGACCTCCAGCAGCTTCTCCATCGCTTCAACACCGTCGCGCGCCGTCACCACGAGATAGCCGTGGCGCTCGAGCAGCCGCCCGGTGACCTTGCGGACGGTGAGCGAATCGTCGACGACCATGATCGTCGGCTGCGTGGCCGCGGCCAGGGGCTTGGGCGCTTCATACACGATCGCCGGGCGAGCAGCCACCTCCTTCAGCGCAAGCAGCACCGGATTCAGGATGAGGACGATCTCGCCCGTGCCGAGCACCGTGGCGCCCGTGATGCCCGCGACCCGCTGCAGCTGCGGACCGATCGACTTCACGACGATTTCCTGGTTGCTGCCGACCATTTCGTCCACGTGCAGCGCGATGGCGTTGGTGCCGCTGCGCAAGTACAGGGTCGGGGAGAAGCGCTTCTGTTCGGCGATCGCGTCGGATATCCCGAGGAGGTGCGGCAAATAATGGAACGGGTAGCGCCGATCCTGCCACTCGGTCTGGCGCGACGCATAGGCGGAGACCAGTTGCTCCTGCCTCAATTGCAGCACCTGCTCGACCATCACGGAGGGAATCGCGTACGTCTTGCTGCCCGCGCGCACCAGCACCGTCTGGGTCACGGCAAGGGTAAGCGGCAGGTAGATGGTGAAGCGGGTGCCCTGCCCCCGCGTGAAGCGCATCTCCACGCGTCCGCCGAGCGCGGCGACTTCGCTGCGCACCACGTCCATGCCGACGCCGCGCCCGGCCACCTGCGAGACCTCGGTTGCGGTGGAGAACCCCGCGTGGAAAATGAAATCCGCTATCTCCGCCTCCGAGAGTGCCGTACCGGGTCCGATGAGGCCTTTTTCGATCGCTTTCGCGCGGATCCTGTCGATCGCAAGGCCCGCGCCGTCATCGGACAGCGAGAGCTGCACTTCATTGCCTTCCTGCTTCAGCTCGAGAAGAATTTCGCCGATTTCCGGCTTGGCAGCGACCCGGCGCTTGTCCGGCGCCTCGATGCCGTGGGTGACGGCGTTGCGCAGCAGGTGCTCGAACGGTCCGGTGATGCGCTCGAGCACGGAGCGGTCGAGCTCGACCTGGGTGCCTCTGATATCCAGATTGGCGCGCTTTCCAACTTCCTTCGCCGTCTGGCGCACGATGCGGTAGAGGCGTTCCTGGAGGCTGCCGAACGGGACCATGCGCACGCGCATCAGGTCCTGCTGCAGGTCGCGGTTGAGCCGCGCCTGCGCGAGCAGCGCCTTCTCCGTTTCGTCCACTGCATTGACGAGGTTTCCATGCACGGTCGAGACGTCGCTGACGCTCTCGGCCATCAGCCGCGTCACTTCCTGGAACCGGGTGAAGCGGTCGAATTCGAGTGGGTCGAATTCACGCATGGACTCCTTCGCGAGTTCCAGCCGCGATTGCATCTGCGACTCCGCCTGGATTTCGATCTCGCGCAGCTGCGCGCGCAACCGCGCGACGTTGTCGGTGAGTTCCTGCATCGCCGCCTTGAGAGCACGCATTTCGCCTTCGATCCGGCTGCGCGCGATCGCGACTTCGCCCGCCTCGTTGACCAACCGGTCGACGATGTCCGCTCGCACCCGCAACAGTGCCTTCGGCTGCAACTCGCGCTCGGCAAGCGGCACCACCTTCCCTGCCGCCGGAGCCCGGGACACGGGCTCCGGTATCGCCTCGGGCGCCTCGTTGGCAACGGCCGCAGGCTTCGAGGCCCCCGCCGTGGCCGGCAGGCTTTCTTCCGCCACACGGGGCTTCTGCAGCTGCTCGAACAAGATACCCATGCGGTCCCACGACGTCTCCAACTCCGCAAACAGCGCAGTCGGCAGCGTCTTGACCGACATGGCGTTCTCGACGCGCGTCTCCATGTGGTGCGTCAGCTCGCCCAGCGCCATGGCTCCCGCCATGCGCGCGCTCCCCTTCAGCGTATGCAGCACGCGTTGCAGCGCTTGGCCAAGCGCTGAATTGGCCGGATTGTCGCGCCAGTCGCGCATGGCGGCGCCCACCGAGGGAACCAGCTCCTGGGCCTCGTCGATGAAGACTTGCAAGAGCTCGGGATCGATGTCGTCGTCGAGCCGCCGCTGGCGGCGCTCGAGCGCAATGTCCAGATCGAGGTCGTCCAGCGAACTGTCGCCTTCCTCGGTTTCGGCGAGGTCCTCGGACGCGCCGCTCTCCGTTTCGCGGGACGGCGTGGGCTGAGGAGGCAGTTCCCCTTCTTCAGGCGTCGTCGATTCCTGAGAGACGCCCGCCTGCTCGCCGATGCGCTCCAATCGCGCGACGAGCTCCGGGACGGCTCGCGGCACACGCAATTCGACCACGCTCGCGACCATTGCCTCGATCGTGTCGATCGCTTCTCCTACCAGCGACTGTTCGTCCTCGGAAAGCTCGCTGGTCGCGAGCTTTTGCAGCGCCTTCTCCAACGCATAGCCAAGATCCGAGAGGGCCGAGATCTTCACCGTCCCCGAAGTGCCCGCGAGCGTGTGTACCGCCCGCAGCAAGCCGTCGCTGACCACGCCATGCTGGCGCAGGGTCTCGTGCTCTTCCCTGATCGCGATAACGTGCGCACGCGCCTCCCCGCTGAAAATGGCGAAGAGTGTCGTCGAAACCCTGTGTTCGCCGAGTTGAACGGACTCCTCGGGCTCTGCCGGCGCGACCGGGACGGAGACCGTGGCCGCGGGGGCGAACTCGGCCTTTGCCGACGCGGCAGGTTCGGCCGCCGCGGCAGAGGGTGCTCGGAGCGCCCCGTGAGATGCCGGCTCCGTGGCCTCGCCGCGACGCACGCGCTCCGCGGCCGCGACGAGCGAGCGCTCATCGCTCGAGACTCCGCCCGCTTTGAGGCGCTTGACGTTGTCGGAAAAATACGCGTGCGCGAGGGCGATCAGCCGCAGCAGTGCCGGCGTTGCGGCACGTTCCTCCTGCACCCACGCGTTCATGGTCTGCTCGACCGCCCAGGCGGCCTCCCCGAGGCGCATTAGGCCGACCATGCGTCCGCTGCCCTTCAAGGTGTGGAAACCGCGGCGGATCGTCGTGAGCGCTTCTTTATTGGCGTGCTGTTCGCGTACCGTATCGAGATGTTCGCGGATCGTTGCGAGCACCTCGTCGGACTCCTCCAGATAGACCCCTAGGAGCTCGGCGTCGATCGCCTCGGCGCTCGCGTCGATGAGCTTGGCGGCTTCAGGAGACGGAGAGGGAGCCGCCGCCGTGATTTTCTCGATCGCTTCCCTGAGGAATGGCGTAAGCGGCATGGTGCTCGTCTTGTCGAGCGCCTTGAGCGCCTTCCCCGCGGAATCTTCCAGCTTTTGGTCGGCGATGAGCCCTGCGTCTTTCTGGAGGGCGGCGAGGTTTTTTTTCAGTTCGGCCCGAAGGGCTCCATCTTCGGGTTTGGTCTTCCATTCCTCGTACAGGCTCGCCGTCTCGCGCTGCTGCTCGGCGACCTGTGCCTCGACGGTAGCAACCGGCTGGGCCGCGTCGGCTTCGTCTTTTCTCGCGGCTGCGATCGGCTGCATCGCGGCTTCAAAGTCGATCTTGCCGTGGGCCAAGCCCTCGATATAGAAACCAAGGCCTGAGAGAGTCTGGGCGAGACGCTCGAAATCCTGCGGACTCGCGCTGTGGGCCGCGCCGGAGAAGCGGCGGATCTCTTCCGCGGCCGCAGCCAGGGAATCGCGCGCGCGCTGCTCGCCCAGCATCTCGAGCGCCCCAAGCAGCTGGTGCACAGGCTTGTCGAGCGAGGCGAGCTCATCGCGTTTCGTCGTATCACGGAAGAAGGCGTCCAGAACCTGCTCGATCGTGCGCAGGTTGGCGCGCATTTCCGAAACGACCTGGTTCATGAGCAGCCGTTCCTGCGCCTTGCGCGACATCTCGTCGAGCAAAGGGATCTCCGGGGCGCTGCGCCTGAGCTTGCCGAGCACGCAATCTTCCAAGCGCGAACGCAGAAGTTGCGCCTGCTGGGAAAACTCGCCGGAGAGATGCGCGAAACCGGCAAACGCGTTTTCGAGCAGCAGGAGCGCCGTCGCGACTTCGAGTGCGACCGCCTCGCTCATGTTTTCGCGGTTCGAGGTGAGCCACGCGGCGACCCCGGCGACTTCACCGGCGAGCGCCGTGAGGTCCGCATTGCCCAGTTGCTCGGCGTCATCCTTGAGCGCGGCTGCGCTGTCGCGGAATGCGAGCAGCGACGGGGGATTGCCTGATGCGAACTTGTTCCATGCATCTTTCGCATGAGTGAGGTGCTCGCGCGCCGACTTCAGCGCCGGACTTTCCTCGAACGCGTCGCCGTCGCTCTCGGCCGCCGGGATGGTCTGGCTCAGATGGTAGGCTTCCTGAACCTCGCGCACGCGCGCGGTCGCCGGTTTGGCGCGAGCCACGTAGTATAGGACTTCGCGCATCAGTCGCTCGGCAACGCTCGGCGTGCCTTCAAGCAGACGCTTGATCTGTTGCTCGATGCGATTGCACAGTTGTTTGGGGTCGAGATCCTGGGGCAGCTCCTTGTGCGCGAGGGCGTCGAAGAAGGCGAGCGACACCCACCAGAAAGCGCGCTGCGAGGTAGGACCCTGCGCCGCCTCGATCGCTTCGATGGCGGTGCGCATGTCCTCGGCTCCGCTGGCATCGTTCTTGAGCCACTTGAGAAATCCGCGCTGGTAGCGGCCGCGCTGCTCGCGCAGGTATTTGTCCGATTCGCCGGCCTTTGAAGCGCCCGCAAGTTTGTCGCGCTTGGGCGGGCGGAAAGTTAGGTTCGGATAGTAGAGATCGGTCGGGTCGGCATGCCCGCCCCGGGTCGTGACAACGTCGCGGTACAGGGCATAGAGCCTGAGCGGCTGATTGGGGTTGCCCGCCATAAGCTGGTCGAGGTAGGCGCGGATTCCGTTGAGGGCGCGCTCGACCAGCCTGAAGACCTCGCTCTTCCTTAGGGAAGCCTCCTTTTCGATGCCGGCGAGCAGGCCTTCGAGTTCCTCGGATATGCGAGTGAGGCCTTCCAGACCGACGATCGAAAGTGCGCCATGTGCCTGGTGCAGGTGCGATTGGCTCGACTTTAGCTGCGCCGCGTCCGCGCTGTTCAACGCGAACGCGCGCAGTGCCTCCTGAGCGCGCTGGATAGCGTGGTCGATCTCGCCCTTGACCCAGGAAAGCGGCCCGACGTCGAAATCGGTGCGTGCAGTCATTGCTCCCCGACCTGGCTCTCCCGCCTACCCAATCTTGAAGCCCGACACCGAACCTTTCAGCTCCTTGGCGAGCTCGGCGAGCTGGCCGATCGACACTGCCGTGCGCTTGGTGCCCTCAGTGGTCTGCTGAGTGATGCTCAGAATGTCCTGCATGCTGGTCGCCACGGTGTTCGCGGATCTCGCTTGCTGTTCAGTGGTCATGGTAATGCCCTCGATCAGGTGGGCGAGCTGCTGCGACACCGATCCGATCTCGGAAAGCGCCTGGCCCGCCGCGTCCGAGAGCTTCGCCCCTTCGACTACACCCTGCGTGCTCTTCTCCATGGCCGAGACCGCGTCCTGCGTGTCCGTCTGAATGGTCTTGACGATCGCACCTATCTGCTTGGTCGCCTCAGCTGAGCGCTCCGCGAGCCGCTGCACCTCTTCGGCCACCACGGTGAAGCCGCGCCCGGCTTCACCCGCCGAAGCCGCCTGGATCGCGGCATTCAGCGCGAGAACGTTCGTCTGCTCGGTAATGTCCGAAATCAGCTCCACGATCTCGCCGATTTCCTGAGAGGATTCGCCGAGTCGCTTGATGCGCTTGGAAGTCTCCTGGATCTGCTCGCGGATTTCGTTCATACCCGAGATCGAGTTCTGCACCGCCTGCGTGCCTTTTTGTGCGGCGGCGAGCGATTGACGCGCCACGCTCGCCGACTGCGAAGCGCTCTCCGACATCGCGTTCATCGCCTTCGCCATGCTTAGAACGGAGGCACTCGTCTGGCGAATCTCGACGGATTGTTTTTCGGCTGCGGCGAGCAGCTGCGCGGAAGTTTGCTGCGCGGACTCCGTGGCACTGGTCACCTGCGCCGCGGCCGCATTGATCCGGCCGATTAGGGTCCTCAGCTCGTCGATGGTGAAGTTCACCGAGTCAGCGATGGCGCCGGTGATCTCTTCGGTCACCGTCGCTTTCACGGTAAGGTCGCCTTCCGCGAGGTTCCCCATTTCGTTCATGAGTCGCAGAATTGCGTCCTGGTTTGACTGGTTGGTCCGCTCGGTCTCGGCGCGTTGGCGCTCGGCCGCTTCGGCGCGTCGGCGCGTGTCGCCCAAGTACACCAAAACGATCAGCGAGATCACGGCGATGGCCGCGAGAATCAGGAACGCGAGCACGATGAAGTTGGTGGTGCGCCCGCCAAGTTCCTGCTCGTAGGCGTCAGCCAGTTTTTGCGACGCGGCAAGCAGCGGCTCGGAGTCGTCCACGACCTTGCGGCCGGCCTGCTTTGCATTCACCAGCGACTGCAGATTTCCGAGAATCGAGGCCACCGCCCCCTGGAATTCCTGGTAGGCCTTGTCAAGTTCAGCAAGCTTTGCCTGCTGCTCAGGGTCCTTCGCTGCAGTGACGCGAAGCACGTCACTGCCTTTCGACAAGCCCTGCAGCAACTCGCGGAAGGTGGTGGTGTCCTTGCCCATCAGAAACGCCACTTCCGGGTCGATCACGTCGGCGCCGAGCATGGCATTCGCGTTCCGCGCGAGCCGCTGCGTCAACATCACCAGCTGCCCTGAAAGGGAGACCTCGCGCGCGGGGGCCTGGGACTGCAGTTTGAGCGCCTGAACCTGCTCGGCAAGATCGAGCAGCAGGGGATTATTGGTGTTGATCAGGCGTACCGCAGTGGCGAGTCCGACAAGGTTCTTGCTTTGCGCGAGCACGAGCTGCGTGCTGCGGTCGGTCTTTTCCCATTCCTTGGTCAACGCATCCAGCTGTGGTTTTACCGTGTCGGATGTCGGTGGCAGGGATACGTCACCCGCTTCCCCACCCTGCGTGAGCAGCTTCAGCGCCGCGATGAATTCATCGCGCGACTGCTGCAACTGCTTGAACGCTTCGGGGCTGCCGATGAGCCCGGTCTGCGCCGCCTTGGCGATGCGTTGGGACAGCATGCGCATCTGCGCGGCAGTGGAAACGTAGATCGTGCCGTAGGTCGCTTCGCGGTTGTCTTTGAACACGATGAATGCGGCCGCAACGAAGAGCACTGCAAATATCGCGCCGAGAATCGTGTACTGCCGGCCGACGCGGATCGTTCCGAGACCGCCCACCCGCTGCTTCGGCCCTTCGGTCACGGTTGTCGGGCCCGGTGCGGTCTTGGCCACTGGCTTGGGCACGGCCCGAGGGATTGCTCTCGGAGCCTGCGTGGTAGGCGTTGCGCCCTTGCTTCCCGTCTTGGCTGGAAATCTGAGAAATGCCATAGGTCCCTCCTGTGTTCGGATTAGCGTGGATGCCGCTAGGCGCCCACCTGAAGAAAATCGTCGTGGGCCACGAGCGCGCCCATGTCCAACTCGTGCCAGAGGCGGCCATCCTCATCGTGGTAGGCGGCTCCGATCCAGGACCGGTCGGTCGCCTTCTCCACCGGCTGCATGGTCTGCACGTTCTTGAGACCGAGCATTCGGCTGATCAGCAATCCACTGAATGAATGGAAGCGCTCGGCGATCAGCAACAAGCGGCAATCTGGCGTACGCACGGTGTGTTCTCCCCCCATGAAGGCGGCGAAATCGACCACGCTAGCGAGCACCCCGCGGATGTTCGCCAGGCCCAGATACCAGGTCTTGGTGAGCGGAACGCCGGAAAACTCAGGGAGTGGAATCATCTCCCCGGCATCGTCCAGCTTGAGCAGCCAGTTGCCGCTGCCCGCTTGCACCCCCAAGCGCGAGGTGGGCTCGGCCTCGGTCTGGGCCTCCCGCAACCTCTGGGCGAGTCCCTGCTGGAACTCACGCAGGCTGATCTGTCTTGCCACTGTCTGGGCCTATTTGATCGCCGCGACCTTGGCGATCAACTCCTTGGCGTCGATCGGTTTCATCAGGTAATCCTTCGCGCCCTGGCGCATCCCCCAGACGCGATCGGTTTCCTGGTTCTTGCTCGTGACCACGATCACGGGGATGTGCTTGGTCGCCTCGTCGCGTGTAATGGCACGCGTCGCCTGGAAGCCGTTCGTACCGGGCATGACCACGTCCATCAGGATGAGATCGGGCTTCTCCGACTTCGACTTGGTGATCGCCTCATCGCCGTTTTCCGCCGTCACGACCTGGTACCCCTGCTTGGACAGCGTTTCCATGAAAAACTGCCGGTCAGTCGGCGAATCATCCACGATCAAAATCTTCTTTACGGCCATGGCAATCTCCTCACGTACGAACGGGCGCGTGCGCCCCTATGGTTTTCAAAAGACTATCCTTCGTGAATGGCTTGGTCAGGTATTCGTCCGAGCCCACCATTCGGCCGCGCGCCCGATCGAACAAGCCGTCCTTGGAAGACAACATGATCACGGGCGTCGTGGCGAAGTGTGTGTTTTTCTTGATCAACGCGCAGGTCTGATAGCCGTCCAGGCGAGGCATCATAATGTCCACGAAGATGATGTCGGGCTGGTGGTCGGTGATCTTGGCGAGCGCGTCGAAACCGTCTTCGGCGAGGATCACCTTGCAACCGGCTTGAACCAGGAAAATCTCCGCGCTGCGGCGAATAGTGTTCGAATCGTCGATCACCATCACTTTGACGCCGGCAAGATTCGCGGCTTCGCTCACGACCTTCACCCCCGCAAACGCCTTGTGTTTCCCGTATTCCGACAGTTTCGTCGGCGCTCTCGTGCGCTGGCTTGACTCCGCCTCCTACACCTTTTTTACACTATACAACCAAATCCAGTCAAAACAAAGCCTTGTGCGGCGTATTTCAGAAGCGCTATCAGGATCGCCAGCGCGCACCATCGCTGCTTATAGGATTCCTCCAGGGATGAAGCAGGGGTCGTGCCTGAACTCAAAGTTCGATCATCTCGAAGTCCTCCTTCCGGGCGCCGCATTCCGGACAAGTCCAGTTCACCGGGACATCCTCCCAACGCGTCCCCGGCGGGACTCCCTCCTCGGGTAGGCCCTCCTCTTCGTCATAGACGAAGCCGCAGATCAAACACATCCAGGTTTTGAAATCTTGCTTTTCCGTCATTAGGTTGGGATGGGTTACAATGAACGGGCTCGCATCATAACCTGAGCGACGAGCCGCCTGCCAGCCACTGCCGGTTCTTCGCTGCCCATGTCCTCCTCTACACTTCCTCCTATCGTGCTTGCGTTTTCCGCAGCAGATCCGACCGGTGGCGCGGGAGTGCAGGCGGATCTGCTGACGCTCGCCGCGATGGGTTGTCACGCGCTCTCCGTAATCACGGCAATCACTGTCCAAGACACGGCCGGCGTCGAGAACTTGCAGGCGGTCGATCCGGAGTGGGTGGTGGACCAGGCGCGCCTGGTGCTCGAGGATATGCCGGTCGCAGCGTTCAAAGTCGGAATGGTCGGCAGCATCGAAAACATCGCGGCGATCGCTGAGGTCGTGTCCGACTATCCTGACGTGCCGCTTGTCTTCGATCCGGTACTTGCCTCAGGGCGCGGCGACGAACTTGCGACCGAGGACATGATTTCGGCGATGTGCGAACTACTTCTGCCCCAGACCACAATTCTCACCCCCAACAGCCGCGAAGCTCGACGCCTCGTTCAAGGCGACCGCGAAGACGACGATGAGCTTGCCCTCCCCGGCGCCGCGGAGAAGCTGCTCGGCCTGGGCTGCGAGTATGTGCTCATTACCGGCACGCACGAGAACACGCCGCAAGTCGTGAACACGCTCTACGGCCCAGAAGGCGTGGTGCGCTCCGACAGCTGGGAAAGACTGTCGGGAAGTTATCACGGGTCGGGTTGCACGCTTGCCGCAGCGATCGCGGCGACTCTCGCCAACGGCCTCGAGCTTACCGAAGCGGTGCGCGAAGCCCAGGAATACACGTGGCAAACGCTCAACGCGGGGTTTCGTCCGGGCATGGGTCAATACATACCGGATCGGTTTTTCTGGGCGCGGGAAATGGATGAGCCAGGCACAGGCAAAGCCTGAGCACTGGGTGGTTTCACATGCGGGATTTCGCGGTCTGTACGCCGTGACACCCGATGAGCCCGACATCGGGGTGCTCTCTCACAAGGTGAGGAGAGCGCTTGCCGGTGGCGCACGCATCGTGCAGTACCGCAATAAATCCGCGAGTGCGGCGCTACGCCGCGTGCAGGGCGCGGCGCTGCTTGCACTCTGTCGCGTAGCACACATCCCGCTCATCATCAACGACGACCTGGATCTAGCCAGAGGGATCGGCGCGGACGGCCTGCACGTTGGCCGCGAGGATATCGCAATCGCCGCTGCGCGCGCGCAGCTGGGTAAAGACAGACTGCTCGGGGTTTCCTGCTACGACAGACTTGAACTCGCTCTCGCCGCGCGGGAAGCCGGTGCAGACTATGTCGCCTTCGGCAGCGCTTTCCCTTCCGCAACCAAACCGGGCGCGACGCGTGCTCCACTTTCACTTTATCGCGAAGCGAAGCGGCGCCTCGGTCCGCCAGTTGTCGCAATTGGAGGCATTACGACTGAAAATGCCCACACCGTCATCGAGGCAGGGGCCGACGCTGTTGCCGTGATCAGCGCGCTGTTCGACGCGCCAGACATCGAGGCGGCCGCGCGCAGCTTCAGTCACCTGTTCGACAGGAAGACCCCTTGAGCAAGAACGAATCGCTGTTCACGCGCGCACAGGAAACTATCCCCGGCGGGGTCAACTCCCCGGTGCGCGCGTTTCGCGCAGTCGGCGGCACGCCCCGCTTCATCGTGCGCGGCAAGGGCAGCCGCATTTGGGACGCCGACGGTCGCGAGTACATCGATTATGTCGGCTCATGGGGACCCCTCGTTCTCGGACACGCGGACCGGGACGTCGTCGCCGCGGTCCAGGAGGCAGCGGGCTGCGGACTTTCCTTCGGCGCCCCGACCCAGGCCGAGACCGAGATCGCCGAGCAGCTCGCGCGACTCGTACCAGGGCTTGAATTGGTGCGGTTGGTCAGCTCCGGAACGGAGGCGACCATGTCGGCGCTGCGGCTCGCGCGCGGGGCCAGCGGCCGTAGCCGCATCGTTAAGTTCGAGGGTTGCTATCACGGCCATGTCGACAGCCTGCTTGTTAAGGCGGGCTCGGGAGCGCTCACTCTGGGCAATCCGAGTTCGGCTGGCGTAACGCCCGAGACTGCGGCGCAGACGCTCGTTCTTGACTACAACGATGTGATGGGGCTGGGCGCAGCGTTTCACGAGCTCGGAGACTCCATCGCTTGCGTCATCGTTGAGCCGGTCGCCGGAAACATGAATCTGATTGCGCCACGGCCCGAGTTCCTCGAGCGCCTGCGCGCGCTCTGCACGCAACACGGCGCGGTGCTGATTTTCGATGAAGTGATGACCGGCTTTCGCGTCGGACTGCACGGCGCCCAGCAGCTCTACGGAGTGCAAGCGGACCTCGTCACGCTGGGGAAGATAATCGGCGGGGGGATGCCCCTCGGGGCATTCGGCGGTCGCCGCGACATCATGGAGAAAATCGCGCCGCTGGGGCCCGTGTATCAAGCAGGCACGCTTTCGGGAAATCCGCTCGCCGTGGCTGCGGGACTTGCGACCCTCAAAAAACTCGAGGCGCCGGGTTTCTATGAGCGCCTTGGCGGGACGGCGCGCACGTTGTGCGAGGGTTTGGCTTCGGCCGCGCGCAAACGCAGCATTGCGTTTTCGGCGCAGTCCGTGGGAGGCATGTTCGGCCTGTATTTTCGCGCCGCACCGCCTTCGACCTATGCCGAGGTCATGCAGTGCGACAAAGTGGCGTTCAACCGCTTCTTCCACGCCATGCTCGAGCGCGGCGTGTACTTAGCGCCGTCCGCATACGAGGCGGGCTTCGTCTCGGCTGAGCACTCCGTAGCGGATATAGAGACTACGATTGGGGCGGCAGACGCCGTATTCCGTTCGATGAATTAGGCCGGGTTCACGCTGCGCACCGGGCGTTTCGCATACGCGCCGGTCACACTAGGAAAAGCGTCGCCAGACCGAGGAAGATAAAAAAGCCGCCGCTGTCCGTAATTGCCGTAATCATGACCGAGGAACCGAGGGCAGGATCGCGCCCGAAGCGCATCATGGTGAGCGGGATCAGCACTCCGGCGGTAGCGGAAAGAGCGAGGTTCAGCGTCATCGCCGCAGTCATTACCAGACCGAGTGACACCTTCTGGTAGAGCCAATAAGCGATCAGCCCGAGCGCGCTGCCCCAGATCAGGCCGTTCAGAAGCGAAACGCCCAGTTCCTTTGCGAGCAGCTTCTTCGCGTGCTCCCTTTGCAACTGCCCGAGCGCGATGGAGCGCACGATCAAGGTGATGGTCTGGTTGCCGGAATTGCCGCCGATGCCCGCCACGATCGGCATCAACGCGGCAAGTGCAACCAGCTTCTCGATCGAGTGCTCGAAGGCACCGATCACACGCGAGGCGAAAAAAGCGGTGACGAGATTGATTGCCAGCCACGACCAGCGGTTCTTCACGCTCGCCCAGACCGAGGAAAAAACGTCCTCCTCCTCGCGCAAACCGGCCTGCGTGAGGAGCTCGCTCTCGCTCTTGCTACGGATGAAGTCGACGACCTTGTCAACCGTCACCCGGCCGACGAGTTTTCCCTGCTCGTCTACGACTGGTGCCGAAACCAAGTCATACCGCTCGAACGCCTTGGCGGCGTCTTGCGCTTTGTCGCCGGACTGGAGCGTGACGACGTCACTTACCATGACCTTTCCGACATTGTGCTCAAGTTCGGAGACGATCAGTTTGGAGAGCGGCAGCACGCCCTTCAAGCGCTCGTCCCGGTCGACGACGAAGATTTGGTCGGTATGGTGCGGCAGCGCGTCGAAGCGCCGCAGATAGCGCGTGACGGTCTCGATCGAGGTGTCCTCGCGTATGCTGACCACGTCGAAATCCATGAGGGCCCCAACGGCGTCCTCGGGATACGACATCGCCGCGCGCAATTGTTCCCGTTCCTCTACCGGAAGGGCTTGGAAGACGTCGTGGATGACCCCTTCTGGCAGGGCCGGCGCGAGGTCGGCGATTTCGTCGGCCTCAAGCTGCTCGGCCGCAGCGACCAGCTCCTGCAAATCCATGCTGCGGATGAGCGTCTCGCGCACCGCATCGGAAGCTTGAAGCAGGATTTCACCGTCGCGCTCCGCCTCGACTAGGTTCCAGACGACGAGCCGCTCCTCCAGCGGCAGCGATTCGAGCACGTACGCGATGTCTGCCGGATGCATGGAGTCGAGCTTCGCGCGAAGTTCGGCGACGTTCTGCCGGTGCACGAGAGATTCCACCAACTCGTGCTTTGGCATTTCCTGGCGCTGCACCAAGTGCTCGACCAGGCGGTGCCGCCGCAGGAGCTCTTGAACCTCACGCAGGTCGACCTGGAGGTCTTCGAGCTCCTTCTTCGGGCTGAGGGTTTCGATCATGCGAGCCGGCCCTTCGCCGTGAATTGGCCACGGGGTTTGCCGCTGCCGACGCCCGACGCGCCGCGCGCGGCTGCGGCGATTCTAGCAGTCGGCTGTATGATGGCGATAGAAAAATCTCGCCCGATGGAACCCCACCGCACAGCTCTCGGAGCAGACGTCCGCCCTACTGAAGTGCTTGCCTGGGCGATGTACGACTTCGCGAATTCGGGGTACACGACAGTCGTAATCACGGCCGTGTTCAACGCCTATTTCGTCGCCGTGATCGCTGGCAACGCGCCTTGGGCGACTTTCGCCTGGACGGCTGCGTTATCGGTTTCGTACGCCTGCATTCTGCTGACTGCGCCCGTCCTCGGCGCCTACGCCGACCTGCGCGCGGCAAAAAAGCGCTTGCTCGTTCTCACCACGGTCGGCTGCGTGGCCGCCACCGCCCTGCTCGCAGTTACCGGGCCCGGGACGCTGGTGCTCGCGGTAACGCTGCTGGTGATCTCGAACTTCTGCTTCGGCACCGGCGAGAACCTCATCGCTGCGTTCCTTCCCGAGCTAGCTCAAGGCGAAGCGCTAGGACGAGTGTCGGGGTGGGGCTGGAGTCTCGGCTATCTGGGAGGGCTGTTGACCCTCGGGCTTTGCCTGGCTTACGTTACTTGGGCGCAGGCCCACGGAGAGCAGGCGCAGCAGTTCGTACCTATTACGATGTTGATCACCGCAGCGACCTTCGCTGCGGCGAGCCTGCCGACCTTCCTCGTGCTTAGGGAACGCGCTCAGGCGGCGCCGTCCGCCCCCGGCGAAAACGTCGCGGGGGCAGCCTTTGCGAGGCTCGCGCAGACGGTGCGGGAAGCGGCGCGCTATCGGGACTTGGCGCGGTTTCTTCTTTGCATTGTTTTCTACCAGGCCGGAATCCAGACGGTGATCGCCCTCGCTGCAATTTACGCTGAGCAGACCCTTGGCTTCTCAACGAAGGATACTATTACCTTGATCCTGGTCGTCAATGTGACTGCGGCCCTCGGCGCGTTCGCCTTTGGCCACATCCAGGACCGCATTGGGCACGTGCGCACCATTGCCGTCACGCTTCTCCTCTGGATCGCGACGACGCTGATCGCGTGGGCTGCTTCGGGGCCAGGGCTTTTCTGGATCGCCGCCAATCTTGCCGGGTTGTGCCTCGGTTCCTCGCAGTCGGCGGGCCGCGCGCTCGTCGGCTACCTGAGCCCCGAGGACAGGCTCGCCGAGTTTTTCGGCCTATGGGGCCTCGCAGTAAAACTATCGTCGATCGTGGGCCCACTCACCTACGGCGCCGTAACCTGGATGACCGAAGGCAACCATCGTCTCGCGATGCTTGCGACAGGCGGGTTCTTCGTTGTCGGCCTTCTCCTATTGACAGGAATCGACGTCCCTCGCGGTCGGCGCGCGGCAGAACGGCCCTAGCAGTCGTCGTCGCGAAGGCTAGGGAACCTGCGCGGCGGGCATCTGCTCCAGTATGCTCTCGCTGTAGCTCGCCAGATAGGCTGAGTCACGGTTGCGGTCGTAGTAGCGCGGGCGCGGAAGCATCGCTGCCAGACGCGCCGCCTGCTCCGGGTCGAGGCCGGCTGCCTCCACACCGAAGTAGTGGCGTGCCGCTGCTTCGGCTCCGAAGACGTTTTCGCCCCATTCCGCGACGTTCAGATAGATTTCGAAAATGCGGCGCTTGTCCATGGAGGCCTCGAGCATTGCGGTAAGAATCGCCTCCTGGCCCTTGCGCAGCAAACTGCGCTCACCCGAGAGAAACAGGTTCTTTGCGAGCTGCTGGGTGATGGTCGAGCCCCCGGCTACGATTTTCCCGCGCCGCTGGTTCTTGTTCATCGCCCGCTGGATGCCTTCCCAATCGAAACCTTCGTGATCGACGAACTTTGCGTCCTCCGCGACGATGATGGCGCGCTTCAAATGGATCGAAATTCGCTCGTAATCCGTCCATTTCTGCTCCAGCACTTTAGGCTTGCTCGGTCGCGAGGTCTCCAGGCGCGCATCCATGACTCGCGTCGTCGCAGGATTGTGCTCGACCCAGTACAGGATCTGTGCCAAGAACCAGAACTCGTAGACGGCAAGGCTGATGACCACCGTCCCGGCGGCATAACAGAACGTCTTCCACAATGAAACGAGCAGCCTCATTCTGCACGCGCTTTGCCCTACCCGGGCCGCTCAGCTCGTACTGCAAAAAAGGCCGATCCCTTCCTAGTCACTGAAAACCTTGTCACCGCGCGCGAAATGCCACGTGCGTGTGATCACGAGGATGTCCGTTTCGCGGCGAATGTCGGTGGGGAATTTGGCGTAGGGCGCCGCCAGTTGAACGATCCGCTGTGCGGCGGCATCGAGGATTTTGTATCCGGAGGAACGCTCGAGATCCATGGCCGCCAGCGTGCCGTCCGAGTTTATCGAAACGGTGAGCCTGAGGCTGCCGTAGATTCTGCCGCGCGCACTTTCGGGATAGTTGAGATTCCCGATGCGCTCGATCTTCTGGCGCCAGTCCTCGACATAAAGTGCGTAGCGAACTTCCGCGGCACGCGCGCCCACGAAGGTCTTACGCGGACGCTTGTTGTACTCCTCGATCTGGCGCGCGATTTGCGCTTCCATCCGGGCAACGATCAAGGCGCTCTCGGCGAGATCTGCGCCGGAGACCTGCGACTTCATCTCGGCCTGCGGTTCGGGCTCGGCCGACGCGATCTTCTTCCGAGAATGCACTTGTGCGAGCAATTGTCTTTGTCGCGCCTCTAGCTCCTGCACGCGGCGGGTTGCCTGCTTCAAGTCCGAACCGGGCTCCGTCGGCTGCGTTACCGGGAGAGGGGATTTCGCGCGACGATCAAGATCGGTATCGCCGCCCCCGTCAAGGTCGGACTGGGCGTGGACTTCGGGGCGGGCCGGCCTCGAGCGGGTTTTCGAATTCACCAACACTACGTCGAGCTGTGTTGGACTGAGCTTGCGTAGAGCGTCGGGTAGCCTAAAATGGATCGAGAGCACGATCGCGTGGAGAAGTATTGAGATAGACAGCGCCATCGCCAGCACACGCGAATCGGGATCCAGCCTGGCAAGCCGCTGCGGCCACGCGAGGGCGTTAGAAACACTCAACTTTCTGACCCCCAAAAGCTTTTTGAATCATGGAATTCTAGGCCTTTTTTCGAGTTTTGTCTCACGTACGCTGATGTCCCTTGCAGCGGCGAAATACGCACTTGAGGTCGGCTTCAATGAGGTCGATTTCAGCCACTGCGATTTCGACGCCCGTGCCCGGCGCGAGTTCGGGCAGCGACGGCACCCTGGCGTGAAGGGGTAAGCCGTCGAACTTGACCAGATTTTCGCGCACCACTTCCGCCCCCGCAACATCGATCGCCTCCTGAAGCAGCCACCTGAGGCACCAGTAATGCTCCATGCGCCGCTGGAATTCGTCGTAGGAAGCGTATGTCGTTTCAAAATCATGCACTGCAGCTAGCATGATGTCCGCATTCCGGGAAAACGGCGGCGCCTGCCCGTCGAGGAGCGCGAGGAGCTGCCACTGGTTTACCAGATCCACGTATCGGCGCAGGGGCGAGCTCATCCAGGCATAGTGGCTGATTCCCAGGCCCACGTGCTCCATGGCCGAAGTGGTCATCCTGACCTTGCCAGCCGACTGTACGCGGTAGATCGCCGCGACATCGTGATCGTCGAGCATCCTCCCCCACGTGCTGTTTACCGCGATCATCAGCTCGGCTACCAACTTATCGAGCGGCGTACCACGACGACGCTCGATGATATTGATGCGCACGTTTTCCCCGTGACCGTCGATGCGAAACGTGTAGTCAGGACGTTCAGGCCCCGAAGAGGATTTGCCGCGGCAGCGCTCGAGCACGCCCGCAAACTTCCAGAGCGTGTTCATTTCGCGTGAAAAGGGGATGTCCTCCCGCGACGCTCCGGTAAGAAAGGCGGCATCGAGCTCCTCGACCTCCTGATGGCGCAGGTTCGCGGCAATGCGCACCCGCTCGACGCGCGTGTGGTTAGATTCGACAGTGAAATCGTCAGTGCGTAAATCGAAATAGAGGGAACACGCCGGGCATTCGGCGCCTTCGATGAGGGAGAAGCGCTCGATCGCTTCAGGCGGCAGCATCGTGATCTTGCGGCCCGGCATGTACACGGTCGAGAGCCGCTCGCGCGCCACGGCGTCGAGCGCCGATCCGGCTGCGAACCCGAGAGCCGGAGCGGCAATGTGGATCCCGACGCGAATGCGGCCGCCCGCAAGGGGGGCCAGCGAGAACGCATCGTCGATTTCCGTCGTAGCCATGTCATCCAGGCTGAATGCCTCCGCTTCGCCGATCGGTAAGGCCCGCAGCTCGGCAATCTCGAACTTCGAGGGGAAATCCGTTCCCCTGGGAAAGTATTCGTAGAGAAATCGGTTGAGATGGTAGTCGTGGCTATAGGGCAGCGCGCCGCAGCGCTCTAAAAGCTTCGCAGGCGACAGGCCGGTTCTTGCGCAGGCCTCCTCCAGGGCTTTGGTTTCCGCGCGGTTGCGATCGGGTTTGTACAGGAGCTGTTCCCGGAACGGCAGGAACTCTTCCGGGAATGCGCCGCTTTCGAGCTGCTCAGCCCACGCTGAAATCTGCACTTGCTGTTGTTTCTTCCTCTCGATGCCGGCAAGCGCGGCGCGCAGCGTCTCGGGCGGCGCAGCCCGATACCGCCCCCTGCCCTTACGGTAGAAGTACATCGGCGCCGAGTGCAATTTCACCAAAATGCCGGCTGCCTCCACCGACGAAGGCGCGCGGCCGCAATATTCGCGCGCGAGCTCGGTGAATCCGAACTCCTCCGCGCCGCAGCACTGCCACAGGAAATCCGCGTCGATATCGACCGCCAACGCCTCGGCTTGCGCGAGAAGCTCCGCTGCGCTGGGCTCCGCAAATCGCAACAGCACATCCTTGGATTTGATCTTGGCTCGCTTGCCATGCGGTGCCTCGACCTGGAGGGTGTTGTCGCTGTCGACGAGCACCGTCGCGACCTTGAACGCACCGCTATCTTCGTAGAGAACGTTCACGCTGGAGCCAAACGGGAAAGAGCCGCGTCGCGTCGGCCCGATGAGTGCGATAATTATAGCGCAGCAGTGCTCCCGTTCACGCCGACGAAAGCGCCAAATCGCTCGCCAATGGCAAAGATCGAATCGATCGCCGTAGCAACCGTCCGGGTCCCGTTGGACAAGGTCACGAGCTTCGCCACGCGCACGGTTTCAGCGCGCGATTACGGGCTGGTCAAGGTGAGCGCGGAGGGCATCGAGGGCATCGGATTCTGCTACGCAGGTTCTTCCGGGGGAACGCTCGTCGCGCAAGCCGTGGAGCAGCTGCTTGCGCCTGGCCTGCTTGGCCGCGAAAGCTTGCTCGTCGAAGGTCTTTGGCAGCGCATGTTCGAGGAAACATTGCTGCACGGACGCGCCGGCAGCGTCATGCGCGCGATCTCGATCTTGGACTGTGCGCTTTGGGATTTGAATTCGCGCGCGTCGAAACTTCCACTTTACAAGTATCTCGGCGCCGCGGTGGATGAGGCAGTGCCGGCGTACGCAAGCGGGGGATACTACCTCCCTGGCAAGACGCCGAAAAAGCTCGGCGAGGAAATGGCGAGCTACGCAAAAGCAGGTTTTCGTGCTGTGAAGATGAAAGTGGGGCGGCTCTCTCCCAAGGAGGAGGAAGCGCGCGTGAAGGCCGCGCGCGACGCGATCGGGCCTGACATCGACCTGATGCTGGATGCGAACAACGCGTGGCATGATTTGCCTACCGCGATGCGTTATATGGAGCGCTTCGAGCTCTACGATCCTTATTGGATCGAGGAGCCGTTTTTCCCCGATGACATCGACAATCACGCGCGCCTGGCGAAACTCACGCGTGTCCCGGTTGCCACTGGCGAGATCGGCGCCGGACGCTGGCACTTCAAGGAAATCCTCGATAAGGGCGCGGCGCACATCCTGCAGACCGACGCTCTGGTATGCGGCGGTGTTACCGAATGGAGAAAAATCGCCGCTACCGCGTCGAGCTACGGCGTCACCGTCTGCCCGCACTGGTTTCATGATCTGCACGCGCAGCTTGTAGCGGCAACACCCAACGCTCGCTACGTCGAGTTCTTCCCCGATAACCAAGTGCTCAATTTTCGGCGTCTCATCGATACTCAGCTCAAGCTAAGAGACGGGATGTTGATTCTGCCGAAGACACCGGGCCTCGGGTTTGGATTCGATGAGAAGGCTGTAGCGCGCTACGGCCTCGAAGACGGAAAGGCGGTTTGGAAGGTGCTGAAGTTGAAACCGTAGTCAATTCATTCCGGCGAATTCCAGTATCAGAGGGATTTGTTCTGGAAAGCTCGCGAGGCCGTGGTCTCCACCTTGCACCACGACCTGCTTCGCGCCCCTGTATTTTCTCACCGCCGCCCGGTAATCGAGCACTTCGTCCCCGGTTTCGACAAGCAGCAAATAGCGCTCGGGGCGAACTTTGCTCACGAAGAGTTCCTTCCATTTGCGGAGGTGCTCTTCGGTCAGCTCGTAGCGCTCGCCCCCATGAAAGGTCTGTTGCGGGCCGAGGTAGGCTCGCAATCCCACGTGCGGATCGATCGCCGGATTGATCAGCACCGCCCGAAGGTTGTGCTTTTCCGCAAGCCAAGTCGCATAGAATCCACCGAGAGAACTCCCGACCAGCGTGATTTTCTCCGCGGGCTGGTGCGCTATTTCGGCCTTGACGACCGCCAGTGCGAGATCCGGCTCGTGAGGCAACTGCGGGCAGAGGAACTCCGCTCCCTTGCCTCGCTCATCGAGGTATTGCTTCAAATACTGTGCTTTGCCCGACTGCGGCGAACTGTTGAATCCGTGGAGGTAAATGATCATGCCCCGGTCGCTGGGGCCGCTCGTTTTAAGAGCGAAGCGAGCAAGCGCTCATGGATACCCCCGAATCCCCCGTTCGACATGACAAGGACCTGATCGCCGAGCTGCACATCGGCAATGATCGCCCCGACAAGCCGTTCCAGATCGCTCTCGATGCGCACGCGATCGCCGAGCGGCGCGAGCGCAGCTGCGACATCCCAGCCGAGGTTCGCGCTAAAGCAAAAAATCCTGTCCGCCTGCTCGAGACTGGCGGGGAGCCGGTCCTTCATTAGACCGGCCCTCATGGTGCTGGACCGTGGCTCGAGGACGACCAAAATGCGCGCACTTCCCACCTGCTTTCGCAGGCCTGAAACCGTCGTCGCGATGGCCGTCGGGTGGTGCGCGAAGTCATCCCAAACGGCAACGCCCGCGACCGTACCCCGCAGTTCCATGCGGCGCCGGATGCCTTTGAACCCCGCGAGGGATTCGATGGCCCGCGCCGGATCGACACCGGCAGCATGCGCCGCGGCGATCGCGGCGATCGCGTTTTGGAGGTTGTGCTCACCCTGAAGGTCCAGGTGCAGTTGCCCAACAAGCCTGCCTCGATTGAAGACTTCAGAACAACCCGCCCGGACTAACCTTGCACTCCAGCCCTCGTCCTGCACGCCAAACCGTTCCACTGCACTCCAGCAGCCGCGAGCCAGGACTCGGTCGATTACTGGGTCGGCGCCGTTGACTATCAATTTTCCGGATGCGGGTATCGTTCTGACGAAATGGTGGAACTGGGTCTCAATCGCAGCGAGATCGTGAAAGATGTCGGCATGATCAAACTCTATGTTGTTCAAAACCGCAAGTCTTGGCCGGTAATGGACCATCTTGGAACGCTTGTCGAAGAAAGCCGTGTCGTATTCATCGGCTTCGATCACGAAGTCGGCTCGCGTTCCCACCCTAGCAGACACGCCGAAGTTGTTCGGAACGCCTCCAATAAGGAACCCCGGAGCTAGCCCTGCATCCTCCAAAATCCACGCAAGCATGGAGGAAGTTGTTGTCTTTCCGTGCGTCCCCGCTACTGCAAGCACGCGCCTACTGAACAGCGTATTTTCAGCGAGCCATTGCGGACCGGAAGCGTACCGGTCGCCTCGATCCAGTATGGACTCCATCAGCGGGTTGCCTCGGGTGACGACATTCCCGACCACCCATATATCCGGATTCAGGCCCGCTTGATCGGCACCATAACCCACGGTCAATTCGATGCCCTCCGCTTCAAGCTGCGTGCTCATCGGCGGATAGACATTGGCGTCGCAACCGGTGACGCGGTGGCCCGCAGCCTTGGCAATCGCGGCGATGCCGCCCATGAAAGTGCCGCAGATGCCAAGTATGTGGATGTGCACGGGGCGGGCAGGCACGCCAGGGCGGATTGAAGATCGCGCCGGGCCGAAAAAAGGGAACAATTCTAGCCTACTTCGCTGCGTTTTCCGGCTGCGGTATCATGGCCCGACTCCCGCCTGTTGCCCCATGCCGAAAGAAAGCAAGTTCAAGCAGCAGCAGATGCGCACGCGCATTGCTGCTGCCGCTGCACGCATGATGGCCGAGGATGGTCTCGAGGACTTTGCTCTCGCCAAACGCAAAGCCGCCCGCCAGCTGGGCGCAGAGGACACTCAGGCGCTGCCGAAAAACGAGGAGATCGAGGCGGAGCTGCGGGCTTACCAGTCGCTCTATCAAAGCGAGGAGCAGCGCGAGCGCATCCACTACCTGCGCGAGCGTGCGCTCGAGGCAATGCGTTTGCTCGAGCAGTTCCGCCCTTACCTCGCCGGTGCTGTGCTAAAGGGCACTGCCGGGCGATATAGCGATATCGACTTGCAGCTGTTCACTGATGACGGGAAGGCTGTGGAGTTTTTCCTCTTGAGCCGCAATATCGCCTACGATATCTCCGACCAGCGCCACTTTGCAGGCGACCAGGCTCGGGCCGTGTCGGTGTTGAAGCTTGATTGGCAGGGCGTGCCGGTCAATCTGGCGATCTACACTTTGAAGGAAGAACGCGGGACCCTAAAGACGACGCTGGCTGGGCGCCCAATCGAGCGCGCCGGCATTCAGGCCGTGACACAATTGCTCTCCAACGGGGGAGACTAGAGGGTTCGTCTACGTTCCCGGGGGTCTGGCCGCAGGAAAAACCGCGAAGTTGCGTTGTTCCGAGCGAAATACGCGTTCTTTCTGGGTCAAAACGCGTCTCGTACAGCATCCAAATATGCACATCTCGCTGGTATCTTGTGGTAACTACCTTCATTGCTCTTAGTCGATTCAAGGCTGGTTTGATGCTCTCGCGTCCTTGCCGCTCCTTCAATCTCTCGCTCTTGATTCATTGGCCTTCAGGTATACGGACCCCTATCATTTGTGGTCGAACTGCGCCGAACACTGGACAATTTCCGACATCGGCCTCAAACTTCCGCTATGTCCAAGCCAAAACGCGCATTGGGCCGACGTTCGCAAACCCTAAGAAGGATCCTGATCGTTCACGGCCCCAATCTCGACATGCTGGGTACCCGTGAGCCTGGGATCTACGGAAAGAAATCCCTCGCGAGCATCAACGAGAGGCTCGGTCGCATGGCGAACCGCGAGAGCGCTTCCCTCGAGACTTTTCAAAGCAACTTTGAGGGAGCTTTGATAGAACGCGTGCACAGAGCCAAGAAGCAGCGAATTTCGTGGATCATCCTCAATCCCGGCGGGTTGACTCATACAAGCGTGGCTTTACGCGACGCTCTGGCAGCGGTCGCGATTCCATTTCTCGAGGTGCATCTGTCGAACATCTACTCCAGGGAGCCATTCCGGCGCCATTCGTACTTTTCCGACCTCGCGGTGGGTACGATCTGCGGACTAGGCAGCCGGGCGTACGAGTTCGCGCTGCAGTTCGTCTTGCGCTCAAACTGAGACCTTGTTTCGGAGTCGTTTCCGAGAGCTCCGAAACCTCGCGGAAACGGGCGTTAGTGTCCGGACCGGAAGGAGGGCAGCATGGATTTGCGCAAATTAAAAAAACTGATCGACCTCGTCGAAGAGTCGGGAATCGCCGAACTGGAGATCACCGAGGGTGAGGAGAAGGTCAAGATCGTGAAAGGTGGCTCAGCCGGGAAGGAGGGCGTTGTACTTTCCCCCTCCGCCCCGGCGGCGAACCCGCCCGCGGCTCAAACCGTGTCCGTTTCGACAGCCGCCGCTGCGGCTTCCGCCCCTACCTCCACCCAAGGAGAGGCACCGACATCACTCGAAGGGCACATCGTCAAGTCACCCATGGTCGGGACGTTCTACCGGTCGGGTTCCCCCGGCGCAAAGCCCTTCGTCGAGGTAGGCGATATGGTCAAGGCGGGACAGCCCATCTGCATCATCGAGGCGATGAAGCTGATGAACGAAATCGAGGCCGACAAGGACGGCGTGATCAAGGCGATCATGGTCGAGAACGGTCAGCCGGTCGAATACGGCGAATCCCTGATGATGATCGGCTAGCACTGTGGACATCAAAAAGGGGAGATACCGGGGCGCGCCGGCTATTCCCTACATCAGAGGTTGCGAAGGACCGCCCATCAAATCATGTTCGAGAAAATTCTGATCGCCAATCGCGGAGAGATCGCCCTGCGCATTCAGCGGGCGTGCCGTGACATGGGCATCAAAACCGTGGTAGTTCATTCCGAAGCCGACAGCGAGGCCAAGTACGTGAAACTCGCTGACGAATCGGTGTGTATCGGACCTGCGGCCTCCAGTGCGAGCTATCTCAACATACCTGCCATCATCAGTGCCGCGGAGGTCACCGACGCCGAGGCAATTCATCCAGGCTATGGATTTCTCGCCGAAAACCCGGACTTTGCCGAGCGCGTGGACAAGAGCGGCTTCATTTTCATCGGCCCCCAGGCGGAGACCATCCGGCTGATGGGCGACAAAGTAAACGCAAAGCAAATCATGGAGAAAGCCGGAGTACCGTGCGTCCCCGGCTCGGACGGTCCGCTGCCCGACGCCCCCGAGGAGGCGCTCAAGATCGCGAGAAAAGTCGGCTACCCGGTCATCGTAAAGGCAGCAGGTGGGGGCGGCGGACGAGGCATGCGCGTCGTACACACAGAAGCCGCGCTCAAGAGCGCAATAGGCATCACGCGGACGGAGGCTGGAGCGGCTTTCGGCAACGCCACGGTCTATCTGGAAAAATACCTCGAGAACCCGCGACATATCGAGGTGCAGGTGCTCGCCGACGGGCACAAGAACGCAGTCTATCTCGGCGAGCGGGATTGCTCCATGCAACGACGGCACCAGAAAATCATGGAGGAGGCCCCGGCACCCGAGCTTACGTCGAAGCAGCGCGCACGCATTGGCGAGCGCTGCGTCGAGGCGTGCCGCAAGATCGGCTACCGCGGAGCGGGTACGTTCGAGTATCTCTACGAAGAAGGCGAGTTCTACTTCATCGAAATGAACACCCGCATCCAGGTCGAGCATCCGGTCACCGAAATGATCACCGGCGTCGACATCGTCCAAGAGCAGATCCGCGTCGCGGCGGGCGAGCGGCTCTCGGTGCGACAAAAGAACATCGAGCTTCGCGGCCACGCGATAGAGTGCCGCATCAACGCCGAGGACCCTTTCCGTTTCACACCATCTCCCGGCCGCATAACTTCCTATCACCCTCCGGGGGGACCCGGCATCCGGGTCGATACGCATATTTACCAAGGCTACACCGTGCCGCCCAACTACGACTCTTTGATCGGCAAGGTCATCGCATACGGGGAGAACCGCGATCAGGCCATCCGGCGTATGCGCATCGCGCTCTCCGAAATGGCGATCGAGGGCATCCAGACCAATATCCTGCTGCATCAGGAACTCCTGCTCGACAACCGCGTCATTAAAGGGGGGGTGAACATCCACTACCTCGAGCAGAAACTCGCCCAACAGAAGAAGCGTGACGCCGCAAAGTAGAGGCCCGCACGCGTGATGTTTACCGCGCTCGTCCTGATTGTGGAGGCGGAGGAGGTTGACTCCCTCTCCGATGCGCTGCTCGATGCAGGTGCGCTGTCAGTCAGCTGCGAGGACGCCAGAGTGGAGCCTGCAGCCGAAGCGCCACGCTTTGATGAATCGGGCGAGTCCGAGTCCTGGGCCCGAGTGAAACTCACTGCGTTGTGCAAAGCCCAACCCGAGCCCGAGCAATTGCTCCGGTACGCGTGCAATCTAGCCGGCGTCGCAGTACCGACTCATGAGCTGCGTGGCGTTCCCGACGAGGATTGGGTCGCGAAATCGAGGGAACAGTTTGAGCCGATCCGGGTTTCGGCGCACTTGTGGATCGTGCCAACTTGGCGCGCGCCGCCGGAGCCCGATGCGATCAACCTTGTGCTCGATCCTGGACTTGCGTTCGGTACCGGCGCCCACCCGAGCACGCGCCTGTGCCTGCAATGGCTCGAGCGCAGCATCGCCGGCGGAGAAACGGTTCTCGACTACGGCTGCGGTTCCGGTATATTGGCGATCGCTGCCCTGAAGCTCGGCGCGCGCCGCGCAGTCGGCGTGGACATTGATCCGGACGCCGTGCGGACGGCCCGGACCAACGCCCGGCGCAACGATGTTGCCGGCGAATTCCTCGAAGGTTGCGCGCCCCTTACATTTACCGCAGACGTCGTGATCGCCAACATCCTCGCCAATCCCTTGAAGGTGCTCGCTCCAATGCTCGCATCACGATGCAGGCAGGGGGGACAAATTGCGCTCTCTGGAATTCTGTCGGATCAGGCAAGCGAGGTCGAGAGCTGTTACTCACCCTGGATCGTGTTTGCGCCGCCTGCCGAGGCAGAGGCCTGGGTGTGCCTTTCGGGGCTAAAACTGTGAGCATGATCACACGCTGCCCGGCTTGCGCTACCGCGTTTCGCGTGACCGAGCCGCAGCTTAGTGCGCGTGCGGGCCAAGTCCGCTGTGGGCGTTGCGGGGCTCTTTTCGACGCGCTTTATGCGCTGAGCCCGGGTCCGGCTAGCCGCCCCGCCCGGGAGGATGCGGAAAGTCCTCCGATCTCTGCGAGCATGGCAGTCCTGCTCGACACCGAGAGAGATGTGTCATTTGACTTCGGACCGCAGTCGCGGCCCCGTCCAAGCCGCCTGTGGTGGCTCGCGAGCGTGTTTCTACTGCTCGCTCTTGCGGTGCAGGGCAGCTATCAGTACCGGGGCGAAATCGCAGTGCTCCTTCCTGAAGCGAAGCCCCTCGTACAGCGCATCTGCGCCGACTTCGGGTGCGACGTGCCGCTACCTCGCCGCGCGGAGCTGCTGAGTATTGAATCTTCTGACCTGCAAGCGGACAGCGCCCATCCCAGCGTAATGGTGCTGACGGCAACGCTTCGGAACCGCGCGGGCTTCATGCAAGCGTTCCCCGCTTTGGAGCTAAGCCTCACCAGCACCCAGGGCGAGACCGTGGCCCGGCGTGTACTGACACCCAAGGACTACGTACCCCAGAGCACGCGATCGGAGCCCGGCTTCGCTGCCGGGAGCGAGCTGCAGATTCGGGTCTACATCGAAGCTGCGGCACTTAAGCCTATCGGCTATCGGCTCTACTTGTTTTACTCGTAAGAAATCCCATGCGCACTCTGATCTGCGGCTCGATCGCGTACGACAATATCATGGTATTCCGCGGCCGTTTCCGGGAGCACATCCTTCCCGAACAGATCCACATATTGAACGTTGCGTTCCTCGTTCCCGAGCTGCGGCGCGAGTTTGGAGGCTGCGCCGGCAACATTGCCTATAACCTGAAGCTCTTGGGTTCTGACCCGGTAGTCATGGGTACGGTGGGAGACGATTCCCTGCTTTATTTTGAGCGGCTCGAACGGCTCGGCATCAAGCTGGATTTCGTGCGCCAAGTGCCTAATACCCTCACCGCACAGGCATTCATTACGACCGACCTCGACGACAACCAGATCACCGCCTTTCATCCCGGGGCGATGAATTACTCTCATCTGAACAACATTACGAGGGAATTGGATGTGGACCTCGCGATCATCGCGCCCGATGGACGCGAAGGCATGCTGCAGCACGCGCGCGAGCTTGCCGGGCTCGGCATTCCGTTCATGTTCGACCCCGGCCAGGGACTGCCGATGTTTTCCGGCGAGGAGCTGCTCACTGTCGTGGAGCAGGCGAGCTACGTGGCCGTCAACGATTACGAAGGCCGGATGCTCGAGGAGCGGACCGGCCGCGAGCTCGAGGACATGGCGCAAGAGCTCAAGGCGCTCGTTCTCACCCGTGGCGCGGAGGGGTCCATCATCTACGCCAACGGCCAACGGATCGAGATCCCTTGCGTTAGGGCAGCCGAAGTCGTGGATCCCACCGGTTGCGGCGATGCGTATCGCGCCGGTCTTCTTTACGGTCTTGCCGCGGGCTTCGACTGGCCGAAGACCGGCAGGCTCGCAGCCTTGATGGGCTCAATCAAGATTGCATCGCGCGGCGGCCAGAATCATTCCATGCCCCTCGATGAAATCAAGAAGCTGTTCCGCCGAAATTTCGGGTCCGACATTTGAGGACCGGCCCCGGTCCCGCCCCGGCAGCCAGTAGAATGCCGCCTGGTTTCAATGGAGGTTCACTCGACCGATGGCGGCCAACCGCACTCCGGCTCCGCTGCGCCTGTTCCGACTGGCAAGGCTCGCACTTCATTTGGTGCGCGGCCTCGCCATTGCCTGGCTGCGCTACCCGAAACTTTCCGAAGCGCAAAAGCAGGCGGAAAAGCGCCGTTGGTCGAGAACGCTGCTCTCCATCCTCTCCGTGTCCGTGCGCGAAAAAAACGCACCGAAAGAACTCCCAGGCTGCTGCATGCTCGTGCTCAATCACATCTCCTGGCTCGACGTCTTCGTCGTCGACGCGAGATTCCCTGCGACTTTCATCGCAAAATCGGAGGTCCGCAGCTGGCCCTTGGTAGGTTGGCTGTGCACGCTGGTCGGCACCCTGTACATCGAGCGCGGCAAGCGCTCCGAGGCGCGACGCGCACGCCAAATGATCGCTGCCGAACTCAGGCGCGGCACCCTGGTTGCCGTTTGTCCCGAGGGAGTCACGACATTCGGGCGAAGCCTCGAGCGCTTTCACTCTGCGCTATTCCAGCCGGCGCTGGACGCCTCGGCCACGCTGCAGCCGGTGGCGCTGCGCTATCTCGATGCGGCTGGCCGGCACACCGACGCCGCCGGCTATGTCGGCGATACCTCGCTCCTCGAATCGATCTGGACCATCGTCTCGACGCGCCACATGGTCGCAGAGTTCAATCTCCTCGCGCCGATTTCCGTACGCTCACAGACGCGGCGCTCACTCGCAGAAAAAGCCGAGACCGCTATCGCCCGGGCCCTGGGCGTGCCCGGTCCGCACGGGATTTCACGCGCGCGGAACCCCTCGCGCATGGGACCTGGTACAAACGCCGATCCTCCAGGCGAACCGCGCTGAGCTTTCCGCCCCAGACGCAACCCGAGTCGAGGGCGAGGAGGTTGGGTGCAATGCGCAAACCGAGCGCCGACCAGTGTCCGCATACCAAGGTGTGATCGGCGCTTTTCCTTCCCGGCACCTCGAACCACGGAAGGTAGCCTGCGGGAGCGTCGGCCGTCTCGCCCTTCGTGGCGAACTCCATGACGCCTTGAGGAGTGCAAAAACGCAAACGGGTCATCGCGTTGACGATGACGCGCAGCCGGTCGATCCCCCGTAGCTTGTCGTTCCAGCGATCCGGGCGCGAACCGTAGAGTTGCGCGAGAAATTCCTTGTGCCGGGGTCCGCGCAGTTCCGTCTCGACTTCTCCGGCAAGTGCCTGCGCCGTGGCGACGTCCCATTGCGGCAGGAGCCCGGCGTGGACCAGAGCGTGGTGTGCGGCCACGTGCGCCATCGGCCGGTGCCGCAACCAGTCGAGCAAGCCGTCGCGGTCGGGCGCGGCGATCACGTCCCCAAGCGTGTCGTCTTCGCGAGCCTTGACGGACCCCTGGGCCAGCGCCAGCAAATGCAGATCGTGGTTGCCAAGAACGCTCACGGCGCCATCACCCAGATCACGCACGAACCGCAATGTCGCGAGCGAGTCAGGGCCGCGATTGACGAGGTCGCCCACGAACCACAAACGATCTTTCGCGCGATCGAACCCGAATGCGCCAAGCAGCGCCTGCAGTTCTTCGAAGCTGCCCTGAACATCGCCGATCGCGTAGGTAGCCATAGAGCCGAACTATTCCTCCCGCGCGATGCCGTTGCGGCGGACGATTGCCGTAATCCCCTTCCGATCAGTGCGACGCCGTCGAAACCGCCCCTCGATCCGATGTAATAGAATGGCGCCGCTCAATCACTCTTTGAATCATTCATGGCTGAGAAGCTTTCCAAATCGATCCTTCGCAACCTGGACCACTTGCGAAAGATGTTGCATCGGGGTCCAAAAAAGGCGACCGCGTCAAGCTCGAAGAAACCTTCCGCGTCAAAGAGGAGCGCCCGTGATCAAGCTACTTCGCAGTCTTCCATGGAGCGAGCCGCCGCCCAAGCGAGCGCCCCCGACGCCACGGAAGGAAAGCCCGACAAGAAGAAAACCCCGAATCAACCGTGGTACCGGCACCGCCAGCGCTGGTAGCGGGTGCCGGCTGCCTACTGGGCCGCGCTCCGTTTCGTCTCAAACGGCCTCGAAAGCCTTGTCCTTGAGGGAGGCGGCGAATCCGTAGAAGACCTCGTGCACCTTGCCCCAATTCTTCAGCGCTTTCATTCGACCCAGCCAGCGGTTGACGTTCGGATACGCCGAGTAGTCGCAACGCAGGATCTCGCCGAGGCCGACGAACGGACCGCCGAAATAGTCTGCGATGGTGATCTGGTCGCCGCACAGATATTTCTTCTTCGCCCCGAGAAGGCTTTCATCGAGAACCTTCAACCAGCCCTGTGCTTTTTCCTTGCCCCAGGCGATCGTGCCCGCGTGCGCCTCGTCGCTGCGCCGCTTGTGCGTCGGGAAGATCTGCGGATAGACCAGTCCATAGGCGAATTCGCGGCAGACCTGCGTATTGATCCAGTCCATCATTTCGTTCACCTTCGCCCGCGCTCGCAGCTCTTTCGGGTACGCTGAAGACCCGGTCTTTTCGGCGAGGTACTTGAGAATCGCGGAGCTCTCGGTCAAGCGGAAATCGCCGTCCTCCAGAACGGGCACAAGGCGGTTCGGGTTGATCGCCACATACTCCGGCTGGTAGTGCTCGCCCTTCATGAGGTCGACGACGCGCAGCTCGCAATCAATTCCGCTTTCTGCGATGAAGAGCCACACCGGGCGGCTGGTCGTGGATACGGGGTGATAGTAGAGTTTCATGTCGGCTCCTCCTTGCGGGATGACGGATCGTTCCGGCCAAGGCTGCAATCATACCCAAGCCCGCGCACCCAGTGGCGCCCGTGTTGTGAGGCGCTTTCAGCGCGCTGCAAGCCGACGCACGGCAGCGTCGGTTTCGCCGGCGAGCTGCGCGACGAGTTGTGCGGCAGCCCGACGCCGCGCCATTCGGACACCTTGGCCCGCCCAAAGTGAAAGGAATTCCGCCCGTCCCTGTCTGGCTGCCGCGCTGCGCAGCGGCCGCGTCAGCGCATTCTGGAAGGGGAACGGAAGGACAGCGTCGGGACCGGTGTTACGCTCGACTTCCGTCATGAAGCGGTTGACGATGCCCCGCGCCGGACGCCCGGAAAAGACGCGCGTAAGTCGCGTTTCGTGTTCGCGCGCCTTGAGAATCGCCTCCTTGTAGGCGTCGGGAACGCCGGACTCGTCGCAGGCGAGAAAAGCCGTTCCCATCTGCACGGCCTGCGCACCCAAGGCGAGCGCCGCAGCGATGCCGCGACCGTCCATGATGCCGCCCGAGGCGATCACGGGGATGCCTACGGCATCGACCACTTGGGGCACGAGCGAAATCGTTCCCACCATCGCCGCCTCGAATTCGGCGGCGAAACTCCCCCGATGGCCGCCCGCCTCGGCGCCCTGCGTGACCACGGCGTCGACGCCGGCTCTTTCCAGCGCGACCGCTTCGTCCACGGTCGTCGCCGTACCGATCAGAAACATGCCGCGAGCCTTGACGGCCTGGATCGCACTTGCGGGCAGGATGCCGAAGGTGAAGCTGAAGGCGGATGCGCCGCCTTCAAGTGCGGCAGCAAGCTGCTCGCCGAACGAGTCGGCAGCCAAGGCGGGCGCCTGCGGCGGCGGCAGCTCGAGCTCCGCATAGAAAGGCGCGACGCATTCCAGGGCCTGTCGCGGATCTTTCGGCGCCTCTGGCACGGGTCGCGGCGCGAAGAGGCTGATCCCGAAAGGCCGAGCGGTGCGCATGCGCACCGCCTGTGCCGCCTCGAGGATCTGTTGTGGTGTCAGATAGGCCCCGCCGATAAAGCCCAACCCGCCGGCTTCACCGACGGCGGCGACCAGCTCCGGTGTATCCCCGCCGCCCGCGAGCGGCGCCTGGATGACTGGATGGATCATTTTCAAACGCCGCATCAGCTCGTTCTTCAATGGCACGGGCACCTCCGGGCGAACCTCGTCGCCAGCCGGCTAACTTAAGTTGACTTAACCATCCTGGCAACTGAATAATAATGAACGATTCGTTCTCGATCGGAGAAGTGTGGATTTTGCCGACCTGCAGGTATTCAAGGCCGTCGTCGAGGAGGGCGGAATCAGCCCGGCTGCGCGGAAACTGCATCGCGTCCAGTCCAACGTGACCACGCGGATTCAGCAGCTGGAGGCTTCGCTCGGAACCCAGTTGTTCGCGCGGGAAAAACGCCGCCTGTCTCTTTCCCCCGCAGGGGAGTTGTTTCTCGGCTATGTGGACCAGTTGCTGAAAATTTCGGAGCAAGCGCGAAGCGCCGTGCTGGGCGATGTGCCCCGCGGGGTGTTGCGTATCGGCACCCTGGAGAGCACCGCCGCGAGCCGCCTGCCGCCGCTCCTGTCCCGCTACCACGAAAAATATCCCGTAGTGCGGGTGGAGCTTGCGACGGGCACGACTGATTCTCTGGTCGAGGCGGTGCTCGGCCGCAAATTGGAAGCGGCCTTTGTCGCCGAATGCGACCCGGCTGCTCCGGTGGAGGCCATGCCCGCGTTCCTGGAGGAATTGGTAGTGGTCGCGCCGCGGACGCACGCGAAGATACGGCGGGCACAGGATGTGCGCACCGATACCGTGATCGCTTTTCCCTCCGGGTGCGCGTACCGGCGCCGCCTTCAGGCCTGGCTAGCAGTGGGCGGAATCGCTCCGAGTAAAGTCCTGGAGCTGAGTTCCTACCACGCCATAGTCGCTTGCGTCGCCTCCGGCACTGGCATCGCGCTCGCACCACGATCAGTGTTGGAAACGATCCGAGGCGTTAGAGACGTTTCGGTTTACCCGCTGGCAGCGAATCATGGGAAGGTGACCACGTCTCTTGTGTGGCGCCGGAGCGAAGCGTCGCTCGCCTTGCGGGCGTTTCGGGACGAACTCGCCGATTTCAGGAAGGCTCGGGGTTTTCGGGTTGCAGCGTCGGCTGCTTGATCGGGGGAACAGTGCAGAGGAAAGTACCGAAATCGTCCGCCACCGAGGCCATCGACTGGCCTGCGGCGATCCACAGTGCGCTCAAGTCGCAGCGCGTGCGGCAAGTGTCCTACGTACCCGATGCGGGCCATAAGCGCCTGATCGAGCTCTGCCACTCAGACGAAAACATGACGGTCGTGCCGCTCACGACCGAGGAAGAGGGCGTCGCTCTCGCGGCGGGCGCCTGGCTTGGCGGAGAGCGCGCCGCGCTCCTCATGCAGTCGAGCGGGGTAGGCAATTGCGTCAATGCGCTGACGCTCGCATCGAACTGCGGATTCCCGCTTCTGATTATCGTGACGATGCGGGGTGAATGGGGAGAATTCAATCCGTGGCAGATCCCCATGGGACAGGCAACGCAGGACACGCTGCGACTGAGCGGCGTGCGCACCCTGCGCCTTGAGCGTGCCGAGGAGGCGTTGAGCACCGTGACCGCAGCGGCGAAACTCGCTTTCGGCGGCTATGGCACGGTTGCGGTGCTGATCGCTCAACGCATGATCGGCGCGAAGTCGTTCGAGGAAAAGCCTTGAGCGACGCAGGGCTCGATCGACGCAAAGTCGTCGCTGCGCTCCTTGAGCAGCGCGGCGCGCTGCTGGTCGTCGCCGGGCTCGGAGCGGCCGCTTGGGATTGCACCGCGACGGGCGATCATCCGCTCACCTTCCCTCTCTGGGGCGCGATGGGGTCGGCGTGCATGATCGGTCTGGGCCTTGCGCTCGCGCAGCCCGGGCGACGCGTGCTCGTCGTCACCGGGGATGGCGAGATGCTGATGGGCTTGGGGAGCCTCGCCACCATCGGTGCGCAGCGCCCGGGCAACCTCGCCGTCGTTGTGCTCGATAACGAGCGCTACGGGGAAACCGGCATGCAGAAAACGCATACCGCCTACGGAACTGATCTCGCAGCCGTAGCCAGCGCATGCGGGTTTGCCGATTCCCGCACGATCCACACCGGCGCCGAAATTGCGGCCGTGCGCTCGGGCATCTACCGGGGCAGAGGTCCGCTTTTTTTTCAGGTGAAGGTCAATTGCGACAGCGTGCCGCTCGCGCTTCCGCCGCGGGACGGTGCCCATCTCAAGCACCGTTTCCGTGAGGCGCTGCTCGGGGAGGGGGCCGCAGCGCAGTAACCGGGCCCTCCCGCCTTTCACTGTTCCATGGCGCTCGCGGCAAACGCCTCCTCGAGCGCGACCGGCCGCGAAGTCAGCCCCTGCTCGTGGGAGTAGCTCGCCGCCGTTTCGAGCACCTTGCGGTTGGCTTTGATGCCGTGCTGTACGAGCTGCACGGCCAGCGCGTCCGTCGCTTCGCCCGATATCAGTCCCGCGGCGCGGTGATACTCGGCGTGCTCCAGGCGCTCGCGGTTCGCGATTTCATTCGCGCGCTCAAACGCCTTGTAGAGATTCAGGACGATCCAGGGGTGCTTTTCCAGGATTTCCTTCCGGATTACCATTCCATGGTTGATCGGAAAGATGCCGGTCTTGCGGTAGTAGCGGACACCTTCGGCCAGCGGATCTGGAAAGAGCGGCCTGACCGCTGGATGATTCCACAGGTCCGCGGTGCTCCGGTCGACGAGGTTGGGATTTACGATGTAGTGGATCGCCGCCTCGAGTTCTCCCGAGAGCATCATCGATCCGATGCTTTTCTCCGGCGGAATCTGGTTGATCGTCACCCCGGGCGGCGGCGAGAAGCCGATCGCGCCGCGGTGGCTGTGCGAAGGGGTGCGCTCCATCCAGAACTGCATGTCCCTCGGCGCAACGCCGAACTCGTGCTCGAGCACGCCCCGCGTCCAGACCGCAGCAGTCTGCTGGTATTCGGGAACGCCGACTCGCCGCCCCTTCAGGTCGCCGGGGCTATCGATCCCGGAATCCCTTCTCACCAGGATCTCGGCGTGGAAAAACTTTCTCGTCGTGAAAATCGGCAGACCAACCCAGCGTTCGTCGCCCTTCGATCTTGCCATGATCAGCGAGGAAAACGACATTTCGGATACGTCGAAATCGGCAAAGCGCAGCTGTCGCCAGAAGAGTTCCGACGGATGCACGGCACTCGGTATGAGCGTGATCCCGTCCGGCTTCACCCGGCCGTCGAAAATCGGCCAGGTCCTTGGATTGGAAGCCATCGCGATGCTGATTGAAATGTTCATGCCCGTCCTCGACGCGGAGAGTGTACCGGGAAATTATCGGGCGGGAGCTGACACGAAGCCGGGCTCTGCCATAGAATGAAGGCGAGATTTTCGCGGGAAATCCCATGGCGGACCTGAGCAACTGGGCGTTTCCGCCCGAGATGCAGCCCAATACCGGGGAGTTGCGCTTCGACCTGGAGGCAGCGCTCGACTCCATGGTGCTTCTGCGCTCCGAGGTTCCGGAGGACGCCTTTACGGCAGGGATCCTCGGTACCGAGCGGATCGGAAACGGTGTCGTCATTCGCGACGATGGACTCGTGCTAACCATCGGCTATCTGATCACCGAAGCTACGACCATTTGGCTGAACACGAACAAGGGTGCGGCGGTCGCGGGTCACCCGCTTGCCTACGATCAGGCGACCGGCTTCGGATTGGTGCAGCCGCTGGGCAAGCTGGCCGCGCCGGCGCTTTCACGGGGTACTGCAGCTTCTTGCCGCGTCGGCGACGACGTCGTCGTAGCCGGTCACGGAGGCCGCAAGCATGCGCTCAAGGCCAAGCTCATCGCGAGGCGAGAGTTTGCCGGTTACTGGGAGTACGTACTGGATGAAGCGCTCTTCACCACCCCCGCGCATCCCCATTGGAGCGGCGCAGCGCTCATCAGCATAGGCGGGCGGCTCCTCGGGATCGGCTCGCTGATGGTTCAGGAGGAATTGGGCGGCCGCACCGTGCAGGGCAACATGATCGTACCGATCGACTTGCTCGAGCCGATCCTTGAGGACCTGGTGAAGCTCGGCCGAGCACGGCGGCCCGCCCGCCCCTGGCTCGGTCTTTATGCGACGGAGGTCAAAGGACATGTCGTGGTTTCGGGGCTGGCGGGCGGGGGGCCCGCGGAACGCGCCGGTGTGCAGGTAGGCGACATCGTGATCGAGGTCGCGAGCGGACGGGTCAGTGGGCTTGCAGACCTGTTCCGGAAGATCTGGAGCACCGGCTCCGCTGGGGTCGAAGTCCCGATGACTCTGGTGCGCGAGGGCTCAGTATCCCGAGTTCGCGTATCCTCGGCCGACCGCCAGGATCTTCTCAAGAAGCCCTCCTTACACTGACTGGCAACCCGAATCCTTCGAATCGGTCCAAAGATCGATGCGAGGTCAACCCGGCCAAGCTCGCGTGCAGGCAATGGAGCATCGTGCGATGGAGAACCGACAGCATGATCTGATGCGCCAGCAGATGATTGCCGAGATCGTGGCCGATGCGGTATTCCTTACGGCTCAGCTCGGCAAGTCCTCGTTCGCCCCCAAAGTGATCGAGGTGATGGGCAAGATCCCTCGCCACGAATTCGTGCCTTTGGAGCTGCAGTCTTATGCCTATCTCAACTCGCCGCTGCCGGTCGGCTACGGCAAGACCATCTCGCAGCCCTTCATAGTCGCGCTCATGACCGATCTGCTCGAGCCGCAGCCTGGCGACGTGACGCTAGAGGTCGGTGCCGGCGTTGGCTATCAGGCCGCGATCCTCTCGGAACTCGTGGATCGGGTCTACAGCATCGAGCTCATCGAGGAGCTCGCCGTCGACACCCGGATGAGACTGAGAAACCTCGGTTACCGCAATGTCGAGATCGGCGTCGGCAACGGTTACTATGGATGGAGCGAGCACGCGCCTTTCGACAAGATCGTGGTCACCGCCGCGCCCGACTTGATTCCGCCACCGCTGCTCGCGCAACTCAAGCCCGGCGGCAAGATGGTGATCCCGACCGGGATTCCCGACAAGCAACAGTTGATACTGGTAGAGAAATCCGAGGAGGGCAAGCTCGCGACCCGGGAGGTGCTCCCGGTGCGCTTTTCCGAGCTCGATGAAGGCGACGACTTCGCCGGCGCGGCCTGAAGCGGCAATTCGCGGGCTGGCTCCTCGGTTTCTACTTCTTGCGCTGTGCGAGCCCGTTGTAGACGATCTCGACGAAGGCCTCTGGCTTCCTGAACTTGCCCCACTCCTCGTCGAATTCGCGCAGGGGTTTCGCGTCGATGACCTGCTGCAGAGTCCTGCCCGATTTCACCATCGGTTCGATCTTGGAAACAGCCGTCGAGACCATCTTGCGGTAGGCGAGCACGTTCTCCTTGGATGACAGGCCGCCGTGTCCCGGGATGACCTTGGTGTTGTCGTCCATCAGCGGCAGCATCAGGTCAATGGCGCGCAGCACGCCCTTGACCGAGCCGCCGCTCTCGACATCGATGAAGGGATAGCGATAAGCCGCGAACACATCGCCCGTGTGGATCACGTTCGCCTTGGCGAAGCGCACGAACGAGTCGCCGTCGGTGTGCGCCGGCGGAAGGTGCATCGAAGTGATGTCATCGCCGTTGAGACGGAAGGTCGCCGTCTGGTTGAAAGTGACGACGGGCAGGGCCGCTCGGGGCGCGGGCGCGTAGTTCTGCTTGAGCGCCGTGATCGCGCCGCCGACCGACATTCTCTTGTACACGTTGTCGTGCGCGATGATGACGACGCCGGCCTTGCCCAGATTCTCGTTGCCCCCGACGTGGTCTCCGTGCCAGTGGGTATTCATCAGGAAGCGGACCGGCTTGTCGGAGATCGTCCTGACCGCAGCCAGGATCTTCGGCGTGAGCGGCGCGAACTGGTCGTCGATCAGGAAGACGCCGTCCTCGCCCGCAGAGACGCCGATGTTCCCGCCTTCGCCTTCGAGCATATAGATGCCCTCGGCGACCTTGGCGGCCTTGATCTGTACGGCGTCGAAATTGCGTTGCTGCGCGAAGGCGCCGAAGCTCAGCGCCGCGGCCGCGAGTGCCACCATCGTTCTTCTCATGCTGCCTCCTTTTCGTCGTCCCAAGCCTTGTCCGGAAGCGGCAGCCCGGCGAGGTCCGCCGCGCCGAGCCTTCGATCCGGCTCGATATTCAACGTTTCGAGAATCAGCATCAGCTGGCGCGTGTGCTGCGCCGGATGCCAGGCGGTGCGCTCCAGGACCACGTGCAGAGGGTGCTTGCCGAAATAGGTGTCCATCATGCGCGAGCAGCTGCGGTCCGGATAGGTTTTCCACCACGCCTGCAGCCGCGCGAGGACGCCCTCGCCGAAGCGCGCGATGTCCTCGCCCGAGCGAAGCCCCGGCGCTTCCTGCATGATCCGCTCGTAGGTCAGCTCGCGGCCGTCCTGCATCGATTCGAGAAATCCTTCGACGATCCGGAAAACGTGGTGGCACAGCACGCGGATCGGCCGGTTGCGATTGCGAAAGGGCTTGTCGAGCCATTCCGCCGGGATCTGCCGGACGTAGCGACAGGCCGCGGGCAGCACGAGCTCGAGCTTCCTCACCAGCTCGTCCGGACTCAGCCGCTCCTGCATCTGCACCTTCAGGTCGAGGAACTTGATGACGTCGCCGATCGCCTGCGCGAACACGAACTGGTCGCCGCGCGCGACGACCGGGACGCTGCGCGCGCCGAGCTTGCGCAGTTCCTCCATCCCGGCGGGATTGCCGTGCACGTTGATCGACTCGTATTCCACGCCGCTCTTGGTGAGGAACTCCTTGGTCCTCAAGCAGCTCGTGCATCCGGGTTGCCAGAAGACTTTGACCCTTTGGGTTTCGAGCATGTCGAGACTCCTCGGTGACGCGTAAACACGAGGATACCGCGCGTATTCCGACAAATCCAGAAGGAGCCGCCGCCACTGCGGTCTCGTTCCGGATGGCGGACCGGCATGCGAAAATCGCCTGCTGTGTGCATCGGGATTCCCAAAGGAGGAAGGTCATGAGCACGCGCTGGATTCTCGCTTGGGCGATGGCAGCGGTCGCGGCAAGCGCCGCCGCGCAGGATTTCCCCGCCCACCCGGTCAAGATCGTCATCCCATGGCCGCCCAGCGGCAACGTCGACATCACGGCACGCACCTTCGCGCCGGCTTTTTCAGAAGCTCTCGGTCAGCAGGTTATCGTCGAGAATCTCAGCGGCGCCGGTGGACGAATCGGCACCGCGGCGGTGGCAAAGTCGAGCGCTGACGGGTACACGCTCCTGCTCGGGTCGAGCGGTACCATCACCTCGGGCCCCGCCGTGTTCAAGAGCATCAGCTACGATCCCTTGAAGGATTTCGTCGCGATCGGCCCGATCCAGTCGGTGCCGATCGTGCTCACGGCGGCCCCCAAGACACCGGTGTCCAGCTACAAGGAATTCGTCGCTCTTGCGAACGCGAAACCGGGGCAGGTGAGCATCGCCTCTGCGGGCAGCGGTTCGTCCAATCATCTTGCGATCGAGCTGTTGATGCGCCAGGCGAATCTCAAGCTTCTCCACATTCCCTACAAAGGCAGCGGCCCGGCAATCATCGATCTCCTCGGCAGCCAGGTCGAGTCCATGATGGATCAGCTCACCGCATCGATAGAACACATACGAAGCGGACGCCTGAAGGCGCTCGCGGTCAGTTCGAAGACGCGCTCCGCGCTGCTGCCGAACATTCCGACGCTCGATGAGCTGGGGGTCAAAGGCTACGAGGCGACCACGTTCACCGGTATATTCGCGCCCTCCGGAGTCCCTGGAGCCGCCGCAGACAAGCTCTACGTCGCGTTGCGGCGTGCGCTCTCGAGCGAGACCGTGCGAGAGCGCTATCGATCGATGGGCGTGGATATCATGGATATGAGCCGGGCCGAATTTGCCGCCTACGTGCGCGCGGATCACGAGAAGTGGCGGACCATCGCACGTGAAGGCAACATCGTGGTGGAATGAGTGCCACGACGCATGCCCCATGGAAGGCTTCCGAAACCTCCCCGCGCTCCGCGCCGAGATCGAGGGCGGGGGTGCCGCGCCCCGCGCGGAAAAATATCTCGATCTCTCGTACTACCGGCGGGCAATCGGCGCGCTTGCCAGATGATCAGCCTTACTTCACAGCGCGCCACGCCGCGTCCACGTTGCTCGCGAAGCGCTCCTTGCCGGCCCAGTCGTCGAACTCGGGCATCCGGAGCTCGGCCTTGATCTGATCGAGCGTCTTGCCCTCGCGCGCCATCCTGCCCACGCGCTCGAGCAGCAGCGCGTAATAACGCTCCATCTCGTCGAATATCGCGGTCGTGCCGGGCACGCCGTGGCCTGCGATCACGACTTCCGGGTTCAGCGCGCGCATCAGCTTGATGGCGGCGAGGATATCCGGAATCGCGAGGAAAGGCCGAATATTGGGATAGCGCTTGACCCCCACCGCCGCAGTGGCCCAGAGTACCCGTTCCCTGGGAAGCCAAATCGCCGTGTCGGCCTCGCTGTGCACGTTTTTCAGATAGATGAGCTCCAGGGTCCGCTCTCCGAGATTCAGTGTCATCCTCTGCTGAAACTCGATGTGCGGCGGGATTTGCCGGTAGCCCTTCATCGCTTCGCCCATGCCGGGATATTCGCGCGCGAGCTTTTGATTTCGCTCGACCGTGTTCGCTTTCCGCATCGACTCGGCGGCGCCTGCATGCGCGACAACGACCGCCGGAGGCGAAAACACGAAATCACCGTTCGTGTGATCGTCGTGCGGCTCGGTATGGATGACGAAGCGCACCGGCTGAGCAGAGAGTTTCTTGAGGATCGCCATTGCTGCCAAAGCGTCCACCGGGGTCTGGCCCGTGTCGATCATCACCACCCCTTCTTTGGTCTGGATAAAGCTGACGTTGGAATCCTGCGATTTTGCGGCGTAGACGTAGATCCCGTCCTTGATTTTTCTGACGTGCGGGCCGAGGTCCTGCGCCGGCAGGGGCGGCGCGAGAAACAGCAGCGCGACGAAGGGCAGGGCGGCAAGGCGATTCATGACGGTCTCCGTTTTCGGCCGTTTCCGCAGGATCGCGGGTGGCCTCACAATACGCTTGGAGGCCGCCGATGAGCAAGAAGCGAATGGGACTGCGCGAGTCGCTGACGGGCGTTTCGCGAGTGCTCTGGGCGCTCGCTTTGCTTGCGGCGCCCGCCGCAGCACAGGATCCCGGCCAGTTCTACCCGAGCGGGGCGCTGCGCATCGTGGTGCCGTTTCAGGCCGGTGGTTCCACGGACATGGTTGCACGCACCTTGGCACAGAAGCTCAAGGAGCGTTTCAATCAGCCGGTGGTGGTGGAGAACCGCGCCGGCGCGAACGGCACGATCGGCGCAGCGCTCGTGGCGAAATCGCCACCGGACGGGCACATGATGCTGCTCGTCCAATCGGGCTTCGTGTCGAACCCGATCCTGATGAGGAACCTGCCCTACGATCAGGCGCGCGACCTGGCGCCGGTTTCCAGCCTCGCCTCCGGACCGATGGTGCTGGTCGTGCATCCGTCCCTTCCCGCGAAATCGGTCAAAGAGCTGATCGCGTTTGCCAAGTCGCGCCCGGGAGAACTCAACTTCGGATCGCCAGGCAGCGGCTCGCTTTCGGACCTTTGCGCGGAGCTGTTCGATGCGATGGCGGGCGTCAAGATGACCCACGTTCCCTACAAGGGGTCTGGCGGCGCCCTCGCCGACGTGCTGGCGGGGCGCGTGCCGGTGTACTACATGAACCTCGTGCTCGCCCTGCCTTACTTGAAGGACGAGAGGCTGCGTGCGCTGGGCGTGACGACCCCGCAGCGCTCGACGATCACGCCGGAGCTGCCTACGATCGACGAGGCGGGCTTGCCGGGCTATGAGATGAGCACCTGGTACGGACTGTTCGTGCAGGGAGCGACCCCGCGCGGCGTGATCGCGAAGCTTCAGGAGGAAACGGCGCAGATCCTCGATCAGCCCGCCATGAAGGAACGGATCGCGGCCGACGGCATGGCGGTGGTCGCGAGCACGCCCGGGCAGTTCGCCGAGTTTCTCAAGCGCGAAACCGAGAAATACGCGCGCATCATCGAGGCCGCGGGAATCAAGCCGATCGATTAGCGGGTCGGAGCCGCACAGCCGCGAGCAGCCGAGCGAGCGCGTAGCAAGAGACCAGCGGGTCGATCAGATAATCCCAGAGGTTGCGTGATTCGTACGCGCCCGCGAGAAAGGCGAGCGCTGCGACGACGACGACGAGCACGATTAAGTTCAGCCTTGCCCACCAGGAAGCCAGCGTTATGAGCAGCAAGGCCGTAATGAATTCGACCGACCCGAAGCCGAGCGCATACGGATCGAACCGCGTCCACCCCAGCGCGAACGGATACAGGAACGCCGCGGCGGGCGCGAGGAGCCAGCACAGCGCCTGCTTGTCCCGATGCCCGATCAATGCGCGCCCCGTGAGATGCGTGAAACACGCGGCGCCAGCCACGACGAGCGTCGCCGCGCTCAAGTCGCCGGCGACTCCCCGCACGTAGGCGGCGATCGGGAGATCGCCGATCGGAACGAACACGGCGAGCGCCGCCGCCAGCATGACTGCGCAGCGAGCGCGCACCGGCAGGCGCCGCAGCCTGATCGCGGTCGCGACGACGGCGAGGCTCGCCAGCCCGCAGCCCAGAAGACCGGGGATCGCGTACGCGGATATCACGGCCTGCCCTCCAGCCAGGCACGGTTGAAGCGCACGTGCTTGATGCGTGAACGACCCCAGGTGTAGAGCACGTGAACATCGCCGTCCCGGTCCTGCATGATCCACGGGTAGGAATATTCCGGGACCGGCGCCGGCGCCGCTCCGGAATCGCCTTCGAACCGGTGCACGATGCGCCAGCTGTTTCCGAAGTCCGTCGAGAGCGCGAGCGAAAGGTCTTCGCGATTTTCCCCGGCGTTATTGAACACGAGGAGCAATGGGCCGCCGGAAAGCAGCACGCTTCCGATTGCCGCGTTCGGGTTCGGCAATGCGGTCTTGGCAGGCGGGCTCCAGTGAACGCCGCCATCCTCGGTTCGCACGATCAGGATCCGGTTCGGGGGATCCCCGGAATAACGCATGAAGCCCACCGCTTCCTTTTCCGATCGCGGCACGATCACCGGCTGCAGCGACGACTGCCCCCAGGACAGACGCGTCTTCCCGACCACATGACCCCCGGCATCCAGGCGCAGGAGCTCGCCGAACTTGCCCAGCAGCTCGTGGTACACGGGCAGAGCAACAGCGCCGTCGGAAAATAGGAACGGCGCGCCTTTCACCAGCGTGCTGATGTTGAAAAACGGCGATGCGACCAGACGCCGGGGCGGACTCCAGGTCTCGCCTTCGTCTTCCGAGACCATCAGGTTCACCGCGCTGCCGGCCCAGCCGCCGACCGACACGCTGACGAAATAGAGGCACAAGCGCCCCGTCGAGTCGCGGCCTATCACTGGATTGCCCAATTTGCGCAGGTTGCGTTGAAGATGCCTTTGCGCGAATTCGCGGGCGACGACGACGCGCTCGGGGCTCCAGTCGTTTCGCCGAAGAGAGTAGACGGAGCTGTATAGGGCGACATCGGACGCGCCTTCGCGGCTGCCCCCGTACCAGAATGCGATCAGCCGCCCGCCCGAGATTTCTGCGGCGGTGACGCTGTGGACCGACGGCGCGGTGTTGTTGGGCAGGAGTTGCGCTCGGTGGAACGGTTTCGACGAGGGTGGGGAGCGAGAAGCGGCCTGCGCGACCGCAAACCCGCCGGGCGGAGGCGTCGTGAGCGCGCGAGCGTAGAGACCGGCAAATGCCAGGCCCGCCGCGATCAGCGACCCCCACCTCAGCCATCCGGTTGCAACGGCGGGTCCCAAGGGTCAACGCACCGGGGCTTGTCGAGCCACGTCCCCCTCAGGAGTGTGAACTCGGGGAGGATTGTGGTGGAGCATGTATTTCGAAGTCTCGTAGAGCGCCTCGTGCAGGCGGCGCAGCTCGGCGACCTTTTCGGGATAGCGCTCGTGAACATCCCGCACGGCCTCCTTCGAGCGGTAACGGAATAGTCTCGCGACGTCCGCGTCTAGACGGAGATAGAACTCGTCGTCGAGCACTCCGGTGTGTTCGATCAGGGAAAAATGCTTGTCTTGGGCGCCGATCCCGAGCAGGTCGCGCCCCAGCCCCGTATTGAGATAGGGAACACCCAGCAGACCCAAATACGTCGGCAGGGAATCGGTCAGACTGGCGGTGAAGTCGATGCGCCGGCCCCGCTTGATCAGTGCGGGCGCGTAGATCACCAGCGGCACGTGAAAGCCCGTGAGCCTGAGCTGCTCCCAAGGCGTTTGCACGGCCGAAGGGTTCCCGTGATCCCCGTACATGACGAAGACCGTGTTGCGGAAGTACGGGGCCTCGCGCGCCTTTATGAAGAAGGACTGGAGAGCGTAATCGAGGAACCGCAGCCCGTTGTAGGCCGCGAGGCTGTCGAAGCCGTTGTCGTGGAGCGCTGCATCGTCCACTTGCGCGAGCTCGAACCCGCGTCGATCGGCCGGGATCGTGTAAGGCCTGTGATTTCCGGCGGTCTGGATAAAGGCGAAGAACGGGTTCTTCTCCCTGCGGAACGACGCGTCGGCCTTTTCGAACAAAACGACGTCCGATACACCCCAGCCGTCCGCCTGCGGCGCGTCGTAGTCGCCTTCCTCGAATACCTGCAGGCCCGGGATGTTGTGCGTGAACAGGCCGCGAATGTTTCCCCAGGTCGCGCTCCCGCCCAGAAAATAGTACTTTTCGTATCCCTCGAGAGCGTTCACCAGCGTGTGCTGATTCACCACCAGCGGATTGCGCGAGGCGGTGGTGGCTCCGTTCACGTCCGGGATGCCGGTGATCATGGTGAACACCGACCGCGCCGTCGGAACTTCCGGCACGAAGAAGTTCGTGAACAGCAGGCCTTCCTTGGCGATCGCGTCGAAATACGGCGTGGCGTTGAGCGAGTTGCCGAAAACCCCCGCTTTGAATGCAGCGAACGACTCCAGGTGAATCACCACCAGGTTGTACGGGACCGAGGGCTTGGCGGCCGGCGCAACGTACCTGGCGAAATCGAGCTTCCCGGGGTCGGGGGTTTTGACTCCTAGGAGCGACGCCGTGTACGCGTAATGCTCGCGCACCTTGTCCGCATCGTAGGGGAGGTTGCGGTTTTCCGCGGTGTCCATGAGAAACAGAACGGGGTTGAGAGCGAGCGCGGCCACGGCCTCGCTCGATGAGAAAAAAGCCTCGCTCCAGCGCAAGGGGTACCAGGACCACTTGCCGTAGATTCCCAGCGCGTAGAGCGCTGCGAGCGCGCCGATCGCCGCCCGCTTCGGCCACTTTCCCAAGGGCCGGGTGGCCGCTGCGAGCGTGTGCCGGGCCGCCCGGCGCACGATCCACAAATAGGCGGACGTGAGCAGTGCGAGCCCCAGCAGGCACAGCAGGACGGGATAAGTGTCCCACGCCACCCGCGCCGCCACGCCCACCGGCGTCAGATGATCGACGAGGCTCGCGTTCAGGCGCACCCTCAGGTAGGCGTAGTGTCCGAAATCGACGATGTAGAGAAAGAGGACCACGCACTGAGCCGCCGCAAGGTAAGCGAGCCAGGCGATTCCCGCGGCGCGCCGCCGGGCCGGATCGAAAAGAGGGATCCGCCCGAGGAGCGCGAGCGGCAGAAGAAACAACAAGGCGAGCCGCAAGTCGAATTTGGATCCCAGATAAAAGGCCTTGATCAAGTCGCCCCAGGATGCCCCCGCGAGCGCGTCGTGAAACGCGATCCAGAACGCGACCCGAAATACCGCGAACACGACCAGGTTGATCGCGGTCAGCGCGAGAATGAAACGGGCGAGTCCTGGGAGTCGATTGAACACTTTCGCGGGTGACTCTAGGCGGCTTGCGCCGAGGTCTCAAACCGCGACTTGAACTGAAGGATCTGTTCGAGCGTGTTCTGCGCCGTCTGGTGCGGCGGCAGCACCTCCCACAACTCCGCCTGTGGCATGAGTTCCTTCAAAGCCCAGGACGACGACCGCGTGTGCCGGCTGTCTGCGCCCGACATGATCAGCGCCGGAATCCGAATCCGCATGAGCTCCTCGCCGCTTGCGCCCGAGGGCATGGTGTCGTTGAAGATCGCGTCCCGGCTGCGCGTGCAGACATCGAGATAACGGTCCATGTCCTGGTTCACGAGCTCGCGGGCGAACTCTGGATAGACCGCGGCGGGTGATCCCCAGGGACCGATTTCGGGGTCGAGCCAGAAATTCTCGCCTCGCGGCGCGCGTTCGATCACCGCTGCCAAGCCGTTCGCGCGCACGAAGTCCGTGTGGCGCCGGAAAAACTCGTGTCCCTTCTCCATCCACAAGTACCCGCCTACAGGCCAGTGCAGGAGCAGTCCTTTGCATGCCGCAGGGTGGCGCACCGCAAAGGCGAGCGCGAGCGATGCGCCCATGCAGCTGCCGAGGATAAACGCCTGCTTGGCACCCGCCAGATCGAGGAGCCCTTTGGCTTCCTCGACATACAAGTCCCAGCCGAGGGGCTCGACGCGGCCGCCCGACAGGCCGCATTCGCGGCGGTCGTAGGCGATGCAGCTGAAGTGGCGCGACAGCGTCGCGAGTCCGTCCATCTGCCCGAACGCCTCCTTGCCGCCGGCGGCGGTCCAGCGCGAGATCACGGAGCGCCAGCCGCCGGGCGCGAACATCAGCAGATGGGGGCCCTTGCCCTGCACGAGATAGTTGATCCTGATGCCGTTGATCGTTGCGAATGGCATGGCGTATCCTGTCCGCTGTCGCGCACGACGACTGCAGCCGCGCAAGGCCGAACGCCTTCGTCGGGAGAAGCGGCGAAAATTATAGCTTGCCTATGTACAGCGATTCTTCCTGCATGGCGCCTTGCCCATGAGCGACGCAGGCATGACCCCCGGCAGCGAGCTCTTAGGAAAAGTGGCTCTCGTCACCGGCGGCGCAAGGAACATCGGCCGGGCGATCTCCCGTTCGCTCGCCGCGGGCGGCGCGACGGTGATGGTGAACGCCAACACCTCGCAAGGCGAGGCCAAGAGCACCGTGGCGATGATCAAGTCGAGCGGGGGTACGGCAGCCTTCTACTTCGCCGACGTGACCGACCCCGACGCGGTCGCGAAGATGGTGGACGCGACGGTCAAGCAGTTCGGACGGCTCGACATTCTCGTCAACAACGCAGCCGTGAGGAGCGAGACGCCTTTCGAGGACATCAAGCTCGAGGAATGGCGCCACGTCATTTCGACGGTACTCGACGGGGCGTTCCTATGCACCCAATCCTGCCTGCCGCATCTCATACGCGTGCGCGGCGGGGCGATCGTGAACATCGGAGGCCTTACCGCGCACAGAGGCGCGACCGGCCGCGCCCACGTGATAGCCGCCAAGGCCGGCATCGCCGGCATGACGCGGGCTCTCGCGCTCGACCTCGCGCCGCGCCGCATCACGGTCAACTGCGTGGTTCCCGGGACCATCGAGACAGTTCGCGGCCTGCCGGGCGCGCCGCTCCGGCCCCGCGACCGGCGCGGCCTGCCCCCGATCGGCCGCCGCG
>JACXTT010000939.1_pt1 | contig 49796 bp, 50 predicted proteins | sample 9270951 | NCBI WGS metagenome assembly JACXTT01 (sample SAMN15532306, study PRJNA645909) | rock metagenome | isolation source: weathered quartz diorite | place: Puerto Rico | collected 2017-06-21 | reverse complement strand
TTAACCAGTTGGTCGCAGGTTCGACTCCTGCACGGCCCACCAATAATCAATGGGTTACGGACATTCCATCCGCCGCTCTCAAAATTCTCTCAAAAAACTCTCAAAACTATTGGACGCCGAACGCAGATTTCCGGAGACCGGAAGGTTGATTGCGGTACAGCCTATCGCACGCCGCACTGAAGCATGTCGAATGCCATCCGAGGGGTTCACTTTTCCGCAGCCGGACAAATAAACGGCAGAATTGAGACCGGTTTCACGAAGATCGACAGACGGTACTGACTCTCCATGCTGCCTTCGCTCTGTCACATGCTGAAGGGTAGGTAAAAAAGTTTAACTGCCGTTCCAGACGACTGTTCACCGGCAAGTTCTCGGCCACAGCCGTCGGTGGCGCGCTGAGCGATGCAGGTCTGCTTTGTGCTCAACTCCCGCCGTTGATCAGAAATCCAGCTGAATGACCGATTGTCGAAAATGCCTACTCACACTTTCGACCCTAAGCCGCCGGTCGCTACTGATAAGAGCAGACGTTCAACGCTGAAAATGACCGGCGGCTAGTAGGCAGGCGGAGCCGGTCGATAGGACGTCCATGTCACTCGACCTGTTAGGGCTTGGTGCTCCAGCGTCAGGAAGGCTCATACTGCCTCCATAATCGAGCGATACCAAGCGGAAGGACAGGCTTTAAGGAAGGTCTTGCACGCAGCCTCTGCTTCCGCAGCGTGCCCTCGCCCGAGCAAGCGGTTTAGCTCCAGTCGTTCCAGTACTTTTTTGCCGCTGCCAGGTACGTATCGAAGTTCTCCGTCGGCCAGCAGTTATGGGAGTTGTCGCGGACGAGCCAAAAGAGATCGTTTGCGCACGCGAGCTTTGTCTTGTCGGCCTTCAATACCCAATTAAAGGTGCTGACGAACGAATCCTCGTAGCTTTTGCCGAAGTGACCCACTGGCACGTTCCAGAGCATCCCCTCCATGAAGTACGAGGGCGCAACCCCGTCCGCGATGTATCCGTCATCAATCATGCGGTTCCGCATGTTCTTGTAGACGCGTACCACACGTTTGAACCACTGATTTGTCCCGTTGTGCTTTGTCGTGCAGTTCTCCGCATGCTGCTTGGGAAAATTAATGATCTGTGTCCCGTCGCTGGTCCAGAAGCAAATACCCTCGTCATACTGGTCATCGGTACCATTGCTCGAGGCTCGGTAGCGTCGATGCTGCGCGCACACGAGAACGTCCGCATCGCGCCTCGTCCCGTTCCCCTTGATAAGAAGGGCCTTCTTTCCCGGAACGACATCTGCGCCATACGTCTTCGCGAGCCACGCGATCACGTCGGCCTTGAAGTCGGCGTACTGGTAAGGTGCCCGGCTAAACGCCTTGTTGTAGCTGCTCTTTGCACCTTCCGTGAGGGCGTTCGTGTCCGAGTAGTAGATCTGATTGAGACAGATCACGATGTCCACGTCGCTATCCCGGTAGACGTTCGTGTCGTTACCGTACGACCCTTGGAGGAAGATCGAGAAGTCCTTCGAGTAGTACGGGGAGGCGCTATCGTTCAGCACTTCTCGGATCGTTCCGTGGGTTTGCGCGGACTGCGTTACCGAGCCTTGATGAGACCAGGTCTCAAGTTGTGATTCTGGGATCGGCATCGGTTTCCCCTTCAGAGAAGAAAAGTCTTGAGCGTTTCCTCATGCTCAGCGAACGACTGTACCCCACGCTGCGTGAGGATATTGAGCTTCTTGAGATCATGCTCGAACAGGTCCGTCGCCATCGCTGGCTCGGAGAACGACTGACTGATGCGGACCGTCGAGATGTGCTTGTAGAGGATTTTCCGAAGCTGGTCCATCGACTGCGTGTTGATCTCTAGCGTTTTCTGCAGGAGCTGCACGCCAGGCGTCTTGCTCATCCAGTGGTCCAACGTCCACCAATTCAGCTTGCGGGGCGGATAAGTACCGACCCCAAGGCTCACGACCCGGATTTGTTCAGGTGGGATCTGCATCGCGACCGTCGCGTCCGCGATGGCATACAGGGTTGGGTTGTTCGCGCAGAAACCTCCGTCGATCAGCTCGATGTGATCCCCGTTTGTCGTTACGACCGTCTTGCGGTTGAAGTACGGGTACGCCGAACATGACGCTTGGACCGCGTCCCCGATCTTCACCCCGAATCCGGGCGTAAAGGATGCCTTTCGGCCATGCGCCTGTGCGATGTTGCCTTTGAAAATCATCGGCTGCTCTAAAACCCACTTCGTTGTCACGATTCCGATGTTCGTCTTTACGGCGCCGAACTCCGCATCACCGAATATGGTCTTTGACAGCTCAGCAAGCGCCTCCGACCTATCGTCGGCGCTGGTCTTCTTCATGACCGTGGGCACGTGGTCCTGGTAGAGTGCGATGATCTCGTTGACGCTTTTGCCCAATGCCATCATCGACGTGATGATCGCCCCGGTGCTCGTGCCGAAGATCAGGTCAAAGCGCTCATGGATACGGCATCCGATAAGGGCCTCGATCTCGCGCAGGATGCCGAGCGTGTAGAACCCCTTTGCCCCGCCGCCATCGAGGCTGAGCACACGGAATTGTTTGTCGGCCATACGCCTCCTTGTCCCTCGTTATCCACCGGTGTCCTCAATTCCGGCAGCCGGCACCTGCTCACTTTGATGTGAGAAAATCTTTTTGACTGCCGAATCATGCAGATGACACAAGCGGAAGTAAATATGACGAACTAGATTGCCGGCTGAAGGTCCGCTATGTGACGCTACCTGGGCGACCGCTCCTGGCCGGGAGCGGCGGTTGCCCATACTCGCCGTAAGCCGACCTAGGAATAGAGTGGAATTTTCCAGTGGCTGGTTTCGGACTCGACAGGGAGTTCACCCTTTCGGCCCAGACTGTGTAAAAACTCGTCAGCAGGTTTGCAGGCAAGTGCGCCAGAGTATCCGCAGACTGACTTATCATGCGCGGTTGCGCGATCGGCCGATGGTGACGGTGTATCAGGCCTGCATGGCCTCGATCAGGGTCCCGGTCCCCAAGAGCTTCATTGCTCGTTTCAAGTTGTAGGCCAGAACATGGAGACTCATTTCGGTTCGGACGCGATCAAGCGTTCGGGTCAGGAAATGCGCGCTGCCCATCCAGGACTTGATCGTCGCGAACGGGTGCTCGGCGGTTTGGCGCCGAAGACGCATGCTCTCGGGGGCGTGGTCGAGACGGGCCTGCATGGCCTCGAGCACCTCTTCATGCTCCCAGCGGCGGAGGCGCCGATAATGGCTGGTCGTGCATTTTTCCTTGATGGTGCATCGCGGACAGTGCGAGCTCCAGTAGCGATGCAGCGTCAGTCCATTCTCGACGGAGGCGAACCGCCAGATCAGGCGTTGTCCGGCCGGACAGCGGTACTCGTCCGTCTCGGCGTCGTAAATGAAATCCGCCCGGTCGAAGCGTCCCGCGGCCTTGGCGATCGAGGTCGCCGACTTTGGCACGATGGCGGCAATCCCGGCTTTGTGACAGGCGAGAATCTCCTGGCTCTTGAAATACCCGCGATCCGCAATCACCGTCAAGTCCTGAACGCCCATCGCGGTGCGCGCTTTGGTCGCCATCGCGCTTAACTGGTCCCGGTCAAGGCCGTCGTTGGTCACCTCGTGCGCCACAATGAGGTGGTGCTTGGTCTCCACCGCCGTTTGCACGTTGTAGCCCACCATCCCCGTGCCCCGCGTCTTCATCGAGCGCGCATCGGGATCGGTGAGCGATATTTGCTGGTCAGGCGTGGCGTTGAGTTGGACCTCGATGGCCTGAAGCTCTTTCATCTTCGCCTTCAGGGCGGCAATCTTCTCCTGCAGCCGCTCGGTCTGGGCTTGGGCCACCGAGGGTTCTTGGCGATCGGCCGTGTCGAGGGAACTCAGGTAACGCTGGATGCTGGATTCGATCTCTTCCATCCGCCGCTGCAGCTTGGCGCGGGTGAAATTCCGATCGCGGTTGTTGACGGCCTTGAACTTGCTGCCATCGATGGCCACCAGGGCTTCGGCGAAGAGGCCGAGTTCCTGGCACAGCACAATAAATTGACGGCAGACGTTGCGGATCGCCTGGCCGCTGTCCCGGCGGAAATTGGCGATGGTCTTGTGATCCGGGGTGAGGCGTCCGGTGAGCCACATTAGCTCGAGGTTGCGGCTCGTCTCGCTCTCCAGACGGCGACTGGACTGCACCCGGTTGAGGTAACCGTATATATAGATCTTCAGAAGCAGCGCCGGGTGATACGCCGGTCGGCCCGTCTCGGCCGGGTCCACCCCCTCAAACCCCAGGGCGGCGAGATCCAGTTCATCCACGAAGACATCGATGACGCGCACCGAATTGGTGTCGGTGATGTAGTCGTCGAGCACTTCCGGCAGCAGTGTAGATTGTGTTCGGCTCTCGCCCTCTATGAATCGCTTCATCCGCCAACCCTCGATCTAATGCCCATCGCATAGATCATTCGGGGACGGATGAGTTCCCGTTTTTACACAGTCTGGGCCAGGAGCGGTCATTCGTGACGACGTCTGAGTTAATTGGCGGCTATGGCGTGCGAAGCGCCACCATGGTGTTCCTGTTGGCTGAGAGGTTAGAGGTCATGCCGTCTCTAAGACCCACTTTGCAACCCATCGGTCAAGCAGCACAGGTGAGTTTCCGATGAATAACTTGAGCCAGTGATTTCGTTCGTCGCTCGGCAGAACTCGTGAGGCGTGCAGCACGGCGCGACGTGCCCAACCACCAAGGTTGTAAACGCCGGCCTTGTGGTCTCTTACCCATGCAACGTTCTTGGTTGTGATCGCGGCGCGGGCTTGATTCTCGACATTTTCACCGCCAAACACAAACTGGCGGATCTTGGCAATCTTCATGAAATCGGGGTACTGAGCCACGTACCACTCGATCCAGAATCGGACCAACTGACTATCAAGTGCCGAAGAGGAGAGAAGTTTTTCGACTAATGGGCGCAATTCCTTTGCGAGATTTGGGTCGGTGATTTTATCTAGGTATAGCGCAACGTCGTTGACGACAGGAGCAAAGAAGTCAAAACTCTCTAGGAGATATTTAGCGATCACGGGTATGGAGTTTCGACGTGCCGTGCGAATGACGCTGCGTGCAAGACCAAGGTCAAGATGCTCGTAGTTGATCACTTTCTCGATTGCCGCAATCAACTGGGCGTGCTGTTGTGCCTCCTCGTCAGCGACCTCAACCTCAATTTCCTCAAAGTCGTCCGTGTATGGATTAAAGACTTCCAGGGTCTCAAGCAGTTGGACCTTCTCTTCTGCGTAGTTATTGTGCAAATGCTTTTGAACAAACTCAGCGGCGTTCAGCACAAACGTTTTTTCTGAGGAGACTGTCAGTCGATGGTTCTCATATAGGTAAAGCGTCAAACGTTCTAGGACTTTGTACAGATCGCGTGGCGAGTCAGAAAAAATCCGGAAATCGTCAACGTACCTTGTGTGGGCGACGCCTAGGTCCTTGAGGAATAGGTCAACATCGATCAAAACAGCTTCAGACAAGACAATGCTCGCTGCTGGTCCAACCGGGACCCCTTGAGACGACTTGTCGTTAAGCCTAGAAAGAAAGCCCTCGATATCATCAGCGATAGGCTTCAGCTTGGCATCTGCGGATTCTATGGCATTGTTTACGCGGTGCAGGTATATCTGGTTGTAAAAATCGGTGACGTCGGTGGCGAGGACATTCTTAAACTTGGCTGCTAGCTCCTCAGTCTTTTTATTGAAATTGGCCCATCCCGAACCCCCAGCAAAGTAGCTTCCGTCCGCAATCGAAAGGCGATAGGAGCATGCGATGTGCGCATCGGCTGGCATCCGTGCTGCTTCGACCGCTGGAGCCACCTCGCACGCAAGGGCCGTGTAAACGACAGCATCAAGCGGTTCAAGTTGATGAACGACGCGGAAACCACCTTTTGGTTTTGCGATGGTCATCGCTCGTGGTGATGTAACCCAAAGCTTTCCAATATTCTTGGACATTAAGTCCTTCTTCACCTCGTCCCACTGATGCCATAGAGCGTCGAACTCAATCGCCTTCGGAAAGAAGTCGGAGTCGTAGTACTTGTTAATATGCTCCCTCGCAAACTCAAGGGACTGCTCTGTGAGGATGGTCATAGCGATTGGCCTGATATTCTAATTAATGTTCGAGGAGGAATATGCGATCATCTGGTCCGTAAAACATCCACAGGATATACGGACAGGGCAGAAGAGAGAACTGTACGTTTTGGCCCCACTATACCAAAGACATGTGACTGACTGCTTTGGGTCGAAAGTGTGAGTAGGCATTTTCGACAAGCGGTCATTCCGGCTAAAGTCCACTGAATTTGTTGTTGGCAATGTTCGAACGACTGCAACGCGCAGATGAGCGGTCGACCACATTGTGAGCCCTCGATGACTGTTCAGGCCGATTTGTACTCATAGGTAGGCTGGCGGGTTACGGAGCGCAGCAGCCACTCGAATGGCCCGTTCGTCAGTTTGCAGCAGGCTAATTCCTAGCTTGAGTTACCAAACGCCTCGTTGGCTCCGCCCATAGCTGCTCGCCGCCAACGGTGTCGCTGCGGCATCACAACGGCGGAATAGCGTTAGCCAAACCATTTTCTGAGCGCTGGTGAATCCAAACCAGATTTGGATGCCTTTTGGCTGGTGGAGAATTCCTCGTCTTGGCGCAAAAAGAGCATCAAATGATTCACGTCAAAAATTTGCCGCCATGGGAACCGTTGTTGCGTTTCGGCACGGGACGGCGATAGCGGCGCCAGCGAAACCGCTGGGAGTTATTTTCCTCGAATTTGTTTCAGATTGTTCTTCACTCGCACCGGAAGACGCTTTTTTACGTAATGCTGCCGCATGCGCTCCGTTCGGTGCGCGCCTTTGTTCGTCGGGCTGCCCGCAATCTCGGCCTCGTCCGTTAGCGCCTTCGGCCGCAGATCGCGCAGGGTGTAGCCGGTCAGCTCCGCTGCCTCCATGGCTACTTTGAAATAACGGTACAGCCGCTCGGCGGTAATCGGCTTGCAGGCAATTTTGCGGTTGGCATCGGCCGGATGGACGATAAGGTAGGGACTCGCGATGCCTTGGGCGCGCTTGTATTCGCGGAACCACTCGATCACGCGATTGAGCTCCGGGTCGCGTTCGACGATTACCGGCTGTTCGTTTTTGTCGGCGTAGTAGTGGATCTCCGTTTCGCGGATTTGCGATTCCTTTACGTCAAGCATGTTCGACGGCCGGCCCGACATGAGGTAGATCCAGTCGAAGGCCACCGCGTACACCTCGTGATATAACTCGGCGAGTTTGGACGAGATGGCAATGAAATGATCGTCGGTCATGTAGACCTCACGATCGGGGGACGTGCGCCGTTCGATGGGGTCGGTGGGGTTGCGTTGGATGAGGCCCTTGTCTATCGCGTAGGAAAACAGGCGCGAAAGGCAGGCCAGCCGGTAATTGTAGGTTTTCGGCTGGTTGATCCATTCGGCCAAATAAGTGCGCACGAGGCGCGGTCCTTCCTCCAAGTCGCTGAACGTGGTGACCGGCACGCGGAAGGCCGGCGCCGCCGCGAAGTTCTTGAGATAATTGCCATAGGTATGGCGCGTGTGTTCATCGAGCGGCTTGCCGCGTTTTTTGGTGACGACCTTCGGCAATTGGTTGAGGCGATAGTCGTCGGCGAGCTCCGATAGGAGTGGCCCCGAAAAGAACGCCTGCGCCTTCGCCTCGATCTTAGGCGCATAGTGCTTGCGGATAGCCCAATAGAGCTCGCGGGCTTCGGCGGCGTCCTTGGTCTTGAGGCTCTTCATGCGACCGGTGATGGGATGGTGCATGCGCCAGCAGCCTTTTCCCGCCGGCGGGTAAAGTCCGTCAGGCAGATCGCGGTTTCCGGATTTTCTTGGTCTTCCCATGCGCGGTCTCATATTAGAGGTCCTCGTTGAATTCGGCAATCAGACGATTAATGCGCTGTTCGGCGGAGGGTTTAAGATGCGGATAGACGTACCACAGCCTTCCCTCCCTCTCGCCCAGAATCTCTCCCCGTTTTATCCGCGAGATGACCGTCCGCGGATCCGGGCTCGATCCCGGCGCAAAATAGGTCTTGCGGTACTCGGATACCTTGACGCGGATTGCCTGGTTGTTTTTCATCGTACACCGAGCCTAAGTTTTTATCGGATCCGATTCCTGGTCTGAGAGGTTGGCACGAGCACTGTCGGTCGTATCCTGGTTCCGTGGCTTCAAAAACGATCCTAGGTAGGCCGAGCTCACTTGTTTTCTCCGGTGCCCCAGCCGCTTCGACACTTCCAGGCGCGCGAGGTGGTCCTTCAGCTTGTCGTAGTGGAGCGGTTTCTCGCCTTCCCGCACCGGGCTGGGAAAACCGGCCAGCTCCTCGTAGTCGTTGTTCGCCACTTCATGCCGCAGGCCGTGCGTGGTGATACCGTTCTTGCGCCGGATCCTGTGACAGCGGCAGATGTGGTAGAAGTGGTTTTTCCACTCCTCGAGGTCGTAGCGCGCCGGAATCTGCGACCCCGTGGCGGTATTGGCCATGGCCGCGGCCTTCTCGAGGAGCTCGATCTGCCAGGCCTCGGTGATCGGATATTCCCGGGAGAGGTTGTTCTTCGTGCCGTGGATGATCCGGAGCATGGTGCGGGAGCGTACCAGCGACTCCCGGACACGAAGCAGCCAGGCCTCCCGCACGCGCAGGCCAAAGGCCTGTTGCAGAGCCAAACAAATGCCGACGTTGGGGTCGTGTGCCTGGACCTCGGCGATCAGCTTCTCCACATCCACGCCCTGGGCCGTCCAGCTCTTATCACGAGTGGCGATGCGAATGCGCTTCGCGCGCCGGGGGTCCTTCAGGTATTGGGAGGCGTCCCCGACCATTCCCTTCTTGCCAATCCAGATCGCCAAGGTGCGCAGGAACGTGAAGTATTTCTGGATCGTCCCGGCCGCATAACCGCGCTCCTCCCAGATCGCCGCCAGGTGCTGCACGTGTTTGGGCTTGAAGTTCCCGATATCCCGCAGAGAATAGGTCTTGCCTTCGACCGCGACGCTGCCAAGATCGCGGATACAGGCCTTGAAAAAGCTGCCCCGCTCGCGCGCGGTCGCATCGCTGATGCGCCGCCCCTGCTCGCAGTCGAGCCGGTTGTAGCGCTTCAGATACCCATAAAGCGAATGGATGCAGGCCGAGAGCGCCGAATTCCGGGCCGGCTGGCGCCGGGCATAGCCAGACAAATTCTGAATGCGCGGGACAATCGATTCGTTTTGGTCGTCCATATTCTTCCTCCAGTCAGTAACCAGCGTTATGTCGGTGCTGTCTCAAACAGCAAAACTGGCTCGATTTGCCCCGTAGGGCAGGCGTCTGTTTAGCGGATGGAGATCGGCCGGCGGCGCCTTTCAGCGTCATGCCTGGCGGGCCCCAAGGCCCGATCGATCTAGGTGTATGTCGTTGCCGACCAGAGGCACAATGAGCCGTCGCACCTGCCACCGGTGCGAATGTGCGTGCGTATCCCTCGCCGGCAACTCCCGCCATCGGGGAGTCGTTCGGACAGAGCGGCCTTTTCGGCCATGGTGAAACGCGATCTGGTCGGCCTGAGCCGATGGCCTGGCGTCACTCGGATAGCCAGGCATCGGGAGGGCGGGGAGAAATCCAAACAGGATCGTTCCCGCCCTAATGATCTTCTCGGCCAATACGGAGGGAGGAAGATCGGGCCGGTATTTCGGCCGTTATAGGGCTTCGCGGATTACCGCTAGCCTCTGGCGTTCCGGCGCCTTATGCAGTGCGCAGCGCGGAATGTCGGAGATGCTCTTCCGCGCTTCCGGAACTTTCACTCTCAGGGGAGCCGAACCTACACCTGAAGATGCGGATATCCCAACCAACCAGGATGCATCCCCAAGCTGCCGTAACAGGTTAACCAACACCTTTACGGCATTTACGATTTCACGGACGCTAGAAAGCGTCCCGAAATCCGATCGATATCTATCTCTCGACCGCCTGCAGGTCCAAGAAAAGAGGTTTTTCTTTGGCCTGCCCTGTGCGAAACCGTGGCGGTTTCGCACTCCACTCACTTACACACAACCTGGAAGACCGATTTTTAATCGGTCCGGCGGCACCCATCTGGCACTCATACGAGTGCGAGTCCGCCTCCGCTATGCTGGTTGAATTTTAGCACGCCAGCTACGTGCCCCTTGCGGGATGAAAACCGTGCGCCGGTGTTTTCACCAGCGCTACATCCAGATTAAATATACGGAGTACGAATGTCAATATCCTCCGATTCGTCTTCGATGCATTCATCCGTATCGATCGCGCGTCCGATGATGTCGTCAGCGTGTCCCTCGCTTATTTTAGCCATCGCGTCGATTCAACTTTTGGTTTCGTAGGTGGATACGTTGAGGTAATTTCGCAAACTGCTGCCGCGGTTCATTTTCTCGCGATTCATCAAGGCGTCACTCTTGAGTCAACACAGCACACCGCGGAAAACCGACGTGGTACCGGCTTGGCGTTGAATGGTCTGCACGTCGGTAGCGCGTCGCCAACACGTCGCACGGAATTTGGTTTGCGCGACGCCGTTGGCAAGGGCCGCGTGGGTTTTGCCATGTCAAAGGGCGGTATTGTTTTTTTCATTAACATGTTGTGCCTGGACGTTGTTTACGCCACCAAATGATCGTGTCGCCCGTTGAGCGAGGCGATGGCCACGCTCAGGTCGTCATTGTTAAGTTCTCTCTTTACGTTGAAACGCAGGGTGCGTAAGTCGCGGCCATCCGGGAAAACATGGTCCCAGTAGGTGCGCAGGCTCCGGCATCCCATTTCGTAGTCGTGACGGATTTCACTCGGCGTCGACGGTGGTAACGGGTAAAAATATTGCAAAGGGGACAGATCCACGGCCACGGTACGCGTTGTCGGCGCGAAGCGCCTGACCGCTTCCAGAGTCTTACGCATCAGTTCTGCCCCGATTCGGTACCCGCGCCACTCCTGCGCTACCTCCCAGTGATGCAGGCAAAAAACCGCCCCTTGGGAAAATATTTCCTTCGCGCTACCGTGATCTGCCAGCATGTAGTAGGCGAACTCCGCGAGTTCTTGCGAGGTGCCGTCACAGGCGTCCAGAAAATCCCCGTCTTCAAGACGCTTTATCGCCTTCGGCCACGAAAGCAAATAACCATCCAGGCGGGCGATGAGAGCGCCCTCGTTGGCGACGCTGGCGCGCAGATGATGGATGTCGAAATCAATACCCTCCACCGCCTTCATGTCCGGCGACGTCTCGGGATGGAATTCGAGGATGGCCTGGGCGCCTTTCGGGAGCGGCAGCGATAGATTCTCGATACGCTCGGCGTCGGAAGTCTCGTATATATCCCCTACGACCTTGTCTCCCTGGGGACGATATAAGTAAAAACCCCACCGGTTGGGCTCTAGCATGATTACCTTCGAAAGCGGCATCGCGCCGTGAGCCGAGAGCAGGCGTCCACGCCAGTGCGCCGCGCGTTCCTCAATCGTCTTGTCGTCCAATAAGGGGTGCCTCGTGATTTCCCTGGACCTACCATCCCGTTTGTCGGCGGCGTTGGTCAATGCCTGCCGCACCTTTATCCCGACCAAATGGTTGAATAACCGCTCAAAGGTAGAGGTACCATTACCCGAACCCGCCATTATTTTTTCGTGGGTCGCATGGGTTAACAGGTCGCCAAATCTCATGTCAGCGCACCCGTCCCAAGTTTCCTGTTTACTTATCACCGTCCGCCGCCGCGGGCCGTTGAAGGCGATCGCGACGATCTCCCGCGGCAGACTGAGAATGTTGCTTTCGGGATCATTCATCAGCCACACATCGGTTGCCTGGATTACCTCTTCAAGGGTAGCCGCCGTGTCTTGTTTGGTCATGTCATTTCCTCCGTTGAGTTCAGGTTAAATTGGCGCCCAATGTTCATCCATCCGCTTCGGCGTGACGTGTCCCGACATAACGATATTTCAGGCGGTAGATCTCGGCGTTACGTTCAGACAGCGCTGCTGACGAAACCGCCTGACGTTTGGTCAGGGCCCCTGCACGGCCCCTGCGCCATCCAACGCAGGTCATTTTCGAGGTCAAGGGCCCTCCAGGGGACTTCGCCATATTGGCGTCATCCTGGCATGGATTCGGCCTGGCGATGGATCGACTAAATGACGTTTTTCGTCATCTACTCCCCCTATTGCCGAAAACGCAGGCCCGAATGGGCGGACCGCTACCGACCCGAATGACTGATCGATCAGTGACAGACGTCGCTAACGCGTCGCAAAGTAGTCGCAGCGTGTGAGGCGATGAAACAACACGTCGCTAGCACGTCGCAAAGTAGTCGTTGTGCGTTGATTGATGGTCTACACGTCGGTAGGGCGTCGCTAACACGTCGCACGGAATTTGGTTTGCGCGCGCTGATAGCCAGGGCCGCGTGGGTTTTGCCATCTCAAAGGGCGGTATAGTTTTTTACATTAACGGATGCAGCGCTGGGAGATCTGTAAAAAATACTCCATTAGTGCAGGGTTTTTGTTAAGTTTTTTCCGTTTAAATCGAGGCGGCCGTTAAGAGGTTAGCCGCCCGGGTGGTCGATCAACGGTGCACGAATACCTGGGTGAGCCAAACGGCGGTCTGATTTTCGTAGCGTTTCTCGAAGCCCCCGGCCGTGACCTGGGCTTCGATGAACTTCGGGTCGTGGACGTAGCTGCGAAACGGCGAACGGAAACACCACAATACCGCTGCCATGAACTTGGCCCCCGCCCGCATCCACCAGCGGTGGCGCGGGAGCGTGTAGGCGTAGACACGCCGGGTCTTCCCCAGCGATTTATTGACCAGCGCTTCGGCGTCGGGGTAGCAGCAGACGACCTTGTCGAGGATCGTGACGTCGGCTGCCTCGATACTCTCGGCGATCTCGAGGAAATCCCCCACACGGTAGTCGGTACGGTCGGAAAGGCCCCGGGCCTGGGCCGCCTCCCGCGCCTGGGCGATCATCTTCTCGGCCAGGTCGATACCGGTGGCGCGCGCCGCCCCCTGGTCAAGCAGGTGCTGATGCAAGTAACCCACGCCGCAACCGATCTCGAGCAGAGAGGCGCCGGTCAGGCCCGTCTGTGTGAGGCCCTCAAGCAGTTGGCGCTGCGACTTGAGAAAGCCGCGCTTCTCGTATTGCCGGCGGCTCCGGCGCGCCAGGCGCGAGAACAGGCGCGCGGCGCCGATGTCATGGGGACAGCAGTAGTCCACGCTTCTCTCCGGACATTCGATGGCAAGATTCTAACACTGAGTGGGAACGTGACGCGTTATCCCGGCAAGCGGGTCTTCGAGCGCCGGGCCAATCGTGGACTTCGCGGCATCGACGCTTCCATCCCGGATGGGCAACGACACGGCGATCGGCAACGCCGAAGACCACCGACAACGATCAGTCTTGGTCTTCGACCGTTTCCGCAGCCGGCGGCTCGTTGGAGGACGGCGAGGCGCTGGCGCCCACGGCGCGGACCCGGCCTTTTCCGCGCGCGACGAGCCGTTGCTTCAAGGATTCGGCGGTGGCGTTACCGCCGGGCGTGAACAGGGCATGGAGGAGCTGATACTCCAGCTCCCGGCGTTTGCCTTGGATGATTTTTATGTTGGCCATGGTGGTCTCGCTAAGAAAAAGTGTTACGAATATGAAAACAAATTACCTTCAATCCATCCGACACGATCGTACCCCCCGATCGCCAAAACGCAAGATGTCCCAGAGCGCGATTCATTCCAGACGGTTTCTGGTAGAGAAGTTTTTAGTTCTTCTAAATTCAGCCTGGCTTCCCGGTCGAACCGACACGGCGAAATTTACTCCCCTCACCGCACTTTAGCGCGCCGCTCCTACAGTTCTTCGACGACGACGGACAAACTTGCATATTTCAAATCGCCGGTAGACTCGTTCGTACGCGCATTTATTTTCTTGCGCGATCGGAGGAGATGATGATGTTCAGCGATGAGTATCTCGAATACTGGGGCACGGTGTATGTCGCCGCCCGCCTGCTCGAACTGGGAATCCCCTTTCAAGAGTTCCTGGAGGATCCGTGGGCAAGTTTGAAAGCGGTGGGACTACGGTCCGCGCCCCTTTGTCTTGCCTGTGGCTATCGGCCCTTGCTGCCGCGCCAGGTAACGGTGGCCCAGGCCTTATGGCGGCGCTGGGAGATGAAGACTGACGATGGCGGACCAAGGATACCCGGGCAAAGACCGGCCATGGTGGCAGAAGAAGAGGGTAATCCATGAGACGCCGCCTGCCATCCCGAACCAAGCGGACCAAGCAACGCCTGCGGGGCCGTCAACGCAAGACCCGGTCCCCCAGAGGCCTCCCTATCGGTCTCACGCTTTACTATTACCCCCGCGCCCGGCGGCTGACCCCAATGCTCCATGACCCGGAACTTGAACGGTGCGTCCGCCGGGGTCTGGCCCAAGCACGCGAGCTTCTCGCCCGGCGGGGATCGACGGCCATTCTCAAGTGCGTTTTGTTTGAGGTTGCCCACGGAGAGGCCTTTTGGCTCGGCGAGAACGAAGTAAGGCTGAGCAGACATCCGCTTCCCGGTCGGGAAAAGACCAAAAAATAGGGACAAGCCAAGATGACCTTTCTCGGGTCGAGACCGATAACGGGCGCTTCCTCGTCGACGGGACCTTTTTAGCCCTCAAGGACGGTCTCCTCACTTCGGAAATGCGCGAGAAAGAATTCCAGGTGTTCTGCGACCCGACCGAAAAACCCTGTTTGCCTCTGGCGAGGTAGGCGCCTATGACCCTGAACACGGGCGAACCGCCCAGGCTCTACTGGCGCCGGGTGCTGCATACCCTCCTGGTCCTGTCGCCGCTCCTCGCAATCATTATTATTGTGGCGACGACCCCGGCGCCGGGCGACAGGATCCCGATGTCTCCCGGCCTCTACGCCCTATGTCTGTGGACGTGGAGCGGGTATTTGTTCTGGTTACTGGATAGTGCCCTCGCTCATCGCGTGAAGCATTCGACTCTCCAGGCCCTGCTGCGAACGTTGCTCATTGTCCTCTTCGTCTGGTCGCCGGGAGCTTTGATCATGGCGCTCGTCATCGCCTACCGGTCGCAACGCAGCCGCTCGAGCCTTGATTCCTATATCGACAGTTATCCCGATTGTTACCGTAACGGCAGGGTGTATTGCCATGCTTGCGGGGGTAGCAGTATCTGGATGATGACGCGTTCCTACAGCCCCTTTCATGTAACGCATTCTCATGTCTGCCGGCAATGTGGCATCGAGCTTTACCGCAGCGTGTGGTGGTGATGCTCGTGATGGGATTCGAGGGTGGGTTTCTGATATCAACGTGGTACCACCACCTGATCACGGGGCCTTGCAGGGTTTGATGGATAGTTTAATACTGCACGGATATGCTGCCATACGAGCTAAGCGCCTGTTGGCAAATCGCTTATGGCTATCCGATCCCGCCAAGTTAGACGTTGCGGGGCAGAGTTATGCGCCAGGCAGTGACGTCTAAATTATGTTGGGCGTCAGAAAACAGGGCCCCAGTGCAACACGACCGGACTAAGCCGACTTCACCGAAAGGAGTGAGCCAGTGATTTACAAAGGTAGCTGCCACTGCGGGCAAATTGCATTCGAAGCCGAGGGCAATCTTGAAAAAGTCATGGAGTGCAATTGCTCAATTTGTACCAAGCGCGGCTCGCTTCATTGGTTTGTTCCCCGCGAGAATTTTCGTTTACTCACGCCCGAATGCAACTTTTCCACCTACACGTTCAATAAGCATCTAATTAAACATCGCTTCTGCCCAAAGTGCGGGTGCGCGCCATTTGGTGAAGGCATAGCGCCTTCTGGTAACTACATGGTGGCAATCAATACTCGCTGTATGGATGGTGTCGACTTGTTACCCCTGAAGGTGGGGCACTTTGATGGTCGCAGTCTTTGAGTACCCGACGCCCAACCAGGCGTTCGGCGGATCGCCGCTACGCGGCGTCCGCTGAACTCGCAAGTTCATAGAGGATAGGTTTCCATGTTTGAACAAGCCTTCAAAAACATCGACGACGTCCTCTGGAAAGAGGCCGGTTGCACCACCGAGCTGGACTACACCGAGCAGACCTCCTGGCTCCTCTTCCTGAAGTACCTTGACGGGTTAGAACAGGACAAAGCCTTCAACGATGTGCTGTGATGCTGCCATGATCGAAGCCGCGCTTCTCGCTGTTGGAGCCTTCTCGTGGAAATGACACCGGAAGAAAAGCGCATTGAGGAGGAGGCGATTGTATACGCGAAGAAACATCGAAATGAGATCGCGCGGCGGTTGACCGATCCCGCGATTTTCGTCCCCGAAGCCAATCCGGTGTCGGTATTCATGGCGGGTTCGCCAGGCGCGGGCAAGACGGAAGCTTCGATTGAATTGATAAATCTTAAGGGCGCGGACGGCGCGAAGGTGCTGCGCATCGACCCGGACGAGCTGCGCGAGGAGTTACCCGGCTACACCGGCGAAAACTCGTGGCTATTCCAGCGCGCGGTGATTCCCATCGTCGAACGCATTCACGATCTCGCCCTCGACCAACAGCAGAGCTTTTTGCTCGACGGCACGCTGTCCAGTTATAGCGTCGCGGAAAAGAACATCCAGCGTTCGCTGAAGAGGGGCAGGACGGTGCAGATTCTGTATGTCTATCAGGAGCCCCAACAGGCCTGGAAATTCGTCCAGGCCCGGGAAGCGGCCGAGGGCCGCCGGATCCAGCCAGAAGACTTTGTCCGCCAGTATTTCGCTGCGCGGGAGGTGGTCAACCGTTTGAAAGCCGAGTTTGGCAAGCGTATCCAGGTGGATTTATTGATGAAAAACAACGATGGTTCGCATCAGTTCTACCGGGCCGGGGTGGATCAGATTGACAACCACATCCCCGAGAAATACAGTGTCCCCGACGTCAGACACCTATTGGGTCTAAACTAATACTCAGACCATGTTTTCCCTCAAACGCAAATCCAAGGCCGTCGCCTCGACTCCATTCTCGGAGTTCATCCGTAACGCGTCTTCCGCCGAGAAGAAACGCGTCTACAAGCGCGTGCTGGAAAAAGCCTCCGAGAGCCAGAACCGGGTTCTGAACCGGGTCGCCTCTGCCAAATAGGCCGTCCCGATCCCATCGGGATCGTTTCTTTTCAATTCTTGCCGGTTCATGGCTATCCTCTTTGTATTGGGGAGAATAGAGCGCAGTGCGGGAGCGCTCGGTCATCACCAAGCACCTGCGTAATGTCTTTGCCGAGGGGGAACTGGAGGCCGGTTCAGTATGTGCAAAATTTGCACATACTGCCGCGGACGGGAAAACCTATCAGGTCGAGCACTATAACCTCGAAAGGAGGTAATACCCTTAAAAGAGGGTAATAGAAAGGGTAACATGAGTTCGGACCATGTCCTGGGGAAGAAGCTCATGGTCGAGAGGGAGGACAAGAAGCGGCGCAAAGCGACATCACCTTGGCGCTTCGGATAAATGAGGGTGACTAAATAACTAAGTGTCCGATAATCGCTTCTTAACGGACAGCCTGATATGAGGGAGTTATCGGACCTGCGACTTCGGCGCGTCCGCAAATCACTTGTTATCGTTTAACAGACAGACTGATAAGAGTCCCAAATGGAAAACGGTGTTAAGCATTCTTCTGCCTCTGTGACAAACGCGTTTACAGTTCAAGATCGGTATGACCAGTTCCAAAACGAAGCAGTTGCTCACATTGTTAGAGATTTCACAAGAAAGCCCAAGGGACGCTTCCTTCTCGTTATCCCTACCGCAGGTGGTAAGACTTTTACGGCAGTCAAGGCGGTTAACAGGCTTTTTGAAGAGGGGGTGCTGAAGGCTTCCCAAGACCGTGTGCTTTGGACAGCCCATCGCACTGAACTGCTCGACCAGGCGCGAGAAACTTTCCAGCGGTTTAAGTCGCAATATTCTGACCGTCCGAGTTTTCAAAACGACATTGACTTAACAATGATAAGCCAGGTCGAAGAGTTTCTGCGCACGCATCCAAGTGTAAAGCTTGTAGTTATCGACGAGGCGCACCATGCCGTATTAAAGAACGTAAACTATAGACCTATTTTCTTGCACACAGAATTCGGAATTTTAGGCCTGACGGCAACACCATCTCGGCATGATGGTGAACCTCTCGATTTCGAGCGCGAGTCCTTTTCCATCGGATTTCCAGATTTGGTGAAAAAGGGAATAGTCTTGAAACCAGAAGTGCGCAAGGTTCCGGGAGGCGTATTTGTTATCGATAATATCGACTCCGACGAATCGTTGGAGCAATTAAATAACAGACAGCGTAACGATAAGATTATTACCGAATTGATGGCTCATTCTGAGGAATACAAAAAAGTCATCATCTATGTTGGGACGCAGAATCATGTTCAATCACTTTATGAATTACTGCGGGCATCCCCTTTGAAAGATATATATGAGTCTATTTCGTTTATTACAGGAGGAGCGAATAGTAGGCAACAGGAAAGAAGGCAATTCCTCGAACAGGAAAAGAAATGCAAACGGTCCATTTTAGTTAACGTGCTAGTTCTCAGTGAGGGGTATGATGACCCTTCCGTCAATACTGCCATCATGGCGGCTCCAAGCAGATCGAAACTTTATTACATGCAGGCGATGGGACGTGCGATCCGTCATGATCCTAATGACCCACTGAAAAGAGCTTTTTGCGTGGAAATCGTTGATGAGCTGCCGAACATACGTTACCGGATCGACAATCGCTGGTTGTACTCAGACGTGTCTGACACGCTCGAGCCGGCCGTAATTGATCGTGACTATGGTTCAGAGGAAGAATTGGCAGCTGCGCTTCAAGAGGTTTTTCAGACCTTCGGCGTATCACTAGAGTATCAAAAGATACCTGTGTACGACGCAGACCAACGTTACACGATGTTGCTCTTTAAGAAATATTTGGCTCCGAATAACTATGCTCATTTCCCAATCGTCGTTTCCAACGATAACCGCCTCCGCGTGTCGAATATGTTCAACTTTCTTTCGGAGCGCATGGCAAGCCTTGAAGGCAGGGGTGTCGTCGCGGAGCAGGCGTTTAGGATGGTGGGAAATGATGCATTTGCCATTCTTAGCACTGAGAAGGAAAGACGCTGGGTTTACGAGGCAATGAAAAGCGCGATACCACGAGCAACATCTGCAACTCAGCCTAAATTCATTGCAGAAGGTTACCCGTGGATTTCATTCGTGGCTTTCCATTTTCGCAGAAAAAGTGTGTCGGCCGAAATTCTGGCATTCGTTAAAGATATGGTGAATCGCGAGCAAATTCTAGGGCAGATCGAGTTTCGCAACTTTGAAAGAGACTCATATCTTTACCGTTTCCCACTTCCGCTGAAAAGTTATATTGGGAAGATCGTTACAAATACCGAGCATGTCGTTCTCGACGAGTTAATCAAAAATATGCGAAAGCTTCGGAATGAAAGAGGTGACCGAGACCACCGAAAAGACCTCCACGCACTGATCGACGCGACAATTTTCCCGATCGAGCTCGCGTTTAAAGACAGTATTGTCTTAGTCGCGCGTACAGATGAACCATATTGTATTCAATTGAACTGAAGGAGGGTGTATGGCAGAGCTGCTGGCGCCGAAATTAAAGCCCATTTCCGTAAGATATGACCAATTAGTCCTGGACCCAAACAACCCGAGGTTTACGACGAGGAAGGAAGATCGAATTGCCGAAGGGCATTTTCTTGACCAAGACCTTGCCGGAATTACGGAGAGTAAGCTGTTCACTAAGGGGGACCGATTCAAGATTGAAGAGCTTGTGAATTCAATCAAGCGGAATGGTTGGCTACCGGTAGACTACATTTTTGTGCGCAAACTGAAAGACGACCCGAAGCGTTATGTGGTGCTAGAGGGCAATCGACGAGTGGCTGCTATACGCGAAATCATGAAGGACACGAAAGGAGCGGCGAAGCCGAAAAATGAGCTCGCATCGATTCAGGTTATGGAGATCGTGGACAAAATTTCGTCGGAGGAACTGCAGAAGAAAATTACGTATTTGCTGGGTGTGAGACATCACGGGTCGCTGAAGCGTTGGACACCATTCGCGCAGGCTTACAACATCTTCGTTCGATACTTGGAGGTGTCGGGCCAGAATTCAGATACCTTCACGTGGAGCCAATCGCACGGTCAGGTGGTAGCGGACACACTCAGTATACCTTTGGAAGAGGTTCGCGATCGGCTTAAGGTGTATCGGGTAATGAGTCAAATAGGAAATTCACCGCTCGTGAAAGAAAGCGAAGGCGGCATGGAAGATCGTTACTATTCGGTCTGTGAAGAACCGCTCGTTAAGCCACGAAAAATGCTGGGTAGTTATGTTGAACAAGACCCCAAAAGTTTTTTGCTTACCGAAGAAACGGTCGGGCGAATAATTGAGGTTTGCCATTTCAATCAGGCGAATCGCGAGGGAGCACCGATTCGTAATCCGCAGGAATGGCGTTACCTCGACCGAATTCTGGCCGATGAAGATATTAGTAAGAAGCAGATGAACCTTCGTGAAGTTGAGGTTCACAAGCGTCTTCCCAGTGAGGTCTGGGCAGAGCGAGCAGCAGAGCTATCTCCGGTTAATTGGGAAAAGTGGCTGTTTCAGGTGAACACTATTCTCAAGAGCGTATCTCTCGGGGACGACTTTAAGTCTGAAAAGGCCACCGACTCATTCAACAGGTTAGTCGCGTTGATCGAAAAGTTAGACCAGAAAGACCTTCACTAACGGGAGGGATCATGCTGAAAGAAATTGAAATACCGATTGATAATTTATTGCTCGATCCTAACAATCCGCGATTCATAGCTGACCTCGAACAGCATCACCAAATTCCTGACAAGGAAATGGAGAAGCGACAAGAGGAGACGCTGAAGCGCTTCAGCAAAAGACCGCGTGCGGAAGATTCCGAATTTGATGTGACAAATATAAAAGACCTTTATGATTCGATGCTTCGAATCGGGTTCGTAGGAATTGATCGGATCGTGGTACGACAAATCGTCGGTTCCAAGAAATATCTTGTTCTCGAAGGCAATCGGCGAATAGCCGCAGTTAAATCCATCCTTAGCGATTATCGCGATAAAGTATTAAATAAGCCGGACGACCGGGAGGCAGTTGAAGCGCATAAATTGTCATTCGAAAAAATAACTGCCATGGTGTTAGACACAAAGGGGTTAGCGCCAGACGAAGTCGCCCACAAGGTCGCAGTACTTCTTGGTATTCGTCATCATGGATCATTGCTTGAATGGGAACCGCTACCTAAAGCATGCAATATTTACACTGAATACATGGAGGAGCCGCCAAAAAAGGAGACGTTCAATTTTGATAATAAGAAGGCTAGAGACGTTGCACGTCGTCTTTGTATTGAAACCGGCGACGTAACGGACGCCCTACGAACGTATGTGGCTTTCTTACAAGCAAGAGAGCGGTTTACGGGCGTTCAAGATGACCATTTTTCGCTGATTGCAGCCGGTGTCAAAGACAAACATCTGGCAGTAGGATATTTTCGAATCAACCCAGACACATTCGAGCTCGACGAGGCGTCCTTAGCGAAGCTCAACACGGTGTGTCAATTCGAGACCCGTGACTCCGGTAAGCCAGAACTCACCACAAATAATAGGAAGAAGATTCTACGAGATCCGAAAAGATTCAAGCTTCTTGGAAGATTGTTAGATAGAAAACAACGTGCGGTGCATCCCGCAATCAAAGACTATGCAGAAGATCTGATCAATCGAGCGACGAACGAAGACGATTTGGAGTTAACCCTCGACGGGGCCGTGGATGAACTGACGGCCTTTGAAAATCGCACCAAATGGGCAGAAGCTCTAGGCAAGCTACTCGACAAACAGGAGACGGATTTAAGCCTCGAGAAATACAGTGGTGAAGGTGCTGATCGAGGGCATAAAGACGAGCTAAAGATGACACTAGAGCCACTACGCAGAATCATGAATATATAGGGCGCACTCAGTGAATCCGGCAGGTCTTTTAAAGGGGTGAACCAGTGTTATGGATATCTCATCGATATCGAAATGTTATCGGCTCCAAGAACTTCAAGTAGAACCCGAGTCACTTCTATTAGATCCGAATAACCCCCGGATTGTATTGGACGTGAACACGGATCGGAAATTCACGCTTCAGCAACTTAGTTCGTCTGATGTCCAAGACTATATTCTTTCTGTCATTAACAAGGAGGAATACCATATTGCGGAACTCATTCGGAGTATTCGGCAGGTCGGCTTTATTGACAAGGGCGACGCTATAATTGTAAAGCGTGTGCCGAAAACTGCGAAATTCCTCGTAATTGAGGGGAACCGTCGGACAACGGCGATTAAGTCCTTGTTAGAGGACCGTAAGAACCTTAACCCAACCGTCGGGGCCACGCTTAAACGATTGCGGGTCAAGGAGTTTATTTATGTACCCAACCGAGAATTTTCGGAAGAGGCGGTAATAGACACCCTTCTCGGCACGATCCACATAAATGGACAGCTGCCGTGGGGCGCCCTGGAGCGCGCTTACTACATTTGCAACAGTTACATGAGGGAGTTGCAAAAGTTTTCCAAGAATTCTGAGTTTAAGTACCTTATTGATTGTTCTCGCGAGGTAGCCACGTTCTTCAATCTCACTGTGAAAGCGGTTCGCAAGGAAATCTGCGTTTATAGAGTTTTCGAACAATTAAAGGCAAATGGTTACGATGTAAAGCCATACCACTTCACGCTGATTGAAATGGCAGTCACCGACAAAGGATTAAGCGAACACTATTTTGGTTTGAACAAGGATAGCTTTCACTTTTCTAGACAGGGCTTGGAACACTTTAACAGATTATGCGTTCGGGAAAAAAAGCAGATAAATAATCCAAAAGACTTTCGCGCCTTTGCAAGAATCTATCGAGAAGGAACAGAGTATGAAGTGGCGCTGGTAGAACAGGGAGTCGAGCCTATTGATTCAGTAAGAGCCAGAATGGAACAACGACTAACCAAAAAGTTTTTTCGAGGCCGACTCGAAGAAATTAAGGATCTTATTAGAAGTCTGGCGCCGTCAGACTACCAAGGTAGTCTTGAGGAAATCAGGGTAATCCTAGATATTAGGGAACTTGTGAATAATAAACTAATGAAAATTATCAAAGAAAAACGCGAAAAAGATAAAGTAGAAAATTAGCTAAAAACATTTGTAGAAACCGGTACCCGCAATAACAGTTATTCCTTTCTTTCGTTCCAATATATTATCATTGAGTAAGAAGGCCTATCCCACGTAATTGCCTCGACAAAGTAATCAAGCCAACTGTATAGACAACGTGTGTTCATTTTTAGCTCCCAGCGGTAAGGCGTAGGTTTATCAGAGCAATGACGCGTGATCCATGCGTTGATTGCACCAAACCGTAATGGGCTTTCTTTTCTGATTAACTTAATTATTTCTTCTATGAAAGGATGCGAAAGGAAATTTGTTTTCAGCACGTTAAAGAAATCTTGTTGATTTAATCCTGTTGGTATCCGGTACAACGCTAAGTCGTGCATAAAGGCAGAAGTATCTTTTAATGCATAAGAATGTTTCCCAAAAGCCCTGTAAAACGCGTAAAGTGAGTCTGGGGATTCTGTGGCCGGAAGTGAAAGCTTAGAGAAGTTCTTATCCTGTGTTGGTACTAGGTTAAGAGGAGGAGCGGCAGTCGTTGTGAGTTTGTTATTGAGAAGGTAGGACTTCGCTTTATTATAGATATCATCATTCACCATAAAACTCTTATCGAGCAGCTCGTATATATTCCTCCAGTCATTGAATTCAAGCTGTACTTGGCAACCGATCTCAACGTTGATGTCTTCACTAAGACCGAGTCCTTTCTTTGTAATATTGCCGCTGGTGTGGAAAGCTAGATTACTGTCGAAAATAAACAGTTTTAGATGAATGGAAGGATTGATATAAAGTGGTACTGCCTTATCCTTCAGATAGGGATAGATTTCAATATCGGTAACCTGAGATAAAATGTCTCTACCGGACCATCTGACTACTATTTTTAGATTGGAGATGTCGTCACAGATCTCAACAAGGGATTTGAGTGCATCAAGCTTGATGAAGGGGGAAATAAGAATATAAAGTTGCTTTTGCTCAGTAATCTTTTCCTTCAGGTATTGGTAAGTCGGGCTCCATATTAGTTGAGGGTTATCTTGCATTGCATAGATCTCTCTTAAATCAACGCAATGAAATTAAATCGGAAAGTGAACGTGCCGCTTTTAGAACCATGACGCCATCGTCAGTATGGGCGGCCAATAGCATTTCAGCCTCTTTCTGGCTTAAATCTCCATAAGCTTGCCTAAGCAGGCACTCATAGAGTGCCGTGTGTTCCCCAAAGAGAGTACTCAAGTTAAATTCCAGCCCGTCGAGCTTTGCAGTGTTTTTCTTGCTGAGACTCGCACGCCGTAATGAAAGCATGATCGCAAGACGGCAAAGGATGTTTGGTGTCAGCCCTGTCCTTTGCTTAATGAGCTTTAACTGATCTGAGGCACCCTTAGAGATCCTAATTCTGTTAGGAAACATCGCTGAGCGCCTCCTCATTTGTTTTCCAGAAATAGCCCTCGGTCATATCTGACCCGCCTTCATTCTTGTCATACATAATATGAAAGGCATGCGAGATATGCGGGGCAAGCTCGTTATAGAAATGCTTATCGACCTCTGTGTCCGTGGAAAGAATAATGACTTGGTGGCTGGCAGCTGGGAAATAGTGCTGTACCAGCTTGTTGCGATGGTGACTGTCGAGCCGGCCGAGCGGGGTGTCGATTATCATCGGTAGCTTCCGCCCCGACGTTCTTGCGAGTGCCTGTAGCATCGCAATGGCATATATCTGCTTTTCTCCCGCGGACAGTTGTTTTTTCTGTATCAGGTTGTTGTTACGACCTATCAGGCTGACATCAAATGTGTGGGGGTCAATTGAAGCACCGGCTAAGATATCTTTTTTACGCGCCAATTGCGCAAATGCCTTTTCGAACTCCTTTTCTAGCTGATGTAACTTTCGATTTTTCAATTCGTCGGAAAATTCCTTCAGCAGCTCGCGTGTCGCCGAGGCGAGGCCCAGCGCGGTAGTGGTTTGGGAAGCATTCCTCAATCCTTCCTGCAGATCCGACATCGTGCGATTTAGCTCGATTGCTTCCCAGGCGTATTTCTTTGCGTTTCCTGTGTGACTGGTTACTTTTCCGCGTAGTGCCGCAATGGCGGCATTCTCTTGCCGGATGGCTTCTAGATCAATTTTAATCGTGTCCACATCAGGCGCACGATCGAGCTGGAGCGATACTTGCGCGAGCTCTGTTTCTATTGCTTCAAGCTTGTTTTTTAGTTCTTCCACAAAACCCCTGGTCTTGTGCAGCGCCTCATCGATCCAGGCGATAACCTGTTGATGGCTACTCTTTGCGAGATCATGTAACACGCGCACCTTTTTGAGATGCTTGGGGGTTTTTGCAAGGTCCGCCAGGACACGGCGGACGGTATCAGCCGCCTTCGCGTGCAATGCATCGGGAAGAATCTTATTAAGTGCCCCTGTCAATTGTGGTTCCTGGTTGCGCAGGATCTCGGCGGCCAGCTCCCACTGATGAAGGGAAGCCTCATTTTCCAATTGCGCACGCAGCTTTTCTAGGAGGGCCGGGGCGAGGGATACCGGATAAAGATCCGCCACGGCTTCACGGAGCTGGCTCTCCACTTCATTTCGTTCGTGTTCGAGCACCTGCTGACGAACCTTGAGGGTTTCTCGCTGTGAGGCCCATGCGCCACCTTTCGAGGTAAGCGTATCTTCTAGCTTTGACAGTTGCGTTTCGCGCCATTTAATTTCATCGGAAATTGCTCCAATTTCAACCAGTTCGTCATTACGTTTGTTTTCAAGCTCGGTGAATTGTGCTTCAAATTGCTCAAGCTTTAGCCTTGTGTCCTCCGGCAGGTTCGCTGTACGTTGCCGACGAAGATATACATTCAAGTCACTGCCGAGACGCTCAATCAGGTCAAGACCCAGGAGGCGCTTGATAGCATCGCCGAGCGCCGCGTTCCCCTCTTCTTCTGCCAACTCGGCAATCTTCTCCCCGTCAAAGAAAAAAAGATCGGACACACCGATAGGGACTAACTCATTCAGAAATCCTTGGCATTGTTCGGGTGAAACTTCGGGTAACGCTTTCCCGTCACGCGCGATTGTCAGGGTTTCTTTGAGTAGCTTCCCGGGTGTCGTCCACGACCGAACTACTTGGTAGTGGGACAATTCCCCGAGATTAGAATACTGAAAATCCAGCGCGATGCTGGCGGAATCGGGGTTGACAAGTGAGCTTGAATTTCTGTGGATGCTCTCGCGCAAATAATCATCATATTGTTTTTGACTCGTCGCACGTCCGAGCGCCTGTTTCCCATACAACGCCAGACGCACCGCGGTAAGAATGGTGGTCTTGCCTGAGCCATTCAATCCGCCAAATAGGATAATGGGTCGTTTGGCTCCGTATTTCTTGCGAGGGGCAAGCTCAATGACATGTTCCGCGCGAAACACGCCAAAATCACAGATCCGTAGCCGCTCAATAATCATGTGCGCAATTTCTCATAGACATCGCGCAGATCCTTGTCTCGCTCGGCGTAGACGCTCATGGTCTTGCCGGCTTCTCTTTGCTTATTCATGGCGTCTGACAGAGTGCCCCACTCTTGGGCGAGGACCTGATCAATACGGTTGAATAACCCGGCGCGCTTACTCAGGCCATCTAATGACAGCTCCACTTCGAGAAGTTTCATAACCAGTTCCGGGGAAACCTGATATTTTTTGCCAAGTTCATGTAACAAATCCGAATCGTGCTTGGTGAATACACCCGCATCGCTTTCGGCCCACTCCAAGTCCTTACCAAGGACTTCACGGTAAATGCGCGGCAACGAATCTTCCCAGTCAGGCTCGATTGGGTCCTGGATCCAGTGTTTACGGATTTCTTGGAGTTCGGCCTCTTTGATTAATTCAAAGTCCCTTCCATCATGAGTAATGGCCCGCTGGGCCTCGAGAAGCTTTCGGAGAAATTCCTTTCGGTAGTGGAGCTTATAGGGGCCGGGAATATGGCTGTCGCCTTCCTTGGAGAGGTGGACCTGGCCGGTTCGCCGTTTGAAATTGCGATATTCATTCTTGTTCTCGGGCTTGGTGGTTTTGGCCAGTAATTCCCGAAATTCATGCAGGGGTTGAAGCCAGGTTTCGCCACTGGCAATAAGTCCTTTCATCGCCTTGTCTTCGGTGACTACCGTACAGACCCAGCAGCCAAACCGGGAATTGCCGCAGGAGGGCGTGCTGGTATCCACGACTAGAGGGCACTCGCCGGCATTGGAATCGCGGTAGAGTTCGATCAGCAGTTTATGATCATCGCCCCACGGCGCCGGGCCCGAGAACAGGTATTCCCACACGTCGTCAGTGGACCAGCTTTCTATTGGTGTATATACGTAGGCGCTCGGCAGGGAGGTGTGTCTGGCCAGTCGCTGGCCCTCAATCTTGTGGTTTTTAATGACTTGAGCACGCGTAGCACTCTCTGAAATCCGTGAGCCGAGAACGACAACAACCTCGCCAAAAGTAGCGACTTGTTGGCGAATGAAGTTACTAACGGGATCAATTTTCATGCGCTCCGTGCACCAGCGGAATTGCTTTGTCGGTGCGGGATAACCACGGCCCAAAAGGTTGACCCAAAAGGTGTCCGTCATATCAGGAGTAACTTGAGCGACGGATAGAGAGAGCCCTCTTTTCTGAGCGTCTGTTTCAACCTTTCTCAGGGTATTGGTTATAAGGTCAATAACCATCGGGGTCTCGACCAGCGTATCGGAGGAAACCACAAAGATTGGTTTACGACGTTCTGATGGTTTGAGTGCAAGCAGGGCCGTGTAGACGAGACGCAGAACGGAGGTTGAATCCTTTCCGCCACTGAAGCCAATGACCCAGGGACGGGTGTCGCCAAGATATACGGAATGGATCTCGTTGATTAATTCACTGAAGTTTCTACCACCGACGGCGATTTTAGGATCTGTGGGTTCAACGGTGATTTCCAAGTTCACCTCCAGCGGTCGTTAGGCCGCAATCGATTTTTCGAGCATCATTTCTTCCGGCGTTAGCCGGAGCCCCAATGCTTTCTTTACGACGTTAGCGGTCAGTTGTATGTTGGAACGCGCTTTGCTAATCCGCCCATGGACCAAGGCGCGCCCTTCCCACAGGGCCGTGTTGGTGCGTGACCAGTCGATTTTTCGGATTTTCTTCAATTGCTGCTTCCAGTCTTTTGGATGTTTGGCAAGCAATTCGGCACCGGCCACACCAAGCGCATGAAGGGCAATGCCATGGGCGTGAATAAAATTCATTCGAAGTTCAGCCGTAGGCACTTTACGGTCTAAAGCCATTTGCCATTCTGGAATGTGCTCGGCGGTAGCATCCCAATAATTCTGAGCCAACTTTTTGTCTTCTTCGGTAATAGGCGCCTTTACGGCCTTTCGCAATAGTTCCCGGTTTGCATTCTTAATGCTGCTTAATGTGAACAATTTTGTTGAGCGGTTGGAAATCGTGGACCTCTCTTTCTCCGTCAGGTGCTTAAATACTTTTACCGTTTGGGATAGGTAGCGGGCCAATTCAGCCAGCGAATCACGATGGTCATACAGGGTGCTGAGTGAGGTGCTTGGACGAATTGCATACTTATTTAAATCAGCAAACATTTGCTGGCTGCGCTTAAGCCCCGTGTCGACGAAAAATAAAACAGGAATATTATCATGCCCCATCGCAGGGTTCTCTTTTACAGCCTCCTCGATCGCTGCTCGCCGATGTTGTCCGTCGTTGATAAGCATTCGAGCATCCATGGGTATATTTAATGTTCCCATATTGGAGGCTTGGCCGGCATTGCCACTCGGTTCAAATTGAACGGCAGCGTCAATCGAGGCCGTTAGCGCCGACAAAATGTAGCTGTCTGGATTGCTAACAAGGTATGAAGCGATTTCTGGGATCCGGCCGCGGTTAAGAGTCCGTTGCGCCCTCAGGTCTGGGGGGACTTCTTCCTCATCGAACACGAAGATTTTGGGGATGATCTTCATGGGGCACATGGCAATATAGAAAGCTCGCCCGGCTTGAATGCCACGGATTGCAGGAAAGGAGTGGCTAAATCCGTTGTTCTTGGCCATGCGTTATTCCCTGGCAATGGAAGTCAAAATGCATAATAATGGAAGTTAAAAATAATGCAAGTTTAACTTCCAGCGAGAGGAGGACCACTATGTTGCTGGGTCAGAGGCAGCGGGCGGCAATTGTGTCGCAATAGCGCTAGAGCCGAAGACTCACCTCATGCTCAGCTGGGGACTTCACTGTAATCGGCCTTGCCGGGAACCACCGCTCGTACACCACCCCTAGGATTCGGATTGTCGCCCTGGTACCGTGGAATCAGGTGAATATGTGCGTGGAAAATGGTCTGGCCAGCGGCAGCTCCTATGTTTACGCCTATGTTGAAGCCATCAGGAGAAAATTCGCGTTGAAGCTTCTCTTTCTCTGCGTGCAGTAGACGCCAGCAATCCGCAATTTCCTTCTCTGTCAATTCAAATAACAAAGAGACGGCTCGTTTTGGGACGATAAGCGTGTGTCCTCTGCTGACGGGGTTGGTCGCGCAGGGCAATTGCGGATTCATTTTCGTTAATCCATAGTTGCTGATTTAGGAATGGGGACTCTGCGCTAAGGCGAGTGATATTTGTTGGCATTTCGAATCCGAGGAAGTTGTGTACCGCTTCTCCAGCCAGTACCGTTACGGTCGTGTTTGTGAGCCAGGGGGAGATTTTAGCAGGGTGCAATGCATCGGACAGCAAGCATGCACCATATAGTAGACTTGTCCGAGTAGGTGAGGACACCCTAGTTAAAAAAGGAAAATAATGATGGGAAAACAAAACGAGCTTCCGGATTATGTTTCCCAGTAAAACGACTAAGACATTTTTGTCCATATCGCTAGCCGCTGGCCCTAATCCCGAGGACCCGATCTCTAATGAACAGTTCCTGAGTTCGTTTCTCGATTACGGGTGTTGGTTCAGGAGTGTGGCCGCGCATGTCCATTTGCAGACACTAGAACGTACCGATGCTCAGCCTATCGAGAGGTTAGCTGCGCTCACTGCTTTTTATCAACTTGCAGGGCAGGCAGTTGAGGATGTCCTCTCAAACTTAATAGCCTGGACAATCTGGGCTGACGATAAGAATCAAAGTCTGCCTGATATATTTGATCGACTTTCGCTCCGGTTTAATATCCCGGAGAAGCCGATTGACGATAAATATATAGCCGTCATAAAAAAGAAGTTTAGAGAAACTAGGAAGCGAGTTGACCTACATCCTAGAGAGTACTTGCGGGCTCTATTAGAATTTTCGGATGCAGAATTGCCAATTCTGTTGGGAATTGTATGGAAACGAAATCCAAGCGTCAAACTTGTTCCGTCTAAGTTTCGGCAACTCTGGGATCGCTTGCCGAAATTTATTCGGGGAACCATTCGACCTTTAACAACTGATTCGGGTGCCTTGCTCGCCGCCTGTTACAACAAAGTTAAACATGGTCCACAGCTCGTGGTTAGCCGGCCCATTGATGGTGCTTTAGGTCGCGGCCATTCAATCGAAGATATAGAACGCGACCAGGCAAGCACATTGTCAGTCCGTTTGCTTATGGATGGTGCACGCACGCAGGAGACCACAGAAGAGACAAAAGACAGTATCCGGGTTGCCCCTTTTTTAATTGATGACCGATCGAACATCAAGCGGTGGTATTTCCAGCAATTGGTTCATACGGCAAGTGCACTTTATACAATAGGCACCTGGATCTTTAATACTACGTATAAGGATAAAAAAAGAGGTTCCGGGGCACCAAACGAGTTTGTTCATAAGATTGTGACAGAACAAGGGCTGCACCTGAAAAATACGTTCGATGAAGATTCTTTGACCTGGAGAATGTAGGCATAGCAGTTATCGATGAGTAAAGAAGAAATGGCCAATGAATCCTCAAAGAATTTATGAAGATCTGGGTCAGCATACACGCCTGTTGTTCGGCCTGGGCATCCCAATCGTGAACGGCATCGCAATCCGTGCTAGAGCAGCACCAGCTGCCAGTCTATTTTGTGTCTATAAGGTCCTTGCGCGTCACTTTAAGTGGCGCGATAACTGAATCGCGCCACATTTGTATATCCTTTGTCGACCTACTCTATGTGCCACCGCCATGTGCGGTTGGCCTAGGTGACCGCGGTCCGCACTGGCAGTTGCCGAAGCCCGTCGAGCAAAACGCGCGTCGCACGGCAGTCATCCTGGTTGTAGTCGAGGATGCGCTGCTTGATGGCCGGGTCGTTGCTTTGGACCCACCGATCAAACCACTCGATTGAAGCCGCCCCCGATGGGTGAGCGTCGCGCCAGACAAATCCCAGATACTTCGCGAGCGTCTTGATCGAATAGTCCTTCGTGGGCCATTCGCTATGCCTGCGAACGACATCGAAATAGAGGTCGATGGCGTTGGTGAAAAGCGCCTCCACCTCATCTTCGGTACAGACATCCGGGTACTTTTGCCGGAGTTTGCGCCAGATCGTGCGTTCGTATTTGGAGTAGTAGTAAATCGCCGCATCGGGCTTGCCCCGCAGATACGCCCATGCCTGCATGAACGCGGCCTCCTCGGCCGTAGTCGTGGGTTCATCGGCAAAACAGGCGATATAACGCTCGGTAGTGTTGTCTCCCCCGCGACGCTCGACAAACCCATGGAGATAGCAAACATCGCGCATTGGGTCGACCTCGATGTCGAAGAAAATCTCGGTGTCGCGCGCAGGGAGTGCCACGGCTTCCTTGAGATAGGGCCGGGGATTAGACGACATGATCAGCACCGCGCGCTGCTTGAGCTTGGCAAGGGTGTCAGGACCAATGCCGGCAAACACGGTTTTCTTGCCCTTGATGCAGGTGCTCAGGTTGAGCTGGGCCAGGTTTTTCACCGTCCTGACATTCGAGGAGAGTACATCGCGTTTCGCGCGTCCCAGTTCTGGGAGCAGGGTGAGGTCGTTGGCCGCCGTGAGATCATCCACGCAGGCCGTGTACCAGTGGCACTGTTTGCACACCGCGCCGTAGGCGGGCAGTGTTTTCTCAGCCTGGCCGACGATCCCTTTGGTCTCGGCCAGAGATTTGGCATAGATATCCCACATCGACTCGGGCGTCCTGGAACCCAGTGCGGCATTTAGCTCATACGGCACTTCTTCGCCGTGCACATCCCAGATGAACCCGCGTCGGCCGGCCGAAAGCTTGAGGCGCTCGAGGATATTGACGTAGAGCGCGAGCTGCACGCCGTAGTGCTTTTTGAGCCGGTTGTCATCCTCATCGCCTTCCTCGCCCGCGCCCGACTTGATGTCACCGGGTATGTATCCGGTGCCTTCCAGGCGAAGCAGATCGGGATCGCCGAGCAGTTCACCCGCGTGGAGACGCCCGCCGTAGATGAGCGGCTCACCGCGCGCCATGGCCTCGCGCGTCAGCCGTTCCTTCTCATCGCCGCCGTAAATGGAGAGATCGAGAAAGGGAGTGTCGAGCCCGGAGATGACTTCCCTTTCATATAGATTGCCGCGCTCCCACAGGAGCTGCACGAAGGGGTTGACCGGATCCCGGCGCACCGGATCAGCGAACAGATCCATCGACACCCGGTGCGGACATTGGATGAGGTCATAGAGAATGCTGGCGGTAATGGGGACGGGCATGTCGTTCGCTTCCCTGGTCGGCGCCAATTTCAGTCATCATGCTTCCGGCATTTACTGTTTGATAGGATTACCCGCAAGATCACACCAAGGGGGCCAAAACATGAAAGCTGTACTTACATAAATTGTGCGTTTAAGAGCACTTTATTATGCTTAAGATGCTATTCAGAGCACTATAGTTGTAATTTAGGCATTGAATATATATGCTCTTAAGAGCATTATAAACTATTTAAAGTGCTCGTGAGGAAACATGGTCGCTCGCAATCAGCTACTTGTTGCACCGCCGTACCCGGTCGAACAGGCCCTAAAACGCCTGGGCGATAACCTTCGCACGGCCAGAATTCGGCGGAATTACACAATCGAAGAGGTCGCCGAGAAGATCGGCACGGGACGGCGCGCCGTGATGGATGCCGAAAAGGGCAAGCCCTCAACCGGCACTGGCGTCTATGCCGCGTTGCTTTGGGTCTATGACCTGCTTGAGCCCCTTGAGGACCTCGCGAGTCCGGTTAAGGACAAGCAAGGCCTTACCTTGGCGGCTGCCAAAGCGAAGAAGCGCGCCCGCAAGAGCGCGGGACTCGAAAATGAGTTCTAAGTCCTCTGTATCCGAGTGCTTTGTCTACATCACGCTACCCGGTGCCGTATTACCGGTAACGGCGGGCAGGTTTGTGCTGACAAAAAGCCGAAAGGGCGATCCGCTCGGACGGTTTGTCTACGGCCGCTCCTATCTCGACAACCCTGAGGCGGTTCCCATTGACCCGGTCGAACTCAAACTCTCGGATGACACCTACGAGACGGTTCAACTGAATGGCGTCTTCGGCGCTTTACGCGATGCCGGACCGGATTACTGGGGCCGCCGTGTGATTGAGAAGCATGCTGGCAAGGCGCAACTGGGTGAGTTGGACTACCTTTTGGAGTCGCCGGATGATCGTGCCGGCGCTCTCGGCTTTGGATTGAACAAGGTCCCTCCCGCCCCCAAGCGGAAATTCAACCAGACTCTCGATCTCGAAAAACTCCAGTCACTCGCCGACGCGCTGGTCAGAGACGAGATTCCGAACGATCCCGAAGCCGCGCAGGTGCAGGACCTGATGCTGCTCGGCACTTCGATGGGCGGAGCCCGTCCGAAGGCCGTCGTGCAGGACAATGACGGACTCTGGATCGCGAAATTCAATCGGCCGGATGATAGATGGAACAACACGCGGGTCGAGCATGCCATGCTGCGACTGGCACGGCAGTGCGGAATCAATTCTGCCGAAAGCCGGATCGAACCGGTCGGCGGCAAGGATGTCCTGCTGATCAAGCGCTTCGACCGTGAAAAGACGGGGAAGGGCTATACGCGCGCGCGCATGGTCAGCGGCCTGACCATCCTGCGCGCCGATGAAGCGCCCGAAATGAGAACGCGCTGGTCCTACGTGCTCCTGGTCGAAGAGCTGCGCCGGATCGTCGCCGAACCGAAGAAAGACGCACGCGAACTGTTCCGCCGGGTATGTTTCAATGCGTTAATCTCGAATATCGACGATCATCCGCGCAACCACGCCCTGCTCGCCAAGGACAAGGATTGGAGGCTGTCACCTGCCTATGATTTGACGCCGTCCGCGCCCGTTAGCCTGGAGCGCCGCGACCTTGCCTTGGACTGCGGTGATATGGGGCGCTTCGCCAATGCCCGGAATATTCTCTCCCAGCATGCGCGGTTCCTGCTTGCAACGGGCGAAGCCGAGAAGATTGTCACCGACATGAAAGATCAGGTTGCCGCCACGTGGTATGACACTGTTCGTGCCAGCGGTGTTTCCGAAGGCGACGCGGAATCCATTCGCGGGGCCTTTGTCTATCCTGGATTTTCCCTGTGAGTCTGGGCTGGCCCGCCGAGGGAGGAGGCGAGTGCCACGGGTAAGGGGCGCGCGGTCCTGGTGCTACAATTTGACAAGGATGCCCGGCCCATTCATGTTGTATGGGGGATTCCGAAGGGATTCACTTCCCCGGCCGTGATTGTAACCGCTTATCGCCCCGATCCCGACCGATGGGACAGATCCTTTACCAGGAGAAGAGGCCAAGATGAGCAAGCGCCATAGAATCAAATATGTGCACGAAGGCAAGTACGTTGCCGAGGTAGATGTCGAGCTTCTCGAAGATGAGACGGAATGGTCACCGTACTTGTCGGTAGGGGACGCCTACAAGCTCGATGATGTACGCGATGCGCTAAGGCGCGGCGATATCGCGGCCGCGGCCAAGCTCGCGCGTGTATTTGCACTCCAGCCAGTCGCCCTCTCGCGGTAACGCGTAACAACCACTTCAAGAACAACGCGTAGTACTGGCGCAGATACGCACCTCAAGCGAGCGTTTTCCATCAGATCATCGCGCAGGATGTATCTCGACGTGGCGGCATCCGTTGATATAAGTTGTTGTGACCTATTGCGTGTACGAAATTGGAGGGCCAGTAGTGCTATAGCATGACACTGACTCTGACCCCCGAAGAACTGATTGATCTTACTCATCGGACACGCCCGAAGGCGCAGCTCCGTGCTCTGCGCGCCATGGGAATTGAGGCAAAACAACGCCCGGACGGATCGGTGGCTGTACTTCGCACCGCCGTCGAGGCTAGCATGGGCGGAGCTACCCCCAATCGCAACACGATAAGAAAAACCGAACCAGACTGGGAAGCCCTAGATGCGCTGATAAAGAAACGTACATCCTAGCAGCCTGTGCGTGGTGAATTCTAATCATGCCGGCACAAGGTACCGGGATCAATCAAGAATCTGATTACCCGTTTTTCGCGACCCAAAAACACTACAATAGCTCTCAAAACTTTTTGTAACTCATTGATGCATAATGTCCGATAGTGACGGAAAATGCATGATGCATCGCTACAGTTTTTTCCTGCAGTGGGTTGAACAAGAAGGAAAAATCGCGACATCGCCTGCTGACTTTTAACCAGTTGGTCGGAGGTTCAAATCCTCCACGGCCCACCATTAAACAATCACTTAGCGCACGTCTCGGACAAGGGCTGTCCGATAAAACTCCGATTGTCCGATAGCCGTCCTGTTTGAGCGGCGTCTCGCGCTCAGGACGCTGCGGGTATAGAGGCGCCGCGTGGCTGTACTGTCAACGCGAGCAAGTAGCTGTTGAGCGTGCGCAAGTGTCTCGGCATCCGAAGCGCACTTCGCCCGCAGGTCGTGTTCAGTGAAACGCCGTGTGACACAGGGATGGTCCGGAAAATTCGAATCCAGACGACGTCATGGTCTCGAGTTCGAGTCTACTGCTTCAGCCATCCCGTGGAAATTGCGAAAAAGCTCACGCTTCCGACGATGATCCATAATACAAGCCCGTGGACGAACGGACGAAATCTGATGCTCTTCAGAGATGAACGGGCCAAGCCACTGCCGATCAGGAATAAAGTTAGCACGAGGGTTCGCTGCGAGATGTCAGAAACCACATGACCGGCCGGTATGAGCGCAGGCGCCCAGGTGACGAGAGCCGCCATCAAGAGAAACCCCAGAATGAACCAAGGCCGCCTCACTTTGGTCTGAGCGCTTGCTCCATCCTTTCGCATCCAGAATGCGCTGACCACAAACACCACCGGAACGATCCAGAGCGCTCGAGCCAATTTCACGGTTGTGGCGACCTCCAGCGCTCTGGCCCCGTATTGCGACGCCGCTCCGACCACCGAGCTCGTGTCGTGGATGGCCAATGCGCTCCAAAGGCCGAACTGGTTTTCATCGAAGCCCACCCTGTGCCCGATCCAAGGGAACAGAAACAGCGCCAAAGCGTTTAGAAAAAATACGATCGTCAGAGACAGCGATACTTCATGATCCTTGGTCCGCATGGTTGATGCGACCGCGGCGATCGCACTGCCCCCGCAAATCGCCGTGCCCACTGAGAGCAGAAGCGAGGTCGTATAATTAGTTCGGGTCAGCCTTCCCAGCATGAGGCCGAGAACCAGCGTCATCGATATGCCTACGGCGGTATAGAGCGCGCCATGCATTCCGACGGCGGCAATGGTCATTAGATTCATCGCCGCGCCAAGTCCGATGACGGATACCTGCAGCAGTATGGGCGCGCAGCTGCGAGTCGTCGCAAGGTAAGGATTGCCGATAGTGAGGGCGAAGAACATACCCATCATGAGTGCGATGCCGGCCGATACGATTGGCAGCAGCGTAAATAAACCGGCCACAAGAAAGAGAACCCGGGCGATCGTGGTTTTAGACGCCCATATCGGAGCTCGAAAGCGGGCAAGCGCGCGGGTTACCGGCGGCAGCGATCGGGTCGCGGTATTCAACCCGAAACCGATCAAGTAAAGGATTCTTAAGCCTCCACGCTGCAGGACAGGCAGCGCAGCAGTTTCATGCGCTGAATCTCGTGTCGCAGGCTTTATGTGGGCCTGTGTTGGTAATTTCACTTTAGAGTCCAAGCGTGACAGCGGTCTAACCGATGCCATGTCGGACCATTGGGTTGAAGACAATCCCTGCCTTAGGCAACTGCAAGGAATATGCCAAGGAAAGCGGCGTCGCGAGGCGTAGCGAGCAACTACAAAATGCAGAAACCAGGATTAAAAAATGCCTTCAGACGTGCGGTTGCGAGAGGGTACAAGGATGGTGGCTTCTTGGAAATTGGTTCACCCACTTGTTTCTCAGGTACTAACACGATAGACAAATCTTATATATCCCATACAAAAATTTGCATCCCGGATTATCCATCTGTTTGAAAAGGCAGACTTATTGAGTTGGCACGTAGGTTGCTTCCCCCTTATCCGGTGGTTTAATTGTAAGGAGAGTATTCATGAACGCAGAATCCCTTATGCACAAAATCCAATTGGTAGTTTTCTTATCCGTGTTAAATATATTCGGCACCATGGTCATGGCGGCCCAGACACACAGTCCTAATAGTGCCGCTGTTCATAGTTCGGCTGTCACGGCAGAATCCGTAGATCAGATTTACCGGCTTAACCCCTATTAGACTCAATCGAATTGGCCACGGACGGCCAGGGCTTTAAGTCCTGGGTCGTGGGTGGCGTCTCTAATTCTGTACCTGTGCCGCAAAGATAATCTATTGTCCAGCGGGAATGGCGGTTGAGACTCGCGCCGGCTTGCTGAGCATTTGCGATGTGGCAATATTTTAAAGACCATCCAGTCGAGCGGCCTTCCAGTGGCCCACCGGCCAATTTATGCCGGTCTTTAAAATGCCAGTTGTCCTTTAGCCTTAAACACACATTCAACAACACCTGTATAGCTGGCATTAACCTTGCAGTTGGAAGATATGGGCATGAGCAACAAAGCTAGATCGGCCTGGAATAAGCAGGCTCGGGCTTCCCGTCGAGTTATGTTGGTTTTCTTGACCACGCGGCAGGCAACCCACGTCCGGAGCGATACGCAATTATGATGAACGACCTAAGTATCAAGATGCGGCTCTACATCAACATGGGTTTGGCGCTCATGGTGATGTTGATTTTAACAGGGGTGGATCTCTACAGCGTCAGACAGGGTTCGAGCGCGCTTGAATCTGTCTACGAGCGCTGGGTGGTCCCGACATCGGATCTCACGGCTGTTGACGCCGATCTGAAGGATTTGCGGTTCCGCATGGCGGCCTATCTTGTGGATCAGATGCCGGCGGTAGGCAATATCAATCAGCTCGGCGAGGCGCGCATGCAGGTCCCGGAGCACTGGAAGAAATACAAAGAGCTTACGGAACAGGACAAACTCAGCGACGAGGCGCGCGAGCTGATCGGAAAGATCGACAGTCAAATTGCGATTCTGGAGCCTTTTCTGGGCAAGTTGGAGGCGGCCTACCGCGCGAACAGAAAAGCGCAGGTAGCCTCGATGCTGGAAAATGAATGGCCGCGTGTCCATGCCGGTTTGCTGAAGCCGATCTCCAGTCTGCTGGAGACCCAAACGGCCGCGGTCAAGAGTACCTATGATCACTATGCGGCCGACGGCTGGCGGCTCATCACGTTTGTGCTGATCGTGCTCGTGGCCGTTATGGTAGTAATGATCTATTCCGGATTGCGTAACGTTCAGGCTATTGGCAAACCGCTCGAGCAGGCGGCGTCCCTGGCCGCGCGCATTGCCTCTGGTGATCTCACCGGCAAAGTTGAAGTACGCAACCATGACGAAGTCGGGCGACTGTTGATGGCGCTGAAGCAAATGAACGATAACCTGCTACGGCTGGTGGACAACATCCGCCGCAGTGCCGACTCGGTTGCCCACGGCTCGCAAGAAATGAGTTCCGCTGCCGAACAATTGTCGTCTTCCGCGCAGGAGCAGGCCAGTTCACTCGAGGAAACCGCTGCTTCGATGGAAGAGATGACCAGCACCGTGAAACAGAACGCCGACAACGCGCTGCGGGCGGATAAAGTCGCCTCGGAGGCACGTGAGTCGGCCAACGAAGGCGTGGTCATGTCGTCGTCGGTGCGCCGCTCCATGGAGGCGATCAACGCCAGCAGCACCAAGATCGCCGACATCATCGGTGTCATCGACGAAATCGCCTTCCAGACCAACCTGCTGGCGCTGAACGCCGCGGTCGAGGCGGCCCGCGCCGGCGAGCAGGGGCGCGGGTTCGCGGTGGTCGCCGCCGAGGTGCGCAACCTTGCGCAGCGCAGCGCGTCCGCGGCCAAGGAGATCAAGGCGCTGATCCAGGACAGCGTGGAAAAAGTCCAGGACGGAACGCAACTCGTCAGCGCCTCCAGCAAAACGCTGGAGGGAATCGTCGAAAGCGTCAAGAACACGGCCGAGATCATCGCCGAGATCAGCGCCTCCAGCCAGGAACAGGCCTCCGGCATCGAGCAGGTGAACCGCGCCATCATGCAAATGGACGGCGTCACCCAGTCGAACGCCGCCCAGGTCGAGGAGCTGTCCGGCACCAGCCAGTCATTGGCTGAGCAGGCGGAACAGCTGCAGGAACTGGTTGCTCAATTCAAGATCAACTCCGAGCGACCGGAGCGGGTTTCCGTCTCGGCGCCTTCCTCCGCTGCGCCGGCCTCTAGGGCGGAATCTAAACGCACGGAGGAAAAGATTTCCTCGAAGGTCCTGCCTCTTCGACCCCAAGCGCGGGGAGCCGCGGTACGTGCAGCAAAGCTGGATCTCGAGGATTTTTGAAACATATGTTGTTTATCAAAGGAGATCAAACCATGTCTATCCTTATTGTAAAGCTCAGAAAATTTCTCTATGGCCTGTTAGGTTTCGCGGTCTTGGCGTTCCCGACTCTGGCTTTGGCGTCCGGGCCTCAGACGCCCGAGTCCATCCCGGGAGTGACGGTGGTCACCGCCGAGAAGGCGAAGGCCATGATGGATAGCGGCGTGCTGATGGTGGACACGCGCGTTGCCAACGAGTATGTCGAGCAGCACATCAAGGGAGCCATTAGCATTCCATACAAGGAAAAGAGCGACAAATCTGTACACTTCGACGCACGCCAGGACAGTTTTGATCTTGCGAAGCTGCCCACGGATAAAAACACATCGGTGATTTTTTATTGCAACGCGGGCGAGTGCTGGAAAAGCTACAAGTCTAGCGTGGCCGCCGTCAAAGCCGGGTACAAGAATGTCTACTGGCTGCGTGGTGGGATTCCGGAATGGAAATCAAAAGGTCTGCCGGTCGAGTAGGCTTGGCAGGCGCGCGTGGCCGTACCAGAATACTGGTCGAGTTTTCAATTCCGTTTTTGAGGAGCATTTTCAGTAACGCATACAGAAAAAGTTTCAAGAGCAGAAACGCTCCCAAAAACCGCCGAGGCAATACGCGCACATTCGTAGGATGTCCGAAGGTTCTTCAGGACATCAAGGGATCTCCAAAGGGCAGGGACGGTGTTGGTTTAATCGTTACACGTGCCAGCCCGTAAAAGGGGATTGCTATGTACCATGTCAGCCGGAAGTTTTTATTTTTTCTATTGATGGCCGGGGTTGCTGTTTGTCAGTCCATCGCAACGGGGGCCGAGAAGAGCAATGAGTTCCCGCTGCGCTGGCGTTACCCGGACGTAAAAACCCTCTCGACCGAGGAATTCTACAAGATGCACGATCGCGTCCTGGTCGTGGACGCCCGCACCAAGTTCGAATGGGAGACGATGCGCGTCAACGGTTCGATCAACGTGCCGGTGGATGAAGTCGACACCGGCAGGAACCGCGCGTTCGAGGCGGGTATCTCAAAGGTGCAGAAGTCCAACACTCAACCGATAGTTTTCTACTGCAATGGCAAGGCATGCGCCAAATCCTATGAAGCGGCGCGGCGGGCACAACGCGCCGGCATGACCGACATTTACGCGTATGACGCCGGGATCTTTGACTGGGCTAATGCCCATCCGGATCTCACCACGCTATACGAAAAGACGCCGATCGACAGGTCGGACCTTATAAGCCCCGCCGACCTCAAGGCACACATGCTACCGGCCAAGGATTTTCGCGCCAGGGCAAATGCCGACAAATGCAGCTGCATCATCGTGGATATCCGCGACCGGGGACAGCGCGGTTTCTTGCTGTTTCCGATGCGTGAGGAGCATGTGAAGGTTGACGATAAGGCCGCGCTGAATGCCTTGATAGAACAAGCAAAGCTGCAACGGAAGACTTTGCTCATTTATGACGCCGTGGGCAAGCAGGTTATGTGGTTGCAATATTATCTGGTGCGGCATGGGGCCAAAGATTATTTCTTCATGCAAGGCGGAGAAGAGGGATATGTGTCCTCGCTGCCTTAGGCGCACATGTAAATCTCGTAGCCGTATAGCGACAGCATCGTCTGAAGGGCCAATGCTGCATCAAGAACAGAGGCCGGAACAGTGTGAGAGTTGATAACCTCGGGGTTATCTCGGGAGTTATTGCGCAACGCTGTGCCAGAGATGATCTCCGGTTTGAAGGCCTGCCGATCTAGCCGTTAATTTGTCTTTCTCAAGTAGCAGGTGGGGTCAGCGGTTCTTCCTTGTTATAATCGCCTGACTCAAGTCCGATATCTCCACCTAGGAAGATGCATGTCTAATTAACTAAGCAGCGGTATCTGGTTTTATCGTGGATTAACTGCCCTTAACTCGGGAAAAGTATTAGACACCATCGTACACTTTATTTTTTGTTCTCATCGACTTACGACCAAAGTGGCAACAAGCTTTTAACCAGTTGGTCGGAGGTTCAAATCCTCCACGGCCCACCATTCAATAATCTACTTGGCGCATGTCATTGTCTGAAGGCAGGCCCAGCCCCCGATCCAGAGAAGACAACCCTAGCCAGGTCAGGTTACAGGATCGCGCGGAAGTACGGATACCAGACGACCATCAGCATGGCCGCGAGCAGCAGTTGTAAAAACACGATGTACTTGAGGCGAGCACGCTCGGCACCGCGCTGGTCCACCATGAATACCGCGCTCATCATGGCGTCGAGCAGCAGCACCAGAAACACCATCGGCACGAGCGTCGGCACTATCAGGGTCAGGATCATCCCCCAACTGTGATATTCCGGGCGCGTGCCGGGGGCGGGCGCGGCGAACAGCAGCGCCAGCGCGGGGAGTATCAGCATGATGCGCAAGGTACCGAGGCGGGTCAGGACAGCGGGCAGTACGCGGCGCGGTGCGGTGGTATTCTTGCGGCTCATCTTGGAGGCGAAGTATACGCGAGTCATGGTCACGGCGCGCGTTTGCCGGCACGGCTTGCCAACGGGACGACCGTGCCCGGCCCGAGGCCTGGCGCAAGTCGTGGCCAGGCGGGCCTGAAGAATGGCCGCGGGCGCGGAGCTTATGCACAGCGACGGTATCCAGGATCGGCTTTCGCTGGATATATTCCGCCATACGCCCACGGGACAAGGCCTTGATCCGGCCCACCCTCCACGGCCCACCCTGTTTGGATAAACTGTCATTCGTTGACGTGCATGACGATGAATTCAGATAGATTATCTGCGCCTTCTCCGGAGACGAAAAACCAGCGGCTGTTTTTCGCGCTCTGGCCGTCTCCTGAACTGAGCCGCGAGCTTTACCGCGTCGCAGGGCGGATACTGAAGCACGAGGGACGACGTGTGCCGCCGGAGAACATTCATCTGACGCTGGCGTTTCTCGGCTCCGTGGCGGCTTCATTCAGGCAATGCGCCGAGCAGGCGGCTTCCGCGATTCAGGTCGAACCTTTTACTCTGATGCTGGAACAGACCGGCTGCTGGCCGAAGCCGGGCATTTTCTGGGCGGCGCCGCGGCACACCCCCGGGCCCCTGTCGGATCTGGTGCGGCAATTGAACGCCGGATTGTCCGGTTGCGGTTACGTGCCGGAGAGTCGGCCGTATGCGGCGCATGTCACGCTGGCGCGTCAGGTGCGCCGGGAGATCAAGAACGTCGTGATCGAGCCAATGAAGTGGGAGGCAAGCCGCTTCTCCCTGGTGCAATCGCTTACCCGCGCCGAAGGTGCGCGCTACGAGATCGTCCGTTCCTGGGAACTCAATCCGCCGGCGCCCTGAGCACCTGGCCCTGGGACGGCAGCTTCGAGTACAGCAGGGCGCGCATCGTCACGAGGTTCGACAACGAACCTTCGTGCGCGAAGATCTTCAGCGCGTTGCGTCCGCGGCGCTCGGCCATGCACTCGCGTCGACGCAGATCCTCTATCCGCAGCAGCGGATCGCTGTAGGAAAAATAGGCCACGCGTTCGCGGCGCCGGATCAGTTCGAGGGTGACGGTGCGGCTGCGCAGGTCGCCGCGCGCGCCGATGACCAGGGCGAGTTCGCCGCGCTTGACGATCAGATAGCTGAAGTAATTGGTGTTGCTGGCGGTGCAGATCAGCTTGGCGATATCCTGTTGCACCAGCGTCACGGTATCGGCACGCTTTTCTTCGTGCTGACACTTGCCGCGCGCCTGCGCATCCCTGAGCTGGCTGGCGATTTCGTCCGGGGTAAAGCGACCGGTCATGGGTAGCAGGCCGTTCCGTCTACCAGCGCGCGTACAGCTTGCCGTTTTCCACCTTGGCGTCGAAACGCTTCAGCGGCCGGTTGCCTTTTTCCACGCAGGCGCCGGTCTTGATATCGAAGGCCCAGTGATGCTTGGGGCAGGTGAGGCGGAAACCCTCGAGCGCGAGATGCGGGATGTTGGTGACCTGGTGCGGGCAGCGGCTGTCGTAGACATGGAACTCGCCGTTGGCGCGATAGATGAAAAGGCTGCGTCCGTCGCTGTCGCAGTAGGTGATCTTGTTGTCCGGTATCTGGTCCGCCGCGCGCACTTCGTGCCAGCGTTTTTCGGCGCCGAGATTTTCGGCGCGAAACTCGGGAATGTCCATGTCGAGCAGGATGTCGATGGCCCAGACGATCTTGGCCAGGCCGAGCGCGGGAAACGCGTGCAGGATGGCGTCGAGGATTTCGCTCGGCGTGGCGCCGGCGTCGAGCGCGCGCGGCAGGTACTGGCGAAGGCCCTTTTCGGTCTGGGTGGCGATCTTGGTGATGACGGTGATCAGCATCCGCGTCTTCGGATCGAGCGACTTGCCCGTCTCCTTGAGGAAGGTCAGATAGGCCTTCATCGCGTTGGGGCGGGTTCTGACCAGATAATCCAGGGCGTCACTCATCTCGGAAATCTCCTGTTGTTATAGAGAGGCGGAAGTGTCTCGAAATGAGAGCCGCCTTGTCAGCGATTATTATGCGTAATAACGGACGAGAGCGTCAGCCGTCCAAAAGAGATAATCCCCGGTTTCAGGCGGTGGCGCGCGACCGGAAAGGCTCAGGCGCCGAGAGGGATATATTTGGTGGGCAATACCCCGTACTCGCCCGGCGGCAGGACTTTGCGGATTTCCAGTTCACGGCCGGGTCCCGCCCCTTCCTGGTGCATCAGATCGATGACCTTGGCCGGCGTAAAAGGGGTCTTGTCCGGATTGAGCACCATGGCCACCTTGGGTTTCAGTCGGCGCGACCGGTTGACGGAAATGACCACGCCGATGGCGCCGGTGCTGAGCTCGACGACGCTACCGATCGGGTAGATGCCCATGCACTGGATGAACTGCTCGACCAGGACCGGCTGAAAATCCCGGCCGCGCCATGAATACATTTTTTTCAGGGCGTCGTGCGCCGACATGCCGGCGTGGTAGGAACGGTCCGAGGTGATCGCGTCGTAACAGTCCACGATCGCGCCGATGGAGCCGAACAGACCGATGTCGTCTCCCTTCGCGCCCACCGCATAGCCGCCGCCGGCGTAGCGCTCGTGGTGGAACCGGGCGACGTCGATCGCGACCGAAGGAATGCCGTGGGTCTGTTCGAGAATGTCGACACCGCACGGGACGTGGCTTTTCATCAGGGTGAATTCCTCCTCCGTCAGCTTGCCCGGCTTGTTGATGATGTCGTTCGGGACTTTCATTTTCCCGACGTCATGCAGCAGCGCGCCGATCCCGAGCATGTTCAGCTCCTCGTCCGAGAGATTCAGATGGCGGCCGAAGGCGAGCGCGAGCACGCAGACGCGCAGGCTGTGGAGCGCGGTGTATTCGTCCTTGTTCTTGAGCTGGTTGAGGCACATGAGCGCGTCCGGATTGCGGATGACGCTGTCGACCATGTCGGCGACGATTTTTTTCGCGCCGCTGGTGTCGATGCTGCGGCCGAGCCGCACGTCTTCCATGATGTCGTACACCGCCTCGCGGGTCTTGGTGACGACGATCTTGGCCTGGCCGATTTCCTCGTCGAGGGTGGTGAGATCCTGGTATCGCGGCGGCTGGCGGTGCCACGGCGCGAAACTCTCCACCACCTTTTCGAGGTGCACTACGCGTTCCCGGGAGTTGTCTCCACCGGCCACTGCCGTAAACGATGTGCCCACGGGTCGCCGCGGTTTGGGCGAAACATCGGTCCCTTCCTCGGTGTCGATGAAGACATGCTGGCAATGGCGCTTGAGCTCCTCGATTTCCTCGTCCGATACGATCTGGAAGCCCTGAAACAGAAACGGCGTATCGCGCCAGTTCCGGTCCAGCTCGGAGACGTACATGCCCGGACGCAGGTCCGCGACGGGAATCTTTTTCTTCATAATCCTAAAGATAGCAGCAAGAACCACGCCAAAACGGCGTGGTTTTCAGCGGGCGGGAGTCAAACGGGGTTCAGGCTTTCTTTTTGTTTTCAAGCAGTTCGTAAATCATCGGCGTGAGGATGACTTCCATGGCAAAACCCATTTTCCCGCCGGGCACGACGATGGTGTTGGGCCGGGACATGAAGGAATCATGAATCATGCTCAAAAGGTAGGGGAAATCGACCTTTTTCGGATTGCTGAAGCGAATTACCACGAGGCTCTCATCCGGCGTCGGGATGTCGCGCGCGATGAACGGGTTGGAGGTGTCCACCACTGGCACGCGCTGGAAGTTCACATGCGAGCGCGAGAACTGCGGCGTGATGTAGTGCACGTAGTCGTACATGCGACGCAGAATGGTGTCGACCACGGCCTCGGCGGAATAGCCGCGCTCGGCGGTGTCGCGCTGGATTTTCTGGATCCATTCGAGATTCACGATCGGCACCACGCCGACCAGCAGGTCCACCCATTTGGCCACGTCCACGCCGGCCTTGGCGTCAACCGCGCCGCCGTGCAGGCCTTCGTAGAACATGAGATCGGTGCCCGCGGGAATGTTTTCCCAGGGCGTGAACTCGCCACCCTTGAGAGTCGTGCTGAGCCGTTTGTTGTGTTCGGCGGCTTCCTCTTCGCTGTGCAGGTAATAGCGTTTCTTGCCGGTGCCGGTTTCGCCATAGGTCTTGAACTGTTTCTCCAGTTCGTCGAACAGGTTGGCTTCGGGACCGAAGTGGCTGAAGTGGCGGTTGCCGCCGGCCTCGGCCTTTTTCATCGCTTCGCGCATCTCGACGCGGTTGTAGCGGTGGAAGCTGTCGCCTTCCACGATCACCGGGTTGATCTGCGCGCGCCGGAAGATATGTTCGAACGCGCGCTTGACGGTGGTGGTGCCGGCGCCGCTCGAGCCGGTGATGGCGATGATCGGGTGCTTCTTGGACATCGAATGAGTTCCTTGAGGTCGCTAAAGGCGGGTTATTCTATCGAAAGGCGAAGAATTTTACCTCAGGGGGGACAAATGGATACCACCGCCGGGCTGACACACCGCCCGGCGGTGTGTCAGGCGGCGTAGCCGGGGTTGCCGGCGGCGCCCTTGAGCCGGGGAATATAGGGCTGGCCGACGTGGACGGTTTTCGCGGCGCGCAGGTAGTCGGCTACCACGTCCCAAACCGGCTTGCCGGGCTCGATCGGCTGCACGCTGGCCCAGCCGGCGACCTTGTATTTCTTCGCGGCGTCGAGCGGTTTGCCTTTGATCGTCACGTTCTGGATGCGCCGGCCGTGCCGCTGGGTCAGGTCGAGCGTGTACTGCAGGCCGCCGACGCGCACCATGTCGCCGCCCTGCTGATAATACGGATCGGGGTGGTACAGGTTGTCGGCGATGTCTTCCATGATGATCTTGATCTGCTCGCCGCTGAGCTGATTCACCGTGGCGGTGGCGTAGGTGATCGCGGTCTGGTCCATAAGATGATCCATGGTGATCGCGTCACCCGGCAGCAGCGTGGTACCCCAGCGGAAACCGGGCGAGAACGCCATGTCCGCGCCCTGGACTGCGAGCAGCGCATCGATGATCAACTGGTCGAAGGTGCCGTTGAAATTGCCGCGCCGGTAGAGCAGCCCCTCGGTCACCGCGAGTTTCTCGGCGAGCCTGTCGGCATAGGGCGCACGCACTTTTTCGATATAGGCGGTCATCTCCTTGTCGGCCGGCAGCAGGTTCGCGAACACCGGCAGCAGCTTGTAGCGGTAGCCGCGCAGCTTGCCGTCCTTCACGTCGAGGTCGAGCAGCGACAGGAATTTCCCGTTGCAGCCGGAATTGATGACGAGCGTCTGGCCGCCGCGGTTTCTGACCAGGGTCGGCGCCGGCACGGCGTCGTGCGTGTGCCCGCCGAGGATGGCGTCGATGCCGCGCACGCGGCTCGCCATCTTGAGGTCCACGTCCATGCCGTTGTGCGACAGCACCACGACCAGCTGCGCGCCCTTGCCGCGCGTCTCGTCGACCATTTTCTGCATGTGGTCGTCATTGATGCCGAAGGTCCAGTCCGGGATCAGATAGCGCGGATTCGCGATCGGCGTGTAGGGGAACGCCTGGCCGATGATCGCGACCGGCACCTTGTTGATCTCGCGGATCACGTAGGGTTTGAAGATGAGCTCGCCCCAAGTGGCGTCGTTGACGTTCTGCGCCAGAAAGTCGATCTTGTCCTTGAGATCGTTGTCGATGATCTGTTTCACGCGCTCGGCGCCGTAGGTGAATTCCCAATGGGCGGTCATGACATCGACGCCGAGCAGCTTCTGTGCATCGACCATGTCCTGCCCTTTGGTCCACAGCGAGGTCGCCGAACCCTGCCAGGTATCGCCGCCGTCCAGCAGCAGAGTGCGGTCCGGGCGGCTGGCGCGCAGGTTTTTCACCAGTGTGGCGATATGGGCGAAGCCGCCGATCTTGCCATAGCGGCGCGCGGCCTGTTCGAAGTCGAGGTAGGTGAAGGCGTGCGCCTCGAGGGAACCGGGTGCGATCTTGAAATGCTTGAGCAGCGCTTCGCCGATCAGATGCGGAGGCTTGCCGCGCGCGGTGCCGATGCCGATATTGATGTTCGGTTCACGAAAGTAGGTCGGCATGAGCTGCGCATGACAATCAGTGATATGCAGCAGCGAGACGTTGCCGAAGGGTGGCACGTCGTAAAGAGCGTCCGCCTTTTTGTCATCGGCCATCGCCTTGCGGCCGGTTACACCGGTTTCGACGATAAGACCGGCGGCGGCTCCGACGGCGAGCATTTGCAGGAATTCGCGACGAGAAATACTCATAGTTCAGCCCTGTCCATTCGTAGGAATGTTCAACTGCGAAGCATCAGGATTTTGTCTGATGAAGATCGGTGGTTTTCCGTTTCTAATGATAAGGGACGTGCGGCAAATGTCTCCTATTCCTTCATTGACGTAAATAAAAACCCGGCGTTTCGCGCCGGGTTTTTAGGGAACACAGGTACGCCGCTAGTTGCGCATGGCCGGTGCCGTCAGAGGCAGGCCGCTGCTCATATATGTCTCATAGAGCTGGAGGTTGTTATAGATTTCGCTGCCATGCTTGAAGGGTTTGGCGCGTATCTGCGAGTTGCAGGTCTTGTAACGCTGGTGAATGGTTTCCAGGCGTCCCCATTCCAGGCGCTGGGCCGGCCAGGCCGTGGTGTGCCCCAGCGCGGCGCTGAGGGGCTGGTTGCCGCCGAAGTTTTTGCCCGCCAGATCCATGTGGCAGTTGGCGCAGGCGAAATTGAGCTGCCCGCGCCGCTGCCACCAGAACTTCTTGCCTTCTTCATAGGCCTTGACGGCTCCCGGGCTGGAAAGGTCGATCTTGATGCGTTGTCCCTTCGAAAGCGAGTAAAAATAGGCGGTCAATTCAGCCAGCCTGACGCGCGTCGCTTCGTCCTTGTCGAGATCGGTGAACTCGGGTTCCCCGTTTTTCTTGAGACAGTCGTTCAGGTCCATTTCGGCGGTGCGCACCTTCTGGCTGGCCTCGTCCCAGTAGGGGTAGCCCTGGGCGATGTTTTTGCCGCCGTTCTTGAAGCAGCCGGCGAAGGTCTTGCCGTTCTTGAACGGGGTTTCCCATATCTTTTTGCCGATGGCGAGCCCCAGCTCGAACGGCGGGAATTCGTTGTACATCATCCATTGTTCCTTGTAGACCTCGAAACCCGGAAGGACATACAGGCCGTTCGAGTACTCGTCGAAGGGAACACCCGGGAATTTCTTCTTGAAGTACGCCTGGAAATCCCTGAGATCGGAAGCCGGGTCGGCGAAGGTCGCGTGCGATGTTGCCGCGAACACGCCCAGCACAGTCATGAACAGGAATATTTTTTTCATCGCGGATTCTCCTATGGTGAATGCTCGGACCGGATCTGACGCGGCGCCCATCAGCTGACGGTGGTTTCCTCGCTGTCGCTTTCCCCCTTGTTGTCGCTCCAGGTGACCTTGAGCTTGGCGCCGGGCTTGGCGCCCTTGAGTTTGATGCCGATCAAGGGATCCTTGGATACCGCGGTGCCGAGATCGGCTGACGCGACTTCCTTGCCGTTCAGGAAGAAACTCATCTTCTGGATGAAATGCGGTGGAATTTTTTCCTTGGTTTTGGGGTCGGTGCGCAACCCGGTTTCCATCGGGTGGCTCACCAGCACCAGCACGTCGGTCACGCCGTCCTGGGTCTTGGTCCGTATTTTAGTTGCCTTGTCTGTTGCCATGTCGTGTTCCTCTGCGATATTCGTTTGGAGTATTGGGTTTCAGCCCCCGCACCCGCCCACCGTC